>LAHS01000783.1_pt1 | contig 51368 bp, 39 predicted proteins | sample 329651 | NCBI WGS metagenome assembly LAHS01 (sample SAMN03275699, study PRJNA271635) | activated sludge metagenome | isolation source: sample C-1 Sludge from hydrolytic chamber (first chamber) of Anaerobic...
TAGGTAGCTGCCGGCTTTTTTTTGCCATTTTGGTTTTTCAATATAGCTTGATGATGACTTATAGCGTGATTGTGACTGCCTGCAGGGAGCTGCGCACGTTATCAGGCAATTAATTATTTATATCTGTCCATGTCCCTTTGATACGCAATTGATGCGGCTTAAAGTTTGCTTTGTAAGACATTTTTCTGCAGTCACTTATCCAGTAACCGAGATAGTACCATTCAATATTATTAATTTTACAATATTCTATTTCTTTCAGGATACTAAATGTTCCTAAACTGCGTTTCATCATGTCTGGTGATATATCATAATAAAAGTAATTTGATGATAGCGCATTTGTTGCTTTATCGACGATTCCGCACGCAATGAGTCTGCTGTCTATCCTGTATTCCATATTCATTGTACCGGAATAAAATTTGCCGGATGAAGAAATTCCGTTTTCCTGCTCAAGAGAATCTTTTGCATTATTAAGAGTCATCTCTTTGCCATCATGCCGTTTTTCATAGATTGACATAAGATGTATTTTATCAGGCGTTAGAAAATCTTTTTGATTGTCTGTTGTAGTCAGCTGGATAGATTTATTTTTCCGCAGAAGATAGCGCTGTTTTTTTGAAAAAGAAAATTCAGGAGTATGAATTCTGATTGGAACACACTTGCGGCAGTCAGGGCAGTCCTCGCGGTAAATAATATCGCTTGAACGCCGGTAGCCTTCCTGTAAAAAGAAAGAATAAATCATCTGCTGGCATTCTTCTCCGGTAACAGCTGATAAATCCTCTGGGGTGTAAAAAAATGACGATTCATCTTTTGATTGGGAAAGGATAATTTCTTTTGCTTCTTCCTGGTCGGGAAAAGAAAAAATTGAAGCGTGAGATGTCCGCTGTGAAAAATAGCCGCAGGGAGAGTCATATAATGTATTTTGTGTTCCGCTCATTTTATTCTCAGAATGTTTGATTCTTCCGCATACCATGTTCCGCGGTTACGTGTAAAGACTGCAATTGTATCAACGGGAAATTCTGAAACAAGATTCAGCTCGGAAAAATGTTCAAGTGCAGCGACTGACGCTCCTTCGGGAATGTCTCTGTTTGCGACGGTAAGGTGCGGTGTGAATGGCCGTGCATCTTTTTTTGTTGTGCCGGGGCAGGCAGAAAGAAGTGATGTGAGGACTTTATCCCGAAGCGGCTGCCAGTGTTCATCAGGAAGAACTTTTGCGAAAATTGTTCTGTCGCCGAATGCATCGAATCCGTTCACGCGCGCAGTGAATGGAAATGTCGGATGAGAGGTTGTATCTGGATTTTGTTTCTGGCTTGAAATGAGTAATTTTTCGACAGCGGTCTGCAGAGAGTGCAGCACTTCTTTTGTTGTATACTGTTCGTCAAGATGGAATGGCGGCACGAGTGTAATGTGGATTGGTGTGCCGTAACCGCTGCGGCATCCGTACTCGGCGTTCATCCAGCTGCGGCAGTTAAGCAGTGTATCGGTAAGTTCCTGCGGTACGAGGACGCCGATAAAATGTGTCTGTTCGGGAAACGTGCGTGTGTTATTTTTGTGAGAAAAATTGTTCATGGCAATAAATATAGCATGTTTTGAGCGGAATCGGCGACAAAAGGCTGCGCCGGATCAGCATGCGTCGGAGACGCAAACGTCAATAATTTCCTTGCACTAACCGGCTGCGCCGGATCAGCATGCGTCGAAGACGCAAACGTCAATAACTACTTTGCACTAACCGGCTGCGCCGGATTGTAACGGCGCGAAGCGTTCCGGAGCGAAGCGGAGGAATGGAGCCGAAAGGCGGAACCGTGGAAAGCCGGTCACGGTTCATATCTCGCGGTGCGGAGCAACGCGCTGTTGAAAATAAAATGCTCGCCCTGTCTTTCTAAAAAAAGCGCACTATAATGCTCGCCCATGTGTGCAAAAAAAAGGCGCACAATACTGTGCGCCCTAAGTTGCTGTTATTTTTAATTATTTTGTTGCGTCGATCGGCTTCATGCTGACCATGTATGCGCGGAGTTTCTTGCCAACGGCTTCGATCGGGTGGTTGCGGATTTCTTCGTTGACCTGAACGAGCAGTGTGTTCGGAACGCTGTTTGTCTTGTCGTGGCGGCCGGCACCGATATCTTCGGTTGTGATTGTCTTCATGAAATCGCCGAGGAGCGGGATTGCTGCGTGTGCGAACAGGTAGCATCCGTATTCTGCAGTGTCGGAAATGACTTTGTTCATCTCGTACAGTCTGCGGCGGTCGATGAGGTTAGCAATCAGCGGCACTTCGTGGAGTGACTCGTAGTATGCGCTTTCCGGTTTAATGCCGGCGTCAACCATTGTTTCGAATGCGAGTTCGCATCCTGCTTTGACCATTGCAACCATGAGGATGCATTTGTCGAAGTATTCCTGTTCGGTGATTTCCTGTTTTGTTTCAGGCTCTGTCTCGAACGGAATCTTTGCGTATTCTTCGCGCCATGTGAGCAGGTCGTGGTCGTTGTTTGCCCAGTCTTTCATCATCGTTGAAGAGAATTTTCCGCTGATGATGTCGTCCATGTGTTTCTGATAGAGCGGTGTGCAGATCTTTTTAATCTGTTTGCTCAGATCGTTAGCGCGGATTTTTGCCGGGTTAGAAAGACGGTCCATCATGTTTGTGATGCCGCCCCATTTGAGCGCTTCAGAAATAACGTTCCAGCCGTGCATAATAAGTTTTACTGCATAGCCTTTGTCGATTCCGTTCTGCACCATTTTGTCGTAGCAGAGGATTGTGCCTGTCTGGAGCATGCCGCAGAGAATTGTCTGTTCGCCCATGAGGTCTGATTTGACTTCTGCAATGAATGAGCTTTCGAGAACGCCTGCTGTCTCACCGCGCATTGCGCATGCGAGAGCTTTTGCATAGACCATGCCTTTTTTCTGCGGGTCGTTCGCCGGATGAATAGCAATCAGTTCCGGAACGCCGAATCCACGGAGATATTCTGCACGGACTTCTGTTCCTGGTCCTTTCGGTGCCATCATGAATACGGTGATGTCGGGGCGAACCTGCTGGCCGAGTTCGATGATGTTGAATGCGTGGCTGTACCAGAGAGCAGAACCTTTCTTCATGTATTTCATGAGCTGGTTGACAACGCCTTCGTGCTGCTTATCGGGTGTAAGGTTTCCGACGAAATCTGCTGTCGGAATGACTTCTTCGTATGTGCCGCATTTGAATCCGTTCTCAGTAACGTTTTTCCAGGACTGGCGTTTCTGCTCGATTGCTTCTTTGCGGAGGCAGTAGGTAACATCGAGACCAGAATCGCGGAGGTTGAGTCCCTGGTTCAGACCCTGTGCGCCGCATCCGACGATGACGATTTTTTTGCCCTGAAGAGCTTTTGTTCCGTCTTTGAATTCTTCACGCGCCATCTGGCGGCAGTGACCAAGTTCCAGGCGTGCAACGCGCCACGGAATAGCATTGAAATAGTTCTGACCCATTTCGGTACCTCGTAAAAATATTTTTTTGCTTCAAAAGGCGCAGTGCCTTCGTCTGCAGTAAGTTAAGGAATACTGAACTTTCTTAACAATGACTGCAGTATATCATTGTGAGTATATTGCGTAAAGTGAAATAATTGCAAAATAATGATGCAATTATTGCAATTACTGACAATGATTGTTTGTTGGAAAAGTTTTGGAAAAATTATTTCTATTGCGTAAATTTTTGTTTTTCTCTACTATTCTATAGCTTTATGAAAAGACTTGTCCGTTCTGTCAGCTTCTTTCTCCTGCTGTGCTGTGTATGGTTCTCTCCGCAGCAAGTATGCGGCGTGTCTTCGACCCCTTCTTCCTGCACTGCATTATTTACTAAAGAGGGGCTTCCTGAACCGGGAGTTGTAGAAAATAGTACTCTCAAAAGCGTTCGTCCTGAAACAGACGAAGTGCAGGCATTTAGAGAAAAGTCTGCATCTGTACGAGGGTCTGTACGCACTGTTCCTTTTTCGGCATGTGGAATTCCGCCGGTTCCCGTCTGTGTATTTGAGTCTTCATTTGTTTTTCTTCATATTCACTCTTATTGTGTTGTATTTAAAAATAAATATATTGAGACGGTAAACGGCCGCCAGAGTCTCGGATAACAAGGTATTTCCTTAACATCAATAATTATTATTTCTCATTTTAGGATGCGTTATGGACAATGTATACGCACAGCTTTTTTGTATGGTTGCAGCGGGCGATTGTATTTTATTTATCGTTCCTCTGTTAATTCGTACAAGTTTGTCTGCTTTTATTCGATTGATAAGGAAGTTTTGTCATTATGAAAACAACTATTAGATTCAGTAAGGCGTTTGGTGTATGCGCGATTTTGAGTGCGCTTATTATATTGAGTGGTATTGGCGCCGCTTTGTGGGAAGGTATTAACTTTGGACTTGACTTTAAGCCGGGTCTTCAGGTTCAGGTTTCAATTCAGTCAGAAAATACGAGTCAAGTAAATGCTGATGAAGTTCGTGCATCTCTTGCTTCTTGCAAGGGCGTGGAAGTAAAAACAGTGGGCGGCAGCGGAGAATGGAGCAGCTTTCAAATTCGTCTCGGAGTAGAGAAGAACAAAAGCAGCAAAACGCAGACTGATGAAATTCATGGTCTGCTGAATAAAACATTTGGCGCAGAGCATGTATTTATCGACAAGTCTGACTTTATCGGTTCTCAGTTTTCAAAGGAGCTGATACGGAAATCAATTCTGCTTGTTGCTGCAACACTGGTTCTTATATGGCTGTACACTGCGATTAGATTTAAGTGGGATTTTGCGCTTGGCGCAATCGTTGCTTTGCTTCACGACACGTTTATTATGATTGCGTTTATTGTATGGTCGCAGATGGAGTTTTCTAATACAACAATAGCTGCGATTCTTACAATAATCGGTTATTCAGTAAATGCGACTGTTGTTATTCTTGACCGTGTGCGCGAGAATATCGCAAAGTATCCGGAAGAAAAAGATTTCAATGTGATTTTTGACAGGTCGCTTACAGAAACTTTAAGCCGTTCTCTTATTACGACGATAACAACAATGTTCGCATCAATTGCGCTGTTCATCTTTACGACAGGAGACATTCAGAACTTCGCTGCTGTACTCACAGTAGGACTTGTGAGCGGCTGTTATTCATCTATTTATATTTCGAGCGGATTTATTTGTTTTGTAAGGAGATTCAACAGCCCGAAAGAAGCTGTCCTTGAGGAATCATCAGCACAGACTGGTGCAAAGGATTATTGATATGATTGATTCCGCGCAAACAATTTTTAACGAAGTTGTCTGCGCGGAAATTATGTGTCAGTTCTGTTCTTTCTTAAACTCTTTATTCATGCTGAGGAACATAAGCAGTGCCATAAGAATCGACACGTAGTCTGCACACGGCTGCGCAAGAACTATGCCATGGAGTCCCATGATGCCGCGAAGAATAAAGATGAGCGGAAGAAATACGAATCCCTGGCGGCTGATTGCGAGAATGAGAGACGGCAGCGCCTTGCCCATTGCCTGGAATGTAAAATTGAATACGAACAGAAGTCCGATTACTGGGCTTGAAACCATAAGCGCACGGAGCATGATGACTCCAGTGTCGATGACTTGTTTGTCGTTGATGAAAATCGAGATGATGCTGCGCGAGAATATAAAATAGAGTGCGGTGAGAAAAACGCCTGCGCTGATGTCGAGTATCATTGCGAACTTCATCACTGATTTCATTCGCTTGTAATTCTTTGCGCCGTAGTTGTAGCCCACGAGCGGCTGAATTCCCATGCCGATTCCGAGCTGGACGAATATGACGAGCATGTTCGCCTTCATTGCGATTCCCATTGCTGCAACGGCGATGTCTCCGTACTGCACGAGAAGTTTATTCGTAATAATATTGCTCAGGCTCATGAGAATGTTCGTGAGAGAGGCGGGAAGTCCGATTGCAAGAACGCCAGTGAGAATTCCGTTGTGTACGTGGAAGTCTTTTATATTGAGAGACATGACTGACTTTGAAGAGCAGATATGTACCATAAAGCAGGCGATTGAAACGAGATTGCCGATGACAGTAGCAATTGCGGCACCTGCAACTCCCAGACCGAGAAAGCGGGGCAGAATAAAAATCGGGTCGAGGATAATATTTGCAATCGTTCCTGCCATCATGCCGATCATCGAATCTTTTGCATCGCCTTCGCCGCGGATAAGATTCGTGAATGCTGTTGAGATGACTATAGCCGGACCGCCGATGGCAATCCACATGAGGTAGTCGCGCGCATAGCCGAATGTGTTGTCGCTTGTGCCGACTGCGTGAAGAATCGGATTCATGAATATGAACATGAGCGCGCCGCCGGCAACGCCGGTGAGTATTCCTGCATAGAAGCAGAACGACGAAATGCTTTTTGCCTTTTCAATTTTCTTTTCGCCAAGCGCGCGGCTTAAGAACGATGAGCCGCCGATTCCGAAAATATTTCCTGCAGCCATAAGAAAAAGAAATACCGGTGTTGCGACGCTTACTGCTGCAACCTGATTCGGATCGTTTGTCATGCCGACAAAGAAAGTATCTACCATATTATAGAAGACGGAAACAATCATGCTGAGCACTGTAGGAAGTGCAAGCTTGAAAACAGCGACAGGAACAGGATCCTTTTCGAAAACATCAATATTCTTAAGCATAATGGCTTACTGTATAGAGATAAAAATATAATGTCAATAAACCGCATAAAAACGTAAAAAAAGTCAGCTGACGTGAGTTGTCGGGAAAGATGCGTGTGTGGCGCTGGATAAATTGCGTTGAAACGCTTCTATAAAACCGTTACAATGTGAGCGTATGAAACGTGTGATTCCCGCAATTTTTATTTCCATTGCTGCAGCACTTTTGATGTATCTGCTGTTTCATTATTTTATTCTCGAAAACAGACATTCCGAAAATGGTTCTCGTGTTGTTACACCTCAGGTAAATACTGACGGAAAAAATGCAGCGGGTGCAGCTTCTGGTTACAGTGACGACATTGTTCATACGTCGTTTATCACTCTCGCAAACGGAGAAACGCTGATCAGTACAATCGGTATGGATTTTGACAGCGATGGTTATGATGATCAGATTAGTGCGATTAGAACTGCAGCAAGTCCTTATATTTCGCTTGTCGTCGGACTCTATAATTCTGCGTCTGCCTCGTATGAACGCTCTGCAACGATCGTAACAAAAATTACGCAGGTCCGGACATTCTCTTTTACGAGCATGGATGTTATTGGCAATCATCACAATGCGCTTGTTTACCAGGGGTTTACAGAAAACGGGAATTCTATACTTGAAATTATTTTCGGGTCACGTGATAAAAAAGGTTCCCTTGTCATTTCTGTTGCGGGAGATTTTGAAGCTGACGGTTCGATTTACATTCAGCAGCTTGACCGCGATGAATCATACGAACTTTCTCAGGCAAAAGGCGTGAGTTTTCCTGTGTGGGTGAACGGCACTGAGGAAAAAGCTTCATCTGACCAGCTTGATCAGCTGCAGACTGAATACAACTGGAGCGAAAGCGAGCATAAGTATGTTATGGCATCGCAGTCTCGTGTTGCTGGATATCGCATTGCAGCTAAAGAACTTGCGCGTATCCAGGACGGAACGGTAAAAACTTTTGCCAATTACTTGAATGGTTTGTGGTATAAGACTGATAACGAGACAAAGGGAATCCGCTATATTTATTTTGATTATCCTAATCAGGAAATTATTTTTTTGTATGAAGATAGCGAGGAAGTGTATTCGTGGGTGAACAGCAACGTGCGCCGCAACGGTATATATCTTTCAACGGTGAATACATCAATAGAAAACCTTCAGCGCCACTTTGATATTTCGCTTGTAACCATCGATGAGATTCGTGTGAAGCTGCAGGATGATGTCCGCATGATAATCGGTGAGGATAACCTGTGGGATGGCTCTTACCGTAAGATGTCAGTGCGGAATGATCCTGCGCCATCGGATCAGAAATCCTCAGCGGACATGATCGCAGAGCTTGCAAAAGGCCCTGCATGGTATACGTCTGACAACACCTGTTTCGTGTTTAGCGACGGTTCATATCAGATAAGCGGTGACGGCATCAGTTCAAGCGGATTGTATTCTCATGAATTGATTGCGGGTACGATGCTTGTTCAGTGCCGGCGCGAAACGGGTGATCCGATTCTCAATGGCTCTTATCTTCCATATTATAAAGAAAATGCTGAGCCTGAAGAAACTGCAGACGTAAAAAAGAAAAAGGACGTGCCGTCATACGACCCCGACACAATCATCCTTGAACCGGTAATTACAAGTCCGACGGGGTATTATCAGGCGGAAGCGGAGCCTATTGTTTTGCACCGCGGCAATGTCCTGAAAGCATCTCGTTGACATTGAAGCCCCGCATCGGTACTATGGTTTATTATGACTGTAAACGAATTACGCTCGAAATACATCGAATTTTTTAAGTCCAAAGGACATGTTGAAATCTCCGGCAGTTCGCTCATTCCGAACAATGACCCGACCGTTCTCTTTACGACTGCCGGTATGCAGCCGCTCGTTCCGTATCTGCTCGGACAGCCTCATCCGTCTGGAAACAGACTGACTGACTATCAGAAATGCGTTCGCACAGGCGACATTGATTCTGTCGGCGACCCTGCTCACCTGACATTCTTCGAAATGCTCGGCAACTGGTCTCTCGGTTCTTATTTTAAACAGGACTCAATCGCATTCAGCTTTGAATTTTTGACTTCTCCCAAATATCTTGGCATTCCGAAAGAAAAACTTTCTGTCACTGTATTCGCAGGCGAAAATGCGAACGGTACAGTGATTCCGCGCGACGACGAAGCTGCAGCACGCTGGGAAGAGCTTGGAATTGCTCACGACCACGTGTACTTCCTCCCGCGCGAAGACAACTGGTGGGGTCCTGCAGGACAGACTGGTCCGTGCGGCCCTGATACAGAAATTTTCTATGACACCGGAAAACCGAAGTGCGGTCCTGACTGCAAACCCGGCTGCCATTGCGGAAAATTTGTTGAAATTTGGAACAATGTTTTCATGCAGTACAATAAAGACAGCAGCGGACACTACAACTTGATGGACCGCAAATGCGTCGACACCGGAATGGGTGCTGAGCGCACTGTTGCAATGCTTAACGGCATGAAGACTGTTTACGATACTGACGTTTTTCAGCCGATCATCAAATGCGTAGAAGATTTGACCGGCAAAAAATACGGTGACAATGACGCTGATGATATGTCATTCCGCGTTATCGCCGACCATGTTCGCACAGCTACATTTATTCTCGGTGATCCTCAGGCTGTAAGCCCGAGCAATGTCGGCGCCGGATACATTCTCCGCCGCATCATCCGCCGCGCAGTGCGTCACGGACGCAAGCTCGGTCTCGACGGTGTATTCCTGACAAAGCCCGCAAAGGTTGTTATCGATGAATACAAAGATGCATATCCGGAACTTGCTGAGCATGCAGACTTTATCTATAAAGAAATTGAAGGCGAGGAGACAAAGTTCCTCGTTACGCTTAAAAACGGCGAAGCTGAATTCTCAAAGCTGCTGCCGAATCTGCAGAAAAATCCGCAGAAGATTATCCCTGGCCGCGTAGCGTTCCGCCTGTACGACACGTTCGGATTCCCGATTGAGCTGACAGAAGAAATGGCAGCTGAAAACGGCATGAAAGTCGATGTCGAAGGTTTTAAGGAAGCTGAAAAGAAACATCAGGAAGAGAGCCGCACGCTTTCTGCCGGTGCATTCAAGAGCGGACTCGGCGACCACAGCGATGTTTCTACAAAATATCACACTGCTACACACCTTCTCCAGCAGGCACTTGTAAATGTGCTTGGAAATGAAGTTGCGCAGAAAGGTTCAAATATTACACCGGAGCGTCTCCGCTTCGACTTCTCTTTCAGCCGCCCGATGACGAAAGAAGAGATTCAGAAAGTTGAGGACATGGTGAACGAGCAGATTAAGCGCGATCTCAAAGTTACGATGGAAGAGATGACGCTTGATGATGCAAAGAAAGCTGGTGCGCGCGCACTGTTCAGCTCGAAGTACGGCGAGAGAGTAAAAGTCTACTCAATCGGCGACTTCAGCAAGGAAGTCTGCGCCGGACCTCACGTTCAGCATACCGCTCAGATCGGCCACTTTACGATTCAGAAGGAACAGAGTTCTTCTGCAGGCGTACGCCGCATCCGCGCAGTGATTGAAGGCGGACTCCCGCTTGATCCGGAGCCGGCTGCTTAAGCGCTTGAAAAGGGCAGAGATGTAAAAAGGCTCTGTCCTTTTCTGTAACAAAGAACAACAAGTTGTGTTTTAAATACAAAGAGGATTTTAAGATGAAACGTTTTGCCCTTGGATTAGCATTTTTTCTGACTGCAGCAGCTGCTGTGTTTGCACAGAGTGACCTTCAGCCGCTCGCGATTGTCAAACTGAACAAATCAGAGACAATCACGCTCAAGCAGCTTCGCACAAGGGTTGAATCGTATCAGAAGCAGAACAACATTGCGTCATTCACCGTTGATCAGAAGAAGGAAATTCTTAATGCGATGATTGATGAGAAGCTTGTTGTTCAGGCTGCTCAGAAACAGGGTATGTCTATTACCGACACTCAGGTGAATCAGTATTTTCTGCAGAGCCTGAGCCAGCAGATCGGAAAGAATGTTACCGAAGCCGAGTTTGCTGATATCATCAAAAAGCAGACTGGTCTTTCTCTCGACGATTTTATGAAACAGCAGGTTGGTCTTTCTGTTTCTGAATACAAGTCATATCTTAAAAATCAGCTTCTTGCACAGCAGTATGTGATGAGCCAGAAGCAGAATGAAATCCGCAAGGTTGCTCCGACGGATGATGAAATCCGCGCGTTCTATGAAATGAACAAGGCTTCATTTGTTCAGAACGATATGCTCAAAATGTTCCTCGTCGTTGTACCGAAAGGATCCGATGCTGAAGCTGCCCGTGCAAAGACAAACAAAATGCTTCAGGATGTTAAGGACAAAAAAATTACATTTGATGATATAAAAGCTCAGATGGCAAAAGAGGGAAGCGGCTTCCAGGCTGGCGACCTTCTTATCAGCAAGACTGCTCAGCATGCGCAGCAGCTTGGCATTACGTATCAGAATCTGATTGAGCTTTTTACAAAAGATACAGGATATATTTCTGACCTGAATGAGACAGACAACGATTTCCAGTTCTATGCAATCCGCGGCAAATATTCCGCAAAGATGCTTACAATCAGCGACCTCGTTCAGCCGGAAACAACAGTAACCGTTTACGATTACATCAAACAGAATCTCACGCAGCAGAAGCAGAGTCAGTACTTGGTTTCTGCCGTTCAGGATATTACAAAAACGCTTGATACACCGGAGAACGTAGAACGCAAAAAGACCGGCGACGCGCTTGATAAACTGCTCGCTTGGTAAGGATTAAACAGTGTCACGAAGAAAGGGACGAATTTTAGCATTTCAGGCACTCTATTCCTGGGACGTGGGCGGTGTTCAGCTAGAAGACCTGCTCAAGCTTTCATGGACAGAGAGCGATACTGGTGCAGAACCTGTTGATGAAGAAAGCGCATCTTTTGCACGCATGCTGATTGCAGGTGCGATTGAACATCACGAAGAAATCGACAAACTGATAAAAGATCATCTGACCGGCTGGGATTTCGACCGCGTTAATAAGGTTTCGATGGCAGTTCTCCGCATGAGTGTTTATTCACTTCTGTATCAAAAAGATTTGCCGCCGACGATTGTTATTGACGAAGCAATCGACATTGCTAAAGAATACGGTCCTGACGATTCATTCAAGTTTATTAACGCTGTTCTCGACAATATTCGAAAATCACTCGGAACAGGAAAATAATAATGACAGGAGACGGAAAGCATATTCTGTATCTCCTGGCTCGGAATGCACGGACGCTCCTGCTTACAGCATCAGTGTCCGTCGCTGCCGCTTTATTTTCTGTATCTTTTTCCATAACATTTATTTCCTGTTCGCGCACAACAGAAGACGCTTCATTCATGACAGCGCTCGACAATATCGACGCTTCTATTTCAACAGGACAAACAGACGACGCTCTTGCGCTTCTAAAAAAAATTGAAAAAAAAGCATACAGCTCTTACGCTCGTCTCGGCATTTACCGCCGTTACATGACGCTCGGAGAGACTGAGCGCGCAGAGAACATTCTTGTGCGGGGCTTGAAGCAGATTCCCGAAAACAGAGAGCTTTCTGCTGTGTACGGTCAGTTCCTTCTCCGCCAGAACAGAGTCGACGAAGCAGCAAATGTTTCTGCCTGTTTGTCAGGTACGCCATACGGTTCAATTTATTCCGAAGCTGTTCTTCGCATTGCTCAGGCAAACGCAGCTGTTCAAAAAAACAGCAGCTATTATCTTTCATCTGACTTAGGTCCCGTCTATTACGATGCATACACAGGCACGCGCGATTATCACTGGCTTATTAATACTGCGCTGATTGATTTGAAAAAAGGTGACTATGACAGCGCGGAGTCTCTTCACGCGTCACATAAAAGCGGTCCGCTGGAAGATATGCGCGAAGCTCTTTTCTGGGCGCTTGTAGAATACGACTGCGGTAATTTTTCGCAGTGTCTGAATGAACTTGACAGCGTGCCTGCGGACGATTCTCTTCCTGCGGATGTTGTTACTCTTTCTGAGCAGGATGCGCTTCGTGCGGATGCGTTTATGATGCTCGGAGATCCTGATGCCGCCGAGTCATACCGGGTTTCTATTCTGACCCGTTCTCTCACTGATCCTAAAGTTGTTGTCCAGCCGTCTCTGTATGTAAACAGCGCGCACTGGGCAAAAGAACATAATCAGATTCCGCGTGAACATAATCTTCTGTTTGCATGCGTTACAAAATTTCCTGCGTATATTCCTGGTCTCGTTTCTTACGGATCTTTTGCATACGAGAGTTCAAAGCCGCCTGTGGAGACTGCGCTCGCCAAAGATGTGCGCAAAACAAAGCTCCGCACGTTTGCGATGCAGCAGTACGATGCGCTTCCAAAAGTACCGGTGAGCGATGCGCTCTACCGAATGAGTTCTCAGATTGACCTCCAGAAGAAACAGAATGGCGTTGCGGATGCAGAGCTGCTTGCAGCATACAAGCAGCTTCAGTATAAAACAACTCCCGCGCTTACCGAAAAGGCGCGTGTCGCTGATGTATGGAAAACACTTGAAGCAAACGAGACCGGCACCGATTTGTATCCGCCGGCACTTGTTCAGTTTGCTGTCCACGAACTTCTTGCTGCAGGATTAACAGAAGATGCGCGCGGTCTTTTTACAGGGTATCTTGATGCTCGGTATCTTTTAAAAGGAATGACGGAAGAAACTGATAAAAAAGAAAATGTTAAGACAGATATTTTTGGCGGCGAAAAAAAAGAAAACAAAACGGTGACTCCGCCGGAAGTTGTACGCGCGGCATTCGGAGACAGAGCTGCAGACGGCGTTACTAAAATGGAAAGCTGGGAATGTGAGACAGCTGCATACTTTGCTGTTCTCGACAAAAATATAGCTGCGGCGAAACGTCTGTATGAATATGTGCTTTTTGAGACAGGAGCCGGACGGCTTGATCCTGAAATGGAGAACGGGGATACAATCAGCTATGTTTCGCCGCTTGCATCCCCGTCCGCAATTGTTAATCTCGCAATGATTTATTCGAGCACCGAAGAAAAAGCAAAAGCTCTTTCTCTGTACGGCGCTGCAGCCGGAAGAACACAGGATCCTCTTTTCAAGGCAGTTGTTCTGTATCGGACTGCATGCATTCAGCAGACACAGGGTGATGATTCGGATGCGCTTCTTTCTGTTGAATATGCGCTTTCGCTCAACCCTGCATATGCAGATGCACGGCTCCTGCTGCGTGAACTGCAGCAGGCAAACTAAAGTTATTTTTCGATAACAGCGATAATGTCAGACATCTTTACGATGAGATAATCATCACCATCCATCTTTATTGCAGTTCCTGCATATTTATCATACATAACTTTGTCACCGACTTTTACGGTAATCGGTTCTTTTTCAGTTCCCGGTCCGACTGCTGTTACTGTTGCAGTCTGTGTCTTTTCCTGAGCTGTTTCCGGGATAATAATTCCGCTCGCAGTTTTTGTCTCTGCTTTTTCCTGTTTGACCAGAACACGGTCAGCAAGCGGTTTGAGTTTCATATAAAAGCCTCCAAAAAATTTAAGTGATAATATTGAAGTTTTGTACTTCACATTTGAATATAGTGATTTCAGCTTGGTATCGTCAAGAAAAACAGGTTTCTCTGCATCAAAAGGAGGAAAAAAGTGGGTCAAACGAGACCGGAAAAGCACGGAGACAAAAAAAATGAGTCAAATTGACCCAACAAAAAAGGAAAGGGAACACGTTGTGTCAAATTTACCCAATACATTTACAATTAAGATACAAAAAGTTTTTTGCAAAGTCAAATAAATTGATGGACTAAGCCAAAAAGAGAGAAAAAACTACAAAATCTGCTAAAAAAAGGCAATTCTGAGCAAAAAAAATGAATGCAGAGCGTTATTTTTGCCGGAAAAATATTTATTGAAAAAAAATACTTGCTGATAAAAAAGTTGGCACAGAATCTGCTATTTACTAAGTGTACAATTCAACTTTTTGGTGATGGGAGAAAAACTATGACAAATGATGAAGCTGTTCTTTCGATGTATCTTAAAGAAATTAACAAAATCCCGCTTTTGACTCACGAAGAAGAAAATGATCTTGCAGTAAAAGCCGCTCATGGCGATAAAACTGCCAAAACAAAGATTGTAAATGCGAACCTTCGCTTTGTAGTGAATGTTGCAAAAAAATATCAGAACCATGGAATCGACCTCGTTGATCTTATCAGCGAAGGAAATATCGGACTGCTCACAGCGATTGACCGCTTCGACGTAACGAAAGGATATCACTTCATTTCTTACGCAGTGTGGTGGATCCGCCAGGCGATTCTCAAAGCTATATGCGAAAAGAGCCGCGCAATTCGTCTGCCACTTAACCGCGCTAATGAACTTGTTCAGATTGAACGCGCGCGCAAAATTGTTGCCGGCGATAAGACTGAAGAGCAGGAAATCGGTGAAGTTGCAGAAATGCTCGATATGGATGCAAGCCACGTCCGCGAGATGATAAACATCAGCCGCGAAATGGTGAGCCTTGACGCACAGGTGAATACAGCAGAAAGCGACAATTCTTCTGTCGGTGATTTTGTTGAAGACAACCGCTACGGCACACCAGATGAATCCGCGCTTGCTGATTCGATGCACAACGATATCGACGGTGTCCTGAATACACTTAAACCGAATGAAGCAAAAGTACTCCGCCTCCGCTATGGTCTTAACGGCGGAAAACCGATGTCTCTGAAAGAAGTAGGCGATGTATGCAACTTAACAAAGGAACGCATCCGCCAGATTGAAAAACGCGCTATCGTAAGAATGCAGCATCCTGCCCGCATCCGCAGACTCGAAGCGTACGTGGCATAACGAAAACAGTAAGTCTTTGTTATGCAGCCGGCAGCCGTTTTTTACGAGCGGCTGCTGATTGTTTTTGATAGTTCTGAAAATGCATCTGCACGAGCCTGCTGCATGACTGACTGGTCTCGCACAGGGTCTGCAAGTGCAAATGTTAATTCTCCCGACTGTGCGGTTCCTGTTATTTCTCCCGGTCCGCGCAGTTTTAAATCTTCCTCGGCAATTTTAAATCCGTCTGTCGTTTCGTGAAGCGCTTTCATGCGCGCAATTCCCGTCTCTGTGATTTTGTCAGAATAAATAAGAAAACAATATGACTGGTCGCTGCCTCGCCCGACACGGCCGCGAAGCTGATGAAGCTCTGCAAGTCCGAATCGGTCTGCCTGTTCGATGACCATGCATGTTGCGTTCGGAACATCAACACCGACTTCGACAACTGTTGTGGCAACGATAAACTTTATTTTTCCTTCGCGAAAATTGTTAAGAATGACATTCTGCTCATCTTCATCAATCTTGCTGTGAATGAGTGCTGCAGGAATACCGGGGTAGACACGAGTTGTTAAGAACTGGTACATGTCTTCGGCGGACTTGAGTGCGATTTTCTGCGGAGATGATCCGTCATCATCGCTGTATGCGTTTTCATTTTTCTCAATCGCCGGATATACAAAATATGCCTGATGCCCTGCGGCAAATTCTTTTCTTACTGCTTCGTACGCATTCTGTTCGTGCCCTGCACGGACAAGGTATGTCGTTACAGGCTTTCTTCCCTGCGGCATCGTGTGAATCGTAAGCACATCGAGGTCGCCGTACACGGTGAGTGCAAGTGTCTGCGGAATTGGAGTCGCGCTCATCATAAGAAGATTTGGTTCTCGTTCAGATGCGTCAGAATTTTTTTGTCCTGCTGAATCTATGCTCTTTCTGCCTTTGTCTAGAATTGCAGCGCGCTGGAGGACTCCGAACCTGTGCTGCTCATCGATGACGGCGAGCGCAAGATCTTTGTACTGCACTGCGCGAGAAAAAAGCGCATGCGTTCCAATCACTATATCGACTTCTCCTGCTTTTAGCGCAGCCAAAAGCGGCGCCCGGCCTGAAGCATTTATATTTCCTGTTAAGAATGCGACGCGTACAGTAAGCGCTTCGAGCATTCTGGCGGCATTTTCCGCATGCTGGCGCGCAAGCAGTTCTGTCGGAGCCATGAGCGCGCACTGGCTGCCGTAGTCGATGACACGGAGACATGCAAAGAAAGCGACAAGTGTTTTTCCTGAACCGACATCACCCTGAAGAAGCGCACGCATTGAAAAATGAGAAACAGTTTTATCCATGCCGTAGTTTCTGTCGATGTCACGGTTCATAACCATGATAACTTCCTGCTGGTCTTTGGTGAGCGCGAATGGCAATCGCGCAAGAAGCTGCTTCTGGCGCGGAGAAAGCGATGATTCAAAAGATGATTGCTGCAATTGCGCTGATTGCGAGGATGAAGCTGGTTGCTGCTGTTGTGATGTGCTGTCTGATGAAATGCTTGCGTTTAAATCTATTGCAGGCAGAGAGCCGCGGTGTTCATATGCGCGTTCAGCAACAGTCATTTGAAAAAGATACAGCTCTTCATATACGAGTGTGTTGCGTGCTTCAATTGCCTCTCGCAGTGTTGCGGGATTGTGAATCTGTGCAAGTGCTTTTGCTTTTGGGAGCAGATTGCGCTTTTGCCGTATCTGTTCGCTTATTTCATCTTCAATGCCGTGGCCGTACTGCGCAAGTGCTGTCATAACTGCTTTGTGAACAATCTTCTGGCTTAATCCTTCGGTAAGCGGATAGATAGGAATGACGCGGCTGTCGGGAACTGGCGCATTTGCGTAAAATGCAAGGTCTCCTTCCTGCGCAATTTTTTCTGTTTCAAACGATGTGCTCTGCAGCTTGCCGAATTTTATTTCAAACGAGCCTGTGACTGCTATGATTGAGCCGACGGGCAGTGCGTTTTCGAGAAACGGTCTGTTGAAAGCAACAAGTTCTGCAGGAGCGGTGCCGTCAGTTATTAAAATTTTTAGCGTTTTCATGCGGCCGTAACCGAACCAGTCGTGTCCTGTTACTTGCGCAATTGTATGAACTTTTGAGCCGAGCTGGAATTCCGCAAGAGAAACGCGCTTTGTGCGGTCCTCAAAATCACGCGGATATAAACGGAGAAGATCGCCGACAGTGAACACATTCAGTTTGGCGAAGAGCGCCGCTTTTGCAGGACCTACGCCGGTGAGTGTGCTAACTGTATTTTTTATCTCTCCCAGTTTCATGAACAGCGCTCTTCTGATAGAACTAGAACGGGAGTTTAATCAGCATAGTTGAGAAAATGTTGATAAGAAATCGTCCGCCAATCAGCATGACGAGAATAATGACTATTCCTGCAATGAGTGCATTTTTATATGAAACTGGCCGTCCGCCGGAAAAAATGCTTGTGATTTTAAATACAAACGGAGAAATCGAGCGGTCAACTTGTTCCCAGATTGTGTTGTATCCGTCGCGGTGCATAAGCAGAATTGCGAGACGAACACCAAAGAATATCAGAATGAAAATAAGGAATGATGAGAAAACTGACCAGAGAAGTGTAAGCAGCATTGCGAGCAGCGCGCCGACTGTGAACATGCGGCTTACGGCAAAATTGCTGAGTATAGTTGAAAGGATGATGAGAATACACATTGCAAACGCAGGTGTAAAATCAAAATTGCTGAACCGGAGCCAGCTGATGCCGCGGAAAAGATTGAGGTACGGGTCGCAGATTGCGCAAAGAAATCTGCCGAATCCTGAATAAGATGCGCCTGGAATCCATGTAAGAATAATTCTGATAAAGCAGAGCATTGTGTAAACAGAAATGACACCTGCAAGCAGTTTTAGAAGAAGTGAAATAGTCATATTTTAAAATCTCCATCAGCCGATAAATCGGTTTTCTCTGGCGCGGGAATAATCTGTGCCAGCTTTAATTTTTTATGCTGTCCACACTTCCTTTACATACGGAAGTGTTTCAAGTTTTTCGACAAACTCTTTTGTAGATGGTGCGGAAAGCTGTGCATTCGCCTTTACAGTGTACGGTCCCGCACTTGTATCTATATGAAAATATACGGAACAATTGCCGTTGCTGCCAAACAAAAAATCTTTTAATCCGAAAATTTGTTTTTCGTTTGAAAATCCGCTCTCAAGCTGAATGTGCACTTCCTGAATCGAATGTGCCTGCAGCGTGGAAATGTCTTCCATTGAGTCGACAATGAACGAAGGCTCGTCGCGGCTGCCGTCTACTTTTCCTTTGAATGCATAGACACCGTCGTTTTTAATCAGCGTTGACATTTTCTCCCACGTCTTGGGGAAGAATGTAAGGTCAATAGAACCGTTGTAATCCTGAAGCTTTGCGAAAGCCATTGGTTTGGGCGGATCCTTTTTTGTCATGATTGGCCGGAGTTCGGTAATCATGCCGATTGCGGTATATTCTTTTCCGGCGTTTCTCGTCTGCCACGAATTCTGGCCGCTTGCAGCGAGCGCGTCTTTTTCAGCTTTAGCTTCTTTTGCTTCGCGCAGAATGTTAGAAGAATTGACTGTTGCTGATGTCTCTATCGCTTTTTTATAATCATCGAGCGGGTGTCCTGAAACGTAGCAGCCAATCAGTTCTTTTTCCATATTGAGCTTGTCGAGCTTTGGAGAATCTTCGACTTCCTCAAACTTGAAGTCTGCAAATTCTTTTTCGCCCGAATCTTCGAACAGACTTACCTGACCGAATGCTCCGCCTTCCTTTTTGTTTTCTTCGTATTCAACAGCGCGCTCCATATTAAGAAGAAGCGTCGGCCTGTTTTTACCGAGCTTGTCAAATGCGCCTGTCTTAATAAGAACTTCGATTGCTTTTTTATTGACTGTCTTTAAGTCTACGCGGTCAAGAAAATCGATGAAGTCTTTGAACGGACCGTTCTCTGTGCGTTCCTTAACAATTTCTGCAGCAGCCGCTTCGCCCATGCCTTTGATGCCTTTGAGTCCGAACACAATGTGTCCGTCGACGACATCGAATATTTCTGCAGAGCGGTTTACATCGGGAGCGTCGACGGGAATACCCATGCGCCGTGCTTCTGCGATGTAAAGCGGAAGCGTATCAGTTGAAGTGATTTCGTTTGTTAAGTTCGCCGCCATGAACTCTGCGGGCTTGTGGCATTTGAGCCAGCCTGTGCGGTATGCAACGACGGTGTATGCGGCAGCGTGCGACTTGTTGAATCCGTAGCCGGCGAACGGTACCATGATTTCGAAAATGTCGCCTGCGTGCTGCTCCGTGAATCCGTTCTTGAGTGCGCCTTCGATGAATTCCTTTTTCTTGCCCATCAGAACTTCAATCTTTTTCTTTCCCATTGCGCGCCGGAGCATATCTGCGCCGCCAAGCGAGAAGCCTGCAATCTTCTGCGCAACCTGCATAACCTGTTCCTGGTACACCATAACGCCGTATGTTTCGCCCAGAATGTCTTTAAGACACGGATCAGGGTAGTGGATTGTTTCAGGATGGAACTTTCCTTCGATGTACTGCGGAATGTATGCCATCGGTCCCGGACGGAACAATGCGTTCAAAGCGACGAGGTCTTCAAGTCTGCGCGGCTGCGCCTGCTTAAGAATTTTCTGCATTCCCGGAGACTCGAACTGGAATACGGCAACAGTGTCGCCGCGGCAGAACAAGTCGAATGTTTCTTCATCAGTTTCGCTCACGTCGCTTGTGTGAAATTCCGGCGTGCCGGCAGGTCTGTGATTATTAATAATATTTTCTGCGTAGCGTATGAGCGAAAGTGTCTTGAGTCCGAGATAGTCCATCTTAACAAGACCGCACGGCTCGATGATGTCCATCGTGTACTGCACGCCGACTTCACCAGTCTTAGGATCTTTGAACACCGGCGCCCAGTTAGGAAGCTCGGTGAGACCAATGACCATGCCGGAAGCGTGAAGACCTGTGTTGCGGTTTACGTTTTCAAGTTTAAAGCACAAGTCAAATAGCTTTTTGTAGTTCGGATTATCCCTGTATTCGCGGAGCTGTCCCCAGTCGGGGTGTTTTTCGTTTGGCTCTGCAAATGCGTCCTTGAGTTTCGCTTTCGGGTCATCAGGCACACCTTTTTTGAGCATGTTCGTTTCGTTGAGCGGAATGCCGAGTACGCGGCCGACGTCTGCAATGACAGCCTTTGCCTTGAGAGAACCGAATGTGACAATGTGGCCAACCTGCGGGTCTCCGTACAAATCGCGCGTGTGCTGGATGATGTTCTGGCGGAAATCGTAGTCCATATCCACATCGAAGTCCGGCATGGACACGCGTTCAGGATTAAGGAATCGTTCGAAAATCAGTTTAAAACGGAACGGATCGATATCTGTAATTGTCATCGCATAGGCGACAAGAGAGCCTGCGCCTGAACCGCGGCCCGGTCCGATCGGAATGCCGTTGTCCTTTGACCAGTTGATGAACTCCCACACGATGAGGAAGTAACCGGAGAATCCCATGCCGAAAATAATGCCGAGCTCGTATGTCGCGCGGTCGAGAATCGGCTTTGCTGTTTCGGGATTATTAAGTTTTTCGCCGTAACGCATGCGCAGTCCCTTTTCAACAAGGTGAAGAACGTATGCGTCCTGCGTAGGAAATTCTTTTGGAATCTGGAAGCGGGGAAGACAGTCTTTTAGCTGCTGCGTCTTGAACTGCGGAATCGTAAGGTTGCACATGTTTGCAATCTTGAGCGTATTCTCCATCATCTCCGGGTAATCCGGGAACAGTGCTGCCATTTCCTGTTCTGACTTGAGGTACCAGTTTGTGAGCTTGACGCCGTTTTCCATTCCCATAGACTGATGCGGCTCAGAAAGCAGTTTTTTAAATCCGATGCACTGGAGAACTTCCTGCGCTTCGGCGTCTTCTTTGTTGCAGTAGTGGACATCGTTTGTGAGTACAATCGGAATGTCGAGCTTGCGCGCGAGCGCTATCAGTTTTGGCGCGACTTCCTTTTGCTCCGCAAGACCGTGATCCTGCAGCTCGATGTAATAGTGATCCGGTCCGAAAAGTTCTTTGTACTGGAGCGCAACTTTTTCAGCTTCATCTTCTTTGCCGTTCAGAAGCATCTGCGGAATTTCACCTTGGAGACATGCAGAAAGACAGATGAGACCTTTGTGCCACTTTTTGAGCATCTCGAAATCGATGCGCGGTTTTCCGTAATAGAGACCTTCAGTGAACGCGCGGCTTGAGAGCCACGACATATTTTTATAGCCTTCCGCGTTTTCGCACAGAAGAATGAGATGAAAATAATGACTGTGTTTTCCGTTCCGTCCGAACGGTACGTCGTCGTGCTGTGTATGGTCGCCCCATGCGACGTAGAATTCCTCGCCTACAATCGGATTGATGCCGTTTGCGTGGCAGATATGCTCGAAGTTGAGAACACCGAACATGTTTCCATGGTCAGTGAGTGCGAGGGCAGGCATGTTGAGCTGCTTTGCGCGCGCAATCAGTGTATCGAGCTTAGACGCTCCGTCGAGAAGCGAGTAGTCCGAGTGGACGTGAAGATGAACAAATTTGCTTACAGGAGTGCCTTCCGGCGCCGCAGGAAAAACGTGTATATCAGCCAAGGAGCTTCGCTCCTTGGCTGCACTGTAAGGAAACTATTGACGTTTGCGCCTTGGGCGCATGTCGGTCAGCCAGCATGTGTTGCGCTCCTTGGCTGCACTGTAAGGAAATCATTGACGTTTGCGCCTTGGGCGCATGCGGGGCAGCCAACATGTGTTGCGCTCCTTGGCTGCTCTGTAAGGAAATCATTGACGTTTGCGCCTTGGACGCATGTCGGTCAGCCAGCATGTGTTGCGCTCCTTGGCTGCACTGTAAGGAAACTATTGACGTTTGCGCTTTCAGCGCATGCGGGTCAGTCATAATCATACCGCTATTTTATATGTTTACGGGGGTTCTCTCAAGGGTGAAAAATGACGGGATGAACTCAAAAGTTGTGTTACGGACGGTGTAAAATGACATAAAAACGTACTGTATTGCAGAAAAGCGTAAAAAAATGCACAATATACGCCTTATGTTACAGCCAGAACTTATAAAATCACTCAAACATTATTCTGTTAAATCATTCGTTACTGATCTTACTGCCGGCATTATCGTCGGTGTTGTCGCACTTCCGCTCGCAATTGCGTTTGCTATCGCTTCTGGTGTCGGACCGGAACGCGGCATTTTTACTGCAATCATCGCGGGCTTTATTATCTCCGCGCTCGGCGGAAGCAAAGTTCAGATTGGCGGTCCGACAGGAGCATTTGTCGTCATCGTGTACGGCGTGATTCAGCAGTTCGGCTATTCCGGACTTATGACCGCAACAATTATGGCTGGTATTCTGCTGATTCTGCTTGGCGCATTCAAACTCGGCGGCCTTGTAAAATTCATCCCGTATACGATTATCACCGGTTTTACAGCCGGCATTGCTGTGACTATTTTTACAACACAGATAGGCGACTTTCTCGGACTCACAACAGGAAAAATGCCCGGTGATTTTACGGGAAAGATTATCCGCTATGTGCAGTCAATCAATACAATCAACTGGTATGCGTTTGCGCTCGCTGCTGTTTCGTTATTAATTATTTTTGTGTGGCCAAAAATTAATAAGAAAATTCCTGGCTCGCTCATTGTTATTATTCTTGCGACCGTTGCAAATCTTATTATCACGCATTTTACTTCTCTTAAACTCGACACAATCGGCAGCCGCTACGGTTCAATTCCGTCGTCGTTTCCTGCTCCTCAGCTTCCTGCATTAAGCATAGATACAATCCGAACGTTGTTTCCGTCTGCAATTTCTATTGCTGTTCTCGGCGCTGTTGAGTCTCTGCTGTCTGCTGTTGTTGCGGACGGTATGATTGGCGCTAAGCATGATTCGAATATGGAACTGATTGCGCAGGGTGTTGCGAATATTGCAAGCCCAATCTTCGGCGGTATTCCGGCAACGGGTGCAATCGCGCGGACTGCTACTAACATCAAGAATGGCGGGCGCACTCCTGTAGCAGGAATTGTGCATGCCGTAACACTTCTTTTTATCATGCTGTTTCTCGGTCGGTTTGCTGTGTATATTCCGATGGCGGCGCTTGCTGCAGTGCTTGTGTCTGTCGCGTGGAATATGGCTGGCATTCCTGCGGTGCGTGCGCTTCTAAAAGGGCAGAAGTCAGATATCTTCGTGCTTGCTGTTACGTTCCTCATCACTGTGTTCGTTGATCTTACAATGGCGATTGAAGTGGGGCTTTTGTTCGCGGCATTCTTCTTTATTAAAAAGATGATTGACGTATGTGAAGTCCATGAATATCACAGCGATGTTACAGGCGGACTTGAGTCAAAAGTTTCTGATGCAGACTTTTCTTTCAAAATTCCAAAAGATGTTCTCATGTATGAAATTGACGGACCTCTCTTTTTCGGCACTGTGCGTAAATTTGAAATTGCGGTGGAGCAGGCAGAGGTTGACTACAAAGTGCTCGTGCTGCAGATGAACGACACTCTCTATCTCGACGCCGGCGGAATTCAGGCGCTCAAGCAGCTCAAGAACGCATGCGGCAGGAAACATGTTACCGTAATTCTTTCTGGTGTTATGACGCAGCCGTATGTGCTTCTTGAGCGCACGGGAGTTGCAGAAAGTTTTGGACGCGATAATATATTCGAAGGTATTGATGAGGCGCTCAAGCGTGCCGGAGAAATTGCTTCTGCAAAAAAATAATGTTTTTGCGGTGCGGCAGTCTTAGAAAAGTAGTATACTGTTTAATTATGGTCAGAAAACAAATAATATCATATGTAAAAATAACTGCAGTTTTTATTATTCTCGCTTGCTTTGCTGCTTCGAGTGCATTTGCACAAAATGGAAAGAGGGTCCTCTTTATCAGTTCCTATTCGTATGACTGGCCTACGGTACCGAATCAGCTTCTTGGTTTTACAGAAACGATTACTGATGATGCGTCGGTGCAGTATCTGTTTATGGATTCAGATAAGTTTTCAAACGAAGAGACAGGTCCTCTGTTTAAACAGCGTGTTTCGCTGCAACTAAAAAAACAGGGGCCGTTTGCTGTCATTGTCGCTGGCGATGATAGCGCTCTTCACTTTGTGTATGATAATTATACGGCAATGTTCAAAGGTATTCCCGTTGTTTTTGAAGGAATTGATAATGCAGACTTTGCCTTTCAAGCTCATGAAAACGGAAATATGACTGGAATTATCGAAAAGCATTTTAATATTGAAAACTTTTTGTTTACTCAGTATTGCAATCCAAAATCAAAAGAAGTTGTTGTTGTAACCGATAACACTATTTCCGGCATTGCTTCCCGCGAGCAGTTTGTAAAAGCTTTACAGGAAAATAAAATTCCTGTAACAGCATATAAGTTCATTAATGTGTCAGAATATACACGCGACGAGCTGCGAAAAAAATTTTCTGAAGTGAGTATCAATTCTTCAATTCTTATTTTAAATTTTGCCAAAGATAAAGACGGCAATTTGTATACCGGGCACGCGGTAGACTTTATAAGGCAAAATTCGATTTCACCAGTGTTTTGCCCTGTGCCGGCAAATAAGGATAAAATTGTAGGCGGGGTTTTTGTTGATTATGAAAAGATGGGGTCAGATGCAGCTCGCCTTGTCAATGCGATTCTTGATGGCACAGCTGTCAATGATCTGCAGGTGCTGAGTACACAGCCAACACCTGTCGTCAATTATCAGATTCTTACAAGCTTTGGTCTCAAAGTTCCGATTGTTCTTGGAATGGATATTCAAGTTATAAACAAGCCGCAGAGTTTTATAAAACAGCACTATCTTCTCGTCCTCATCGTTTGTATGGGAATAATGACGTGCTTACTTTTCTTTATACTGGTTTATCAGCAGGCTTTGAACAGAAAACGCGCGAAGCTTCTTCATGAGCTTGAAGAGGCAAAAAATGCTCAGGAAAATTTTATGTCCCGCATGTCGCACGATATGCGTACACCGATGAATGCTGTGATTGGACTTGCAAATTTTGGTCTTGATGAAAAGGATCCGAGCGTTGTTAGAAAATATTTTCATCAGATAATAGACAGCGGAAAATATTTGATGGGACTTTTGAATGATCTGCTAGATATGAACAAACTTGAAAGCGGCAATGCCAAACTGAATCCTGAAAAAGTTGACACAAAAGAAATAGTGAACGATGTCATTACAATTGTAAAGCCGCGGCTGCTTGAGAAGAAACATGAATTTACAACTGATTTTTCGCACCATGCATTCGGAATTGTGTTTGTTGATAGAATGCGTACTGAGCAGATTCTTGTTAATATTATTAATAATGCTGTTAAGTATACCCCCGAAGGCGGCAAAATATCCTGGACTATTGAAGATCAGATGGATGATAAGGGAATGTACGCCGTCAATACTATAACCGATAACGGTGTGGGTATGAGTCTTGAATTTCAAAAAAATCTTTTTAAACCATTTTCTCAGGAACATGATTCATTAACAAGAAGTGAAGGTGGAAGCGGACTAGGCCTTGCAATATCAAAAAATCTTATCGAGCTAATGCATGGAAGTATTACCTGTCATTCGGAAAAAGATAAAGGATCTACGTTTGTTATTAAGCTGCCAATTGTTATCTGTAATGACGATGATGTTGATAGTGATGTAAAAACATTTGAGAATGGCGACAGACAAATATTAAACGGGAAACATATTCTTATTTGTGAAGATAATGAAATTAATATGATGATAGAACAGAAACTTCTTGAAGACTATGGGTGCGTTGTTGATAAGGCGGAGAACGGACAAATAGGGGTTGATAAAGCTGGCAGAAATCAATATGACCTTATTCTTATGGATGTACGCATGCCGGTCATGGACGGATTGAAAGCTGCTGAACTAATCCGCGTGTTTAATCGGACAACTCCTATTGTTGCACTTTCTGCCAACGCATACGATGAAGATATAAAACAATCTCTCGCAGTGGGGATGAATGCACATCTTATTAAACCGATTGATACCGACAACTTTTATAAAACGCTTGTAAGACTTTGCAGGTAGTTTCCGGTAATGGAATTGATGAATAGTTATTAATTTATCTGATGAATGTCGCTTGATTCAGTTAATGATACATTCTGAGAGTTTTGTGTATAAGATATCTGTATCAATTGGCTTTGCAATATGACCGTTCATGCCAGCGTGAAGGCACATTTGAACAATGTCTTCGAAAGCGTCTGCGGACATTGCAAGTATTGGTATTGATTTTGCGTCAAGCCGTTTGAGTGCTCTAATTGCTGCTGTTGCCTTAAAACCATCCATAATGGGCATTCTCAGATCCATGAGAATCGCATCAATGGAATGAGTCTCTGATTTAGAAAACATTTCAACACATTCTTTCCCGTCTGATGCTACTATGACAATCATTCCACGGGCTTCGAGAATTGCTTTTGCAATCTCACAGTTCATCTCATTATCTTCGCAGAGAAGAATATGCTTTCCTGTAAGTCTGTCTTCTGAATATGAAGGTGTCGTAAGTGTAAGGTGCTGGCTTGCTGCTGTGTTTGATTCTTTGAAATGAAATTTAAGCGTAACTGTTGTGCCTTTTCCAACTGTGCTTTTTACGTCGATTGAAGCTCCAAAGATTGCAACAAGTTGTTTTACAATAGCAAGACCGAGTCCGGAACCTTTCGCTTCTCTTTGGTTTCTTCGTTCCTGTGCGAAAGTATCGTAAATATGCGGAAGAAAGGCGGGTGAAATTCCGATTCCGTCATCCTGAACGATGATGATTGTGTCGGCGTTACTGCTGTTGAACGGAACAGTTTCGACAGAGAAAGAGACGTGTCCGCCTCTCTGTGTGAATTTAAATGCGTTGGAAAGAATATTGTAGAGAATCTTCTGTAAGTATATTTGATCAGTCAAAACTGTCCGGCGGCGGGCTTTTGATGAGTTGATGGAAAGTGTAATGCCGCATCGTTCAGATTCTTGTTTAAGCGGAATCGCAATGTACTTTATTAATTCATAATTGTCGACGGGCTCATTATGAAGCACGAGTTTACCGTTTGAGATGCGTGAATATAAAAGAGTATCATTTAAAAGGTCGAGCAGAAGTTTTCCGGAAAATTCAATTTTAGAAATATACTCTTGAATTTTATTAATGTCAGATGTCCGGGATGCTAGCGTTGAGAATCCAATTACTCCATTGAGCGGTGTACGAATGTCACGGCTGATTGTAGAGTAGAATCTGTCGTTTTCTTCATTCACCTTTGTCTGTTCTGCCAGAGCCTTCTCTTTTTGCCGTGATTCTGCCTGTTTTATAATAAATTCTGTTTCTTGTTTGTTTCGTCTGATGATAATTATGATTGCCGCAGAAAGTAGAACTATCATTATGAAGAAAAGCATTGATGCAGAAATTGCCCAGCTGATAGGAATGTGGTTGAGCAATTTTGTCATATCAGAGGAATGCTGAAGTGTATCTTTTGTAATTAGTTCGCTCATGGTACTGCCGGACGAAACAATACTTTTGTTAATGATGCTAAGAAGCGTGCTGCTTCCACTCGGCAGAGCGGATGAAGCTTCCCAGTTGCAGGAAGGAAGAAGTGTAATCGTATAATCAGATGAACGGTTTGTGTTGAGAAGCCACATTGCTGCAGGAAGCTCTGTAATAAGCGCGTCAACTTTTCCCTGGCGTAATGCGTCGAAGCCTTTTTGCGAAGTGCGGTACGGCATGAGGCTGATGTTCGACTTTACTAGCCTGTCATGAATAAGGTCGCTTTCGCGTGCATCGACTGCTGCTGTTTGTATGTTAACGGTGCCTTTCCTTGTTACCTGCACAACATTCATCAGTGTGTATGAATCAGTAAGGTTAAGCGAAACTGCGCCGGCATCAATAATATCATTGCAATATAAGCCGAGTATATCAACCTGTCTGCTCTGAAGTGCATCGCGTGCATCTGCAATTGAATTGAATGAAATGAACGTGAATTGAAGCTGTGAAAGCGCCCGGAGACTGTTGTAATATTCGGGAATAAGACCTGTGATTGTGCCGTCCTTCTGTTTAAATGAATATGGTTCGTCATCTGCAAGAACAGCGACACGTATAGCATCACTTTTATGAATGAAAAACTGTTCTTTTTTTGAAAAATACGGACGTTCTTTTCCTGCTTCGCCAAAATACTTGTGGTGAAGTTCCAGTTCGAAAAGCGGATCTTTGAGAAGCATCCATGACATTGTGTCGTCAAGCTCTGATTTCAGACGAGTGTGAGTGTGTTTTTCGTCATTCGGCATTGCGATATAAAAATCGACAGGCTCAAATTCCGCAACTTTCCGTGTACCTTCAACTGTGTATTCGCCGCCTACAGCAACAGCATCAATTTTTTCCTGTTTTAGTGCATTGAATGCATCATCGAGTGAATTATAAAAAGTGACTGGTGAATTAATTCCGTATGTCTTGCACCAGCGGCTGTATGTTTTGTCCAGGAATGAATGTTTTTCAATTCCTGTGCGTATTCCGCGCAGCGTTGACGGATCATCGTAAATATACTGGAGGTCATCCTGTCTGACGAGAAGCGTGCAGTATGTAGCGCCCATGCGTTTGTCTGAAAAAAGGTATTCTTTTTCGCGCTCGGGTGTACGGACGATTCCGCAGAGCATGTCGATTGAGCCGTTGTTGAGGTCATTCAAATCGTTGATATCGATAAACTGAATCTGCCAGCCGGCTGTCTGGGCGACATTGTACAAATACTCGACTTCGTAGCCGCAGTATCTGCCTCGTCCGTCCTTATACATAAAGTCGCCGTCGTATGAGAAACCAACTTTTACTGTTTTAGGCTGGGTGGCAAAGCATACCGCTGATGCTAATATGGAAAGAAACGCAAATCCTGCTCTTTTCATTAGTTCTGTGCATTTTATCATTTTTACCCGCGCCATTATTGTTAGTCTGAAAATCGTGCGTTACGCACGAAAAAAAAGAGAAAACTCACTTGTAAAAAAATACAATCACTTTAAAATAATGACTGCAAATCTGAAAGATGTCAATCAATCAGTGAAATCCTGATTATTCCATATTTTAGCAAGCAAAACGGATCGGAGAAGATTTTAGAACTTTTTGGAGAGCTGGAAAAATATAAAAAAATAACAGTAATAAAACACAAAAAGTAAAAACAATGATGAAAAACCGTCAGCTGCTGTAGTGCTTTTCAGTAGTCAGACGGTTTTTTTATGCATCCGTAATCTTTCAATACCGAAAACAATACCCCAGCTGACAGACACGGCGATGAACTTATCGAGCAGATTTGTAGGTATGCGCGCAAGAATTGCCGAAAAAATGAGAGGAATACGCTGAAGCACAAGAAGAAGCGTGAGGTATTTTGAGCCGTTGTTTTCTATGTAGTCAAATTTTGTGTAGATAAAAGTATAAATCAATCCGCCTTCTACAGAAATAACGATACTCAGAATAAAGGTGATAAGGATAATGTCGAGAAGAGAAATCTTCTTGTTGCGTTTCAATGTTTCTCTGATGATTATAACACTGGTGATTGAACAGATTGAAAAAAGCAGGGTGAGTGTGTCATGCGATATAAGTGATGCAAAAATATGAAAGAGAACTGCCGTAAGCATGCCGGCAAGTGTTCCGAAGTATGAAGCAAGAAGTGTAAAAATCATGTCCATATACAACGGAAAAGTTGGTCCGAAGAAATAGGAACAGAGTTCGTTTAAAGCGGCACAGAAAAATGCCGCAGCTATTTGGAACAAGACTGAGCACTGCATGCCGGTTACGGTTAAGTCTGTTACTGAGTACTGCTGCTTCATTGCTAAAGTATAAAATGTCCGTTGTTTTCAGTCCAGTAACATGTTAAAATAATAATACTATGAAACGGTTAAAAATGTTCTTTTTTGTCTTTGCTGTATCTGTTTTTGCCGTCCATTCATCTGTTTTTGACCGCGGAAGCCATGAGGACATCTATTTGCTTTGGTCGAGGCTTGATGCAACACTCGACTACAATTGTGCAGAACCGTTTACAGAAGAACGCGCGGCCGCTGTACTCGAAAGTTTTAAGTCATTTTCTGATCAATATGAAGTTTTTTCAAAAAGCACAGCATACCGTCTCTCCGTTTCCCAGTATCCTGAATTCGATCAGGCTGATTATGAGATACGGCTTGTTTCAGCGCAAATAAAAACTTTTACAAAAAAGGAATCGCTTCCTTCGTATGAACAGGCTGTCGCAATTCGCAACGATTTGCGCAAATCTGTGATACGCTACTTGTATGTACAGAATCAGGTTGCACAGAAGTCAGGATTTTTTTATGCTGCGCTTCTGATTGTCTTCCTGTGTATCGTCTGTGTGTCCACTCTTATTATGATTACATACCGGCGCATTGCCAACAAAGCTCTTTCTGCGCAGAACAAAGCAGAGTCAGGACAGCGCGACGCGCATCAGTTTTCACTTGCGGTTATGCGCGGTGAGGAAGAGGAGCGCGCCCGTGTTTCCCATGAGCTTCACGATACGGTGGCGCAGGATATTAAATACGCGCAGCTTCTTTCTGAACGGCTCGGCCAGCTTCTGGCAGAAAACGATCAGGCTCGCGATTTGAGCGATTCAATTTACAAAGTTGAAGCGAAGTGTATTCAGGAAGTGCGCACTCTCTGCTACAATCTTACGCCTCCGGATCTTGCGATGGGAAGTCTTACGTCGGCACTTCAGCATTTTTGCCGCACATTTCAGGAAGACAGTGGAGTTGACTGCACGCTTGTTATTGCAGAAGGAACGCCTGTTGAGGAACTTAATGATCAGAAGAAGCTCCATGTTTTTCGACTTGTGCAGGAAGCGCTTAATAATGCATTTCATCATGCATGTGCGCATGAAACATCTGTTATACTTCGTCGCACCAAAGAAAATACGCTTCTGCTGCTTATTACCGATGACGGTAAGGGGCTTGATCTCGATGACCTGTATTCAGGCGGAGAACATTTTGGTATAAAAGGAATGAAGGAACGTGTTCGCGTCCTTGGCGGAAAAATAGGTTTTATTTCGGAACCGGACAATGGTACTGAAGTTAGAATCGAGATTCCGCTTTCCGAACAGACTGATACCGATATAAAAAAAGACAACGCACATTACGAGATGAAGGAGAAGAAGTAGAATGAAAAATGTTATTATTGTTGATGATCACGCAATGCTCCGCGCAGGGTTAAAATCATGGCTGGCGAATAATTCAGACTGGCGCGTAACAGCAGAAGCGGACTCATGCGCATCATTTTTTGATGCAGTAAAAAATGCGGGGCCGGAATCTTTTTCTGCGGCAATCATCGATGTGAATATCGGCAATGAAAGCGGATTTGATATTGTTAAGAAATCGGTAATTGAATATCCGAAACTCAGCTGTCTTATTTATTCTATGTATGACTCTGCCGGTTATGTTTTGAATGCCTTTGCACTTGGCGCAAAAGGGTATGTTACAAAACGCGCAGCAGAAACAGAACTGCTTGCGGCACTCAATGCACTTGCTGCGGGCGGAACATATGTGCAGCAGTCTCTTGTTCCTGATATGGCTGTCACTGCAAATTTGTTTGCAGGAATGACAAAAATGGAAAAGATTGTTCTTGAACAGGTTCGTTCCGGCAAAGATAATCAGCAGATTGCCGATGATTTAAATATCAGTCACCGAACGGTTGAAAATTATCTGAGCAGAATTTATGACAAGCTCGGTATTTATGACAGAGAAGCTCTGCTCGAAAAACTTGGTGTGAAGCGATAGAAGTGATTTATGCCTTTCCTTGCGTTCACGCGCAAACTGACTTATACTAAAGAGAATGAATCCAGTAAAAAAAGTTGTACTATCTATTTTGTGTCTCGCATTTTCTGCTGCGGTTTATGCACGGCAAGTTCTTTTTATCAGTTCGTACAGCGAGGCATTCGAAACTGTTGATCTGCAGAAAGCTGGCATTCACAGTGTGTTTGATAAAGCGGGAGTTTCTCTTGATATCGAATACATGAATATGAAGCAGTACAACACTGCAGAAAACGAAAAAATGTTTTATCAGCATTTAAAATATAAGCTTCTTAGACATGATGCATATGATGCTGTTCTTCTTGGCGATGACGCAGCGCTTGTGTTTGCAGAAAAATATCAGAATGAATTATTCTCCGGAATTCCGCTTGTGTTTTTTTGCGTGAATGATTTTGACAGAGCAAAGGAAGCCGGAAAAAATCCTATGATTACCGGTGCTGTCGAAGAAATGTATCTGAAAGACACAATTGATACGGCTCTCAGCTTTCAAAAAAATGCACTGTATGTCGTTTCAATCTACGACAACACGCTTACTGGAAAAGGCGATCAGGCACAGTTTTATTCACTGCGAAGCTATTACCCAGGATGTATCTTTTCAGGAATAAATGCATCCGAATATACGCATGAGAATTTTATTATTCGGCTTGAGTCTATAGCACATAATTCGATTGTATTGTATCAGTCTGCATTTGAAGACGCGGAGGGAAAACCATACACAATTTCTGAAATGGCACAGTGCATAGCGGATCATACGCATGTTCCTGTATACAGAGCATCGATTGGCGGTGTAGGTGAAGGCCTCCTTGGCGGAAAAATGGTTTCGTATGAAAACTCAGGAAGCGCTGCCGCAGAAATTGTCATGCAGATTTTTAATGGGAAAAAACCTTCTGAAATTCCTGTGCAGATGACAGGAAAAAGCCAGTACATATTTGATTACAAAGTAATACAGAAATTCGATATTAATCCGGCTCTTATTCCGTCAGGTTCTATTTTGCTAAATAAAAACCAGAGTCTGTTTGACAAATATCGGCGCGAACTTCCCGTTATTGGTGCTCTTGTTGTAATTGTGCTGCTTGTTATTATTATGCTTATTAATGATAACGTAAAACGCCGGGGATTTGTTAATCAGTTTCTTTATCAGGCGGAGCATGATTTTTTGACTGGCCTTTTAAATCGTCGTGCTGTCATGTACAGAATTAATTCAATGAACGAACAAGGTAAAAAAATTGCGCTGATCCTGCTTGATATCGACGATTTTAAATTGGTAAATGATGCGGAAGGACACTCTGTTGGTGACGCAATTCTCAAGGAAGCTGCAAGAAGAATGTGGATTCTTGCCGACAGAGAGGAGTGCAAGGTTGCCCGTTTCAGCGGTGATGAATTTTTATTCTATACTGATAAAATTGATCCGACATTTGTACAGTCGCTTGTTGAAAAAATAATCGGTTTATTTAACGAGCCTATTTCCTCCGAATACGGTTCCTATCTGCTCAAGCTGAGCCTTGGTGTTGCTGCTTCTTCTGATGAGCACGAGTCGAGTGAGGCGCTGATTGCGAATGCTGACTTGGCGATGTACTCGATAAAACGTACTGGAAAAAATAATTATGCATATTTCGATGAAAAAATGAAATATGATATAATGCAGAAAAAAATGATAGAATCTGCGCTTGAAGATGCCTGTAACAATGATGGTTTTAAAATTGTCTATCAGCCGCAAGTGAACACGGGTGACGGAACAACGTATTGCTATGAAGCGCTCCTCCGCTTAAAAAATAAAAGTTTTAGTCCTGCACAGTTTATTCCCGTTGCAGAAAATTCCGATACCATTATTAAGATTGGAAGAATCGTAATGCGCCTTGTCGTTTCTGAGCTTTCTGCGCTTCGTAGCAGAGGACAGAAAGTGTATCCTGTTTCTGTTAATTTTTCTAGCATGCAGCTTCGCGATGTTGGATATGTCGATTATATGAAAAAGCTTTTTGCACAGTATGAAATACCTCCGTCGTTGATCGAAATTGAAATAACAGAAAGTATTTTTCTTGGTCGTACTGAACGTGCGATGAAACTTTTTTCTGATTTTGCTTCTGCTGGCGTAAGTCTGACGCTTGATGACTTTGGCACCGGCTATTCTTCTATAAACTATCTCACGTATATTCCCGTTAAGAAAATAAAACTTGATAAATCGCTTATTGATATTTATTTGCAGGAAGGAAAGGATGCTTTTGTAGAAAATATTATTAGACTTGCGCACAGCTTGAATTTAAAAATTACTGTCGAAGGAATAGAAAAAAAAGAACAGTATGAGCGGCTAAAAGAATTCTCATGTGATTACATACAGGGATATTATTTCAGCCGTCCTGTCTCATCTGATGCTCTCAAAGATATGTATCTTCCGGCAGATTCATAAACTAAAAGGAAAAACGAATGTCTGTTTCTCAAATCATTATTATTGTTCTCGCAATGCTCTGCTTGCTCAACATTATTCTTATCATTGCTGTTCTGTCCGGAAAGAAAGGATCTTCCGATGATAGAAGTATGAAAGAAGAATTTTCGATGAATCGGCGCGAACTGATTCAAACATTCAACGCTCTTGCAAAATCAAACAGAGAGGAACTTGCTTCTTCCATGAAATCATTCAGCCAAACGACGACAGCAAGCCTTGATAAAATGAATGCAACTGTAGAACGGAAGCTGAATGATTTGCAGCGCGATAACGGTGAGAAGCTTGATAAAATGCGCGAGACTGTCGATGAAAAACTACAGAAGACACTTGAAACCCGTCTCGGCCAGTCATTTAAACTTGTAAGCGAGCGGCTGGAGCAAGTGCAGAAAGGACTTGGCGAAATGCAAAGCCTTGCCTCTGATGTTGGCGGACTTAAACGCGTGCTTTCAAATGTAAAGACAAAGGGCGTGTTCGGCGAGTACCAGCTTGATGCGATTCTTGATGAAGTGATGTCGCCTTCTCAGTATGCGCGGAATGTTAAGCCTATTCCTGGAAAAAATACAATAGTTGAATTCGCGATAAAAATTCCGTCGAAGGATGATTCGCAGAAGACAGTATGGTTGCCGGTTGATGCGAAGTTCCCGACAGAAGATTACGAAAGGCTTATGTCAGCATACGAAACGGGGAACGCTGATGAAATTGCTGCGAATACAAAAGCCCTTCAATCAAAAATAATTATTTTTGCAAAAGAGATTCATTCAAAATACATAGAGCCTCCGTATACAACAGATTTCGCAATTATGTATCTGCCGTTTGAAGGGCTGTATGCAGAGGTGCTTCGTATACCAGGTTTGTTTGAACAGATGCAGCGTGACTGGAAAATAACAATTGCAGGCCCTACAACTATCTCTGCATTTCTGAACAGTCTGCAGCTTGGATTCCGCTCGCTTGCAATTGAAAAGCGGACGAGCGAAGTGTGGAATCTGCTTGGTGCTGTAAGAACAGAGTTTGGAAAATTCGGCGACGTGCTTGAAAAAACAAAAGAACGGCTCGACCTTGCAAGCAAGGAAATAGATAATGCCGGACTCCGCTCGCGTCAGATTGAGAAGAAACTTAAGAATGTAGAACTGATGCCGGGAACTTCTGCGTCAACGCTGCTTGATAACGATACTTCTGATTAAAGAATGAATTTACTTTTTCATTTCAAATATAACAGTCTGAGTGCCGCTTGAGTATGGTGCGACAATGTACGGTTCAAAGTAAATTGTTATTTTTTTGCCGTCGCATGTGAATGTGTCAAATGGATTGTTTGCAGGATCTGTTCCTGAATCAATCCATTCGTTTGTACTCTGAATTGACTGAGAATCTGTGCTGTCTTTGTCTGAAATTGTTTTTCTAAGAGATGCCCTGCACAATTCTGCAAGCTTGCTTTTTGAATAACCAGAAGCTTCATATACGCTTACAATTTTCTGTTTGCTGATATCGTATGTAAAAGAGTCGAGCGCATAATTGCCGTGCGCTCCGCCGTCGTATACATACGTTTGAATAAGAACACTTGCATATTTTTCATTAGAGATAATCGGTTTGCACTGAACATTGTACAAAAACGCCGGTGCGTCATCAGCTGAGCCTGTCTCTTTTCTGATAGAGTTTAATTCATTCCAGTCTTTTTGAGCTGATAACGAAAATGTTTTATATGATGTCAGAACTGAAGTTGAAATTGCCTTGTTAATTTCTGTAAGTCCGGAAAACTGCGGGTATGAAATTCTTGTTTCAAGATATTTTGTCTTTGTGTTTATTCTGACATTTTTATACGATGAGCCGCCGAACGGCATTGTCTCGCATGAATCAAGAAACATCACTGCGCACAATACGCCCGTACAAACAACAAGGGATACAATAAAAGTTTTTAGTTTCATACGATTATTCCTCCGCGCGAACAGAAACAATGATATGTACTCAAATGAGCGAAAGTGCTGTTTTCATCATTGGTTCCAGTGCATCCATTCCGTGATCCGGCGGCATCATCTTCCCGTTTGAACATGACGCTACCATTGTGACAATCGAAAGTGCCTTTTTTTTCAGGAACGAAGCATTGCAGTACAGCGCGTATGTCTCCATGTCCTGTCCGAGACAGCCGACTCGTGCCCATGGCTTCCATGCTTTTTCTCCGCCGAGTGCGTTGTATTCACTGAACATGTCTGAAGAAAAAATCATTCCAGCCTGGAACCGCATATTATTTTTTTCTGCAAATGACGCAGCATTCCGAAGGAGCTCGAAGTCTGCGCATGGAGAGAATGTTCCAGGGAGTTCATACTGATATGCATAGTTTGAATCTGTGCATGCGCTTTCTGCAAAGATAAGATCGCCTGGCTCAAGCGATTCCGCAAAGCCGCCCGCTGTACCGATACGGATAATCTGCTCTGCATTATAAAAATGAAACAGTTCGTAGGAGTAAATTCCTGCACTCGGTCCGCCCATGCCGCTTCCCATAACTGTTACCTGTTTGCCGTAGTATGTACCGGTAAAGCCGAGCATGCCGCGTACTCCGGTAACCTGCTTTTGATTTGAGAGAAAATGTTCTGCAATATACTGAGCGCGAAGCGGATCGCCGGGAAGTAAAACTGTTTTTGCTATGTCGCCTTCATGAGCCGCATTGTGCGGTGTAGGCGTACTATTCATGTGATGTGTCATGCCATTATTCTATAGCCGGAAACAGGAAAAGTAAACGTACTGTTATTTTCCATACTGCACCGTTGTGGTATACTCGCGGCATGATTTCACTTGTCGCTTTTCTTGGAAATTACGGTCATGAGTATGAGCAGACGCGGCACAACACCGCATGGCTTTTTGCTTCATCGCTTCCGTTTTACAATAAGTTTTCGTGGCAGCAGAAGTTCAAGGGTGACCTTGCTGTTGTTGATATGAAAGACCTTGTGCAGTGGATCGGCGCGAGCGGTCTCGTTACAAAGAAAGACGGGAGCGCGCCGCTTGTGCCTGCCGGAGCGCCGGAAAAAGTGTATTTTCTAAAGCCGCTTACATATATGAATCTGAGCGGCGACAGCATCGGCGAGCTTGCGCATTTTTATAAAATCAAGCCGGAAGAAATTCTTGTCGTACATGATGAAATCGAGCTTCCTCCCGGAACAATCAGTCTCAAGTGGTCGGGCGGCCTCGGCGGTCACAACGGTCTGCGCTCAATAAAAGCTGCACTCGGCACTGCTGACTTCTGGCGGCTGCGCTTCGGACTGGGCAAGCCTGACGGAAAAGACATCGCCGCTTACGTGCTCGGTTCATTCACGCCTGATGAAAAAATAAATCTCGCGCAGATGTTTCCGCCGGCTGCGGAGCTGTTTGCAAAAGTGCTTCTTTCAACGGATCCGAACAGGCTGATTCCTGAATGGGGAAAGAAAAAAGTCATCGTATAAAATGCACTGCAAAAAATGCGCATTCAGTGAATACAAACGGGAGATTACAAATGGAAGAATCTGAATTAACAAAACATATTTCGGGTGAAAGCAGAACAGCAGGCGCGTTTAACCGCCTGTATGAACTGATTGCAGTTCTGCGCGCGCCGGGCGGATGTCCGTGGGACAGAGACCAGTCGCCTCTTTCGATGCGCCGCGATTTAATCGAGGAAGTGTTTGAGGCTGTCGATGCTATTTCTGCAGACGATGCTCCGCATGCAAAGGAAGAGCTTGGAGACGTGATGCTCAACGCGTGCATGGTGAGTTATATGTACGAGCAGAGAGGCGATTTTACCGTTGCAGACAGCATCAATGAATTGTGCGATAAGCTTGTGCGCCGCCATCCGCACGTGTTCCCAGAAAGCGCGGGAAAAAGCGAGATGACGGAAAAAGTCGAAAACTCGGCGCAGGTGCTGAGCCAGTGGGACCGCATAAAAGAAAATGTTGAGGGAAGAGCAGGCAAGTCGATTCTCGACGAGGTGCCCGAAGGATTCCCGCCGCTTTTAAAGGCATACAAAATGCAGAAAAAAGCCGCGAAAAAAGGATTTGACTGGGACGACATTGCGCCGGTGGCAGGAAAGGTTACGGAAGAATTCGGCGAAGTTCAGGAAGCTGCGGAAGATGTTAAAAGCCTGAAGGCAAAAGCTGAGAATGATAAAAAATGTGCCGGCGAAAATGATGCGGCTGAAGTAAAGCCATTCACCGTGTCGGGCGGCACTCCTGAGCTCGACAAAGCGCAGCTTCACCTTGAGGAAGAATTCGGCGACCTTCTGTTTGCTGTCGTAAACTATGCGCGTCATCTCGGCGTTGATCCGGAAGTGGCGCTCAACCGCACGAACAAAAAATTCTACAACCGCTTTACATTTGTAGAGCGAGAGATGGAAAAGGCCGGCAAGACAATGGCGAATGGTCACCTTGATGAAATGGATGCGTTCTGGGACGAGGCGAAAAAGCAGGGACTGTAACAAGTGTTTGCAGTCTGAGTGATGTTTGTGTATTGTGCAGCATCGATTTCGTGGACAATACGCATTGTTTTCGCTATATTTATAGAAGAAATACTTTTTACCGGTTTTTTTGCGCCGGATTTTTGGAGAACAAATGGAAAATATCAATTCTATCCGCTGTGACGACGAGGAAGAAAAGAAGCCTGACGCAGCTCAGATGCCTGATCCTCTTACTGAAAAATTTTTAAAAACACGCCAGATTATTCTGAGCGGCGAAGTGAACAAAGATCTTGCTGACAAAATCGTCCGCCAGCTTCTGATTCTCGAGTCTGATTCTGATAAACCGATCTATATGTACATCGATTCACCCGGCGGAGATGTCGACGCAGGCTTTGCTATTTTCGACATGATTCGCTTTGTAAAAGCGCCGGTCTATCTCGTCGGCATGGGTCTGATTGCGAGCGCGGCTGCTCTTATTCTGCTTGCAGCTCCTAAAGATCATCGTCTTGGACTTCCGAACAGCCATTATCTGATCCATCAGCCGATGAGCGGAATGAAAGGCGTTGCGACGGATATTGAAATTCATGCGCAGGAGCTTGCAAAGACTCGCGCTAAACTGAACGAAATCATCGCGAAAGAGACGGGCAAGCCGCTCGATCAGGTTGCAAAAGATACTGACCGTGACCACTGGCTTTCTGCAGATGAGGCAAAGTCTTACGGCCTTATAAGCAAGGTCATCAGTACCCGTGCAGAATTGAAATAGCACTGAATTTGTGGTACAGTGACGATGGTTTTTGAACTGACCGATCCTCTTGCAGAGGAACTTATTCACGCCATGGAAAATCAGGATGAGCTGTATGTGCTCGATGCTGAGTCCGGGTGTGTCGTTCCTGCTGCAGAGAAAGAAGCCGATGAAGAAAACATCTATACGCTGCCGTCATGGTCTTCTGAAGACGGCTATAAAATGCTTGAAACGTTTGTGTCGGAGCTTCATGCGCCTCTTGCGCGCGCAGAGCTCAAGGAAGTGCTCGTTTCTGGCAGGGGGGTGTTCCGGAATTTTAAAAATGTGCTGAAATCGTACCCGGAAGTTGACCGCAAGTTTCATTTTTACAAAGAAAAAGAAATGCGCGCTCGTCTTTACGACTGGTACAATGCACTGCGCGAGTCATGGGGTCTTGAAAAATTGGAGCAGGAAGCTGATGAAGTCGGTGACCTCGTTCATGAAGACTTTGTGTTCCGCGGATACGATCCTGTTCAGGACAAGGATTGTGTAGCTCTGGGAGCAAGTGCCGTGGCAGAAGAGTTTAAAACGATGTGGCCTGGAGAAGTGGGGCAGGCGGTGTCCGTTTTGTGGCACCGACAGTGTGAATACGGAAGCCCCGCCGGTGTGAACGGATTTGTGTGCCGCACACTGTCAGACGAATTTACCGGCTGCATTCTTGTTTCACCCTGTCCGTCCTCAGCAAAGAAGACAGTCATTGTGACGTCATACTTTGTATTGCAGAATTACCGCGGGCTGGGAATTGGCGGAGAATTGATTTCTACCTGTCTTTCCCATTTACGTGAACGCGGAATTCAATGGGTTATTATTGCAGACTCAATAATCCCGAAAACGCTGGAACCGTTATTAACCCGTATGGGCTTTGAACAAACCGGTTTTGGTTTTGCGGCGGATTTACAGAGAGTCTGATTTTTTTAAGGAGTATTTTTATGTCAGTTAAACACGAAAGTGGTATCGATGAAGAACAGGTTGCATCATTTCTTAAGGATGCACTCGCACGTATTAGAACAGATGAAGATCCAGAAGTTCTGAATGAACTCAAAAAAATCTACAAAAAAAGCATTCCTCTTGGATGGCGCAATTATGTCGCTGCATATCTCGTAAAACAGAGCCGAGGCGGATTTGTCCGCTTTGGCGGACGCCGTGGCCGTGAAGATTTCCGCGCAGGCAACCGTGACTCTCGCCGCGATGTCCGCGGTGAAAACAGAGATTCACGCAGCGACAGCCGCATGGACCGCGATTCACGCAGAGATGACCGCCGCAGCGAACGTGCAGACCGCACACCGCGCGCAGAACGCGTTGCCGGTGCAGAACGCAATGCAGGTGTTTCAGCAGAACAGCACGAGCATCTTCCTCGCGTTCAGATTGACCCCGCGCTTGCCACAACAATTTTCGTCGGCATCGGCCGCAACCGCCGCGTTTATCCGCGTGACCTCGTCGGTCTGCTCGTAAGCGTAGCAAATCTTGACCGCGAGCGCATCGGAGACATCCGTGTTCTTGCAAACTATTCATTCATCCAGCTCTTTACAGAAGATGCTGATAAAGCAATCAATGCTCTCAACGGCTACGATTACCGCGGACGCAAACTGAGCGTAAGCTATTCACGCCAGAAAGAAGAAGGCGAGGAAGGAGCAGAGAATACAGAAACTGCATCATCTTCCGAAATTTCTTCAAGCGCACCGACCGTTGCAGAAACTTCATCAGAAACAGAAGAAAGAGTTCCTAATGTACAGAATGTTTCTGCTCCGATCAGCGAAAGCACATCATCTTCAGAAGCAGACACTGTCGCACAGCAGGCAGCATTTGCAAAGAAGATGGAATCAGCTTCATATCCGACCGATGAAGAAATCGCCGCTGCCCGTGCACCGCGCTCAAGCTCTTCTGACGTTGCAGAAGCTGCTCCCGAAAATAACTAAGGATTTTTCGTGAGTACGATTTCTGTACTTCACACGGGACCGCTCGGCGTAAACACATATATTGTGCCGCTGGGCGGTTCTTTTGTTTTTGTCGTCGATTCTGCGGCGTGTGCGCTTTGCGGCGACCAATATGAAGTAACTGGTTTTCTCGCATCGCACAGTCTTACGCCTGTTGCAGTCGTCCTGACGCACGGACATTTTGACCATGTTGCGGGGCTTCCGCAGCTTGTCTCGTCATATAAAAATATTCCTGTGCTTATTCATAAAGATGATGAGCAGATGATTGGTCCGGACAGCGCTCGTATACAGTCGCTCTGTCTTGGCGGCATGGGGCTTGAGACAATTCTTCCCGCAGTGACAAATCTTCCGCCCGCAACAGGATTTCTTGAAGACGGAAAAACACTTGCCGACGCGATATCATCATCTGCTGATGTGCGGGAAAATCTTTCTCAGTGGCAGATTATTCATACGCCGGGACACACTCCCGGTTCTGTTTGTCTCTATAATAAAAAACAAAAATTATTAATTTCCGGCGATACTGTTTTTTATCATTCATGGGGCCGCACCGATTTGTACGGCGGCGATGAAAACATGATTAGAAAAAGCTTGAGCCGTCTTTTAAAAATCGTTGCGCCGGATACAAAAGTATATCCCGGACACGACATGACAGGATTCCAGTTTGGCGGAAATTTTTAGATTGAATGATTTCTCACAATAATAGTTTTTTAATTAATTCTATATAAGATTAATAATTTCAAATGATGATGATTTTTGTTCTTTTTTGAGCGAAAGAATTGCGTATGACGGAACCTGACCGCCGCGCGGACGTGAGCAGCTGCCGGGGTTCAGAATCAGAATGTTGTTTCTGTTTTCTGCGGCAGAAATATGCGTGTGTCCGTAGCAGACAATATCAGCATGAAGCGCACGCGCACGGTCCGCAATCATCATTGTTCCATAATAAACATCATAACGGTGTCCGTGGGAAATGAGGATTTTCTGACCTGCGGCTTCAATCATAAGTTCCTGCGGAACAGATACTATGGAATATGAGCTGCCTGTACCTGGCTCGGTAAGCTGCACAGGATAGCTGTCGCTGTCACCATTCCCTTCCACGAATGCAACAACAGACGGAATTGCATGCATAAATTCGTTATCACGCGCTGCTGATTCAAGACAGGAGAACAAATCGGTTGCGCCGTCTCCGCAAAAAATAAGCGCATCGCAAGAGGCAATGCTTGGAGTGTCGCTGACCGTTTCTCGTTCCAAAATGTGTTTTAAAACATCGTGATTGCCGTGGCTGTCTGATATGACAAGAATACGGGCGCTCTCTTTTTCTGCAAGCGCCTGTATATCTTTTTGAGAGCCGATGAGGAATGATTTCTGCTGGACGAGAGCATTCATAGTATTCCCCTTTAACAGCAGTAATCAGTCAATAACAAAATGATTAACTGATTGTAATCCTGTTTCGCTGTCGACATAACGGTTTACTGTTTTGTGTGATCCAACGATTTTTTGAACAAAACCGTGGAGATTCTTATCTGCAGGAACAGGACCTCTGAGGCTTATCATTGACTGTACAGAATTCATAATCAAGTCGAAAACTTCGTCGCCAAGAATCTGCGTGTTTTCTTCGGAACCGATTGTGTTTGACTGCTGCGCGTAGTCGAGTACAAAATTTGAAATTGACTCAGTGCCGAGCACATCGTCCTGAGAGAAGAATGAAAACACCGGATAGGGCAGCGTACCGCCGGCCGCGTCTTCAAGGCGCGCGACGACATCATTCGCTCCTTCTGGAGCGCCGAGTATAATCATGCCAGCTAGCGGACGATCATCGATAAGATCTTTCAGCATGCTGATTCTTGGAGTTCCGTTGTGCATAAAGTCATCAGGAAAAACAAAGGCAAGAATGAGACCCGGATTGTTTTCTGTTTCAACACCGTATGCAGCGGAAAGCTGGAAAAGCGATTTCTGAACGAAAGAACTGTCATTGCATCCGTAGCCATAAATAATGCAGATGTGTTTTCCTGCGAGGTAATTTTTAGCTTCAGATGAAAGATGTTTGAGTTTTGTTCCCTGCTTTTCGGGGAAAGAAGAATGATTATCTTTGGCAAGAGTGTCTACTGTCGGTGTATTTTTTGAACAGCCGCAGAGTGTCAGAATGACGGCTGCAACGAGCAGCAGAAAAATGTATGAATGAGAATGTGTTCGAATCATGTTTTTATCATATCAAATTTGCATTTGTTTGCAAACAGTCTGCTTTTTCCTTGAAAATCGGTCTTTTTTCAGGTAGTATACCAGCGTGAATATCGTGAATATAATTTTGCAGCTCACCGGAAGTCTTGCTTTCCTGCTATACGGCATGAAGATGATGAGCGACGGCATACAGAAAAGTGCCGGAAAAGGACTTCAGAAGGCGCTTTCGCTGATGACGCACAACCGCGTTGTCGGGCTTTTGACCGGTATGGTTGTTACAATGATCATACAGTCTTCGGGAGCAACAACGGCAATGGTTGTAAGCTTCGTAAACGCCGGACTAATGACGCTTGAGCAGTCGGTCGGCGTAATTTTCGGAGCAAACATCGGCACAACAATTACTGCGTGGATTGTTGCGTTATTCGGCTTTAATTTTAATATCCTGTCTTTTGCAGTTCCTGTCTTTGGTTTTGGCTTTATTCTTTCTTCCATAAAAAAAATACATAAAGATACAATCGGCGAAGCACTTATGGGCTTCGGCATGCTGTTCATCGGCCTGAGCTGGCTTTCAAAGGCCATCTCTCCCGAATCGGGCATGCTCAACTTTATGCAGAATCTTGGCAACTGGGGATTCGGCAGCACGATGATAGGCGTTGCAATCGGCATCGTCTTAACAGCGCTTATCCATTCTTCTTCTGCAACAACTGCAATCGTCATTACGATGGCATACAACAAACTCCTTACATGGGAATTCAGCGCGGCGCTCGTGATTGGCTCGGAAATAGGCTCTACAATCGATGCTGTTCTTGCTTCTGTTGGCGGCCGCACTGACGCAAAGCGCACGGCGCTCATACACGTTATGTTCAACGTTGTTATGGCTGTGTGCGCAGTCATTTTCCTTACGCCTCTGCTCCGCCTTGTGGACTGGATTGTGCCGGGCACTGTTGAAGAAAATATTATCTATCATATTGCAATGCTCCATACGCTGCTCAAAACGATAGCTGCGCTTGTGTTCCTGCCGTTCACAAATCAGATTGCGAAGCTTTCGCGTGTAATTATCAAGCAGAAAGAGAATGAAGTTCCGAATGTGTACAAACTCGAATTTATCGAGACTGGTGTAAAGGAAAGCGCTGCGGCATATATCATCAGGGCGGAAAAAGAGATTTCTGATTTTACAGATCTCGTGATGAGAATGTTCAGCAGCATTAAGGACGGAATGAACAACCGCACCGATTCATTTGTTGCGCAGAATTACCAGCCGCTTGAGAATGCAGAAAACTATGCTGACCAGATGAAGGAGCAGCTTACAAAATATCTGATTGCGTGCAGCCGTCTTCCGGTGAGCGATACACAGGCGAACAATCTTTCGGTGATGCTGCAGATTGTCGATGACCTTGAGGATATGACAGACGACTGCTTCAGCGTTGCGCTTCTTTTAAAACGAAGCGTCGAAAAAAACATGACATTCCCGCAGGAAGATATGGACAGGCTCGTGCCGTATGTTGACCTTGCGAATCAGTTCCTTGTATTTATCCGCGAAAATATAAACAGGCATCTTGATGAAGGAAAACAGGCGCATGCAAAAGAGCTTGAGAATCAGATTGACTTGTTCAGAAAGAATCTTAAGAAAGTAGCACGGAAGAGGCTTGAGAACGGCGCAGATGTTAAGGCTGAGCTTTTGTATATCGACCTTGTGCGCCAGATTGAAAAAATCGGAGACCGCGCATTCAGCATTTCAGGTGCGCTCGCTCAGACAAAATAGTCCGCCTGCTCTAAAGGTCTCTGTTTCAGCTAAAAAGCAAAAAAACTGCCGCTGCATCTTTGTGAATTTCACTTTGATGCAGCGGCAGTTTTTATTTTGTCAGGTTAGTGTAAGCAGCTGATCAATTATCAGAGCTGGCTGCTTGCATAATTTGTCATTATTTAGAAACAAGCGTGCAGGTAACAGTGACTGATGCAGTTGTGCTCGTCCGTTCATTGTTTGCCTGTGCTGCTGCTGTATCTGTTGTTCCGCCCATTGTCTCGGCTTCTGTTTTTCCTGCATTTACAGGAGCTGCTGCAAGTGTCGTTGAAGTGCGCGCTGCAGAAGTCTGCGCGGTTACTTGTCCTTCATCGCTGTAAGATGTTGTCTGGCCGGCACTGAGCGTTGCGGCTCCTGCACCTGCGCCGGGGGCGATATCGTTTACGGTGTTTCCGTCGCCAGGAAGCTGTTCTGCAGCACTGTCTTCTTTATCTGTAGAAAGCTGTGCAGTTGTTGAACCTGTTGTTGGAACAGTAACAGCTGTTCCTTCTGTACATGTAACTGCAGTCTTTTGAAAACCAACGCCGACATCGATAGTTGTTCCGCGGACAGAAGCGGTTGCGACCGGGCTTCTTACTGTGAATCCTGTACGGCGGTCTTCTGTATGCTTTACGTTTGATTTGATAGAGCCTGTGTCCAGAAACACCCGTGTTTCATCTTTGTGCGGTTTTTCTGCGAGCTGCTCAAGCGTCATGCGTGTAAGCGGTGCGACAGTGATCACAGAGTCGCGGATTTTGAGAATGAGTTCTGATTTGAATCCGGTAGAGATAACCGCTCCTTTTGAAAGTGTTTCACCTGCTGTGAGCGGAGCCCATTCAGCGCCTTCTGATTTCTGGAATTCGGCTTTACCTTTTGATGACACGACAGTCGCTTCAAGAGCCGATGCGCTTGAAACTGCGAGAACGGCAGCAGCTGTTGCAAGAACGGCTGTACGGAAACTTCTGATTGACTTCATATTGTTTCTCCTCCTGTAAAATTAGAACGTGACAATCGCAGTAAGCTCAAAACAAGTTTTGTTGCGGTTGTCGGGATCATCTTTATCTGTATACTGGTACATTGAAGCGCCAGCCTGTACATCACTAAGAATCTGCCATGTTGCACCGGCTTTGTACTGGAATCCGCCGTACTCAACAGAATCGTCTGCATCGAATACAATATCAGCACCAGCAGAAAGAAGAAGGGCTTTTACAGGTTTGATTGTTCCTGTAAGGCCGCATTTTACCATTCCGGAATACTGCTGTCCGTCATAAGCATTTGTTGCTGTCTGACTTGTAAATCCGGTGAATTTTTTGAAAGGTCCCTGTTCGCCGGATGCGTAAACACCGTTCAATGAAATTGATGATGTTATTGCAGACGGATAGAAACTGATCGATGCTGTTGAGAGATTTGATATGTCGTATGAAGCGCCGTCGTAGCTCGTCATGCCGGCTGTCGATGTGAGTGTATAGAACAGTGACGGAACAATCGGTCCGTTAAGTGAAAGTGTTCCATACAAGCGATTGTATTTATCTCCTTCAACACGGAATGTACTGAAGAATTGCGCTGCAAGAGTCTGATTCAAAAAGAGGTTCGGACATGAAACAGAAAGACTTGCAAGACCATATTTGGCTGCGAGCGGATATATTTTATCAGTATCGTAAGTGAACGGATCCTGCTCAGGGGCAAGAATCGTTACTGTCTGCGCGTTGAGAAATCCTGTGTATCCGCCGTATGCGGTAACAGAAAGGCGCGGCATGTCGTAGCGGAAAAGAACTCCGTCTGCGAGCTGGTTGAATATAAGTCCTGTAAGGTCGAGTGAAGCGAATCTTCCGGCAGAAACGGTCATCTTGTTAAGTCTGTCTTTTCTGCTCCAGCCGATTTTGAACAAGTCGCAGTCGACTGCATTCGTTGTTGTGGGGACGGCGAAGTCTTTTTCATACTGATAGAGCGCTTCTGCTGCCAAATAGCATGAACCGTCTTTCGTGAGCGGCGCGCGGAACCACAGGGATGCTATGTCTTTCTGATCGCATTTGAGATCACTTGTTTTTTGACCGGCAAATTTTGTGTCGTTGTTTACTGAGCCGCCGAAATCAACTGCGGAAACTGTAGTAAGAGAAAGTGCTGCGAGTGATGCGCAGATAAGTGTGCGCAGTGTGTTTGTCTGTACTTTTTTCATTTTGAAGCCTTCTTTTCGTCTTTCGCATAAGCGCTCATGCAGCTGTTGAACACATTAAGCGCTTCGCGTCCGCTTACTTTCTCGGACGGATCTGCTGATGCCGGAAGAATCTGATCTGCCTTGAGCTGGCGGAATGCATACCGTGCGCTCGGATGAATCGAGTACCATAAACCGCCTTTCATATTGAAAGTACGTGCGCTGATATAAGAGATAGCGCTGAGAGATTCATCTTTATCAGAAGAAACGTTCTTGCTGACGACTCCTGCTTTTGCAAGGGCTGCAACTGCTTCTTTTTCCGTTGCTGATTCTGGAACAAGTTCCTGATAAACTGCAGACATGTATGCAATCTGACCGTATGTAGCCGTTTTTGCCTTTATCATATCGGTTACACGATCTGCGCTTTGCGCGCTCAGTATGGTTGCGCTGCAGAGCAGTACGAGTGAACTCAGAACAAAAAGTTTTTTCATTTTTTCTCCTTTTCTTTGCTATGCCTGAAAAAAAAGTGATTCATTTATGATAAAAAGTATAACATGTGATATACTTTTTGTCATGGTAGATAAGGGAAAAAAGGCTTTTTTTAAAACGTATTCGGACCGCATAGTCGTCTTCGTAATTGTGTGCATTTGGGCTCTGGCAGAAGGATTTGGCCTCCTGCAGAAGTTTGAGTACCGTCTCTATGACCAGATGATCGCTTTGCGCAAGGAGCCAGCTTCCCGGCCGGAACTTCTTTTTGTTGAAATCGATAACCAGTCGCTGGAAGCGATGGGTGCATGGCCGTGGAGCCGTGATATTCTCGCTGAATCGCTTCTCCGCATGAAAGAGCTGGGAGCTGCGAATGCCGTATTCGATGTCGAGTACCTTTCTCCGTCGAATCTTGGCGTGAATCCTGACTTTCAAAAGACTTTCGAATCTAAGGTTGATTCAAGCAAGCAGGAAATACAGGATGTCGTTTCGGAACTTGCGAATGCTGTAGCAAAAGGACAGATTTCTTCAAGAGACGTCGGTTCTGTTTCTTCCGACATGGTTCATGACTATATCAATCCTGCTATTGATTCTCTCTATGATAGTGTACAGAACAATGTATACAGCGACAACGACCGTTTTTTTGCGTCTTCGCTTCAGTTCTTTGGAAACTCGTGGCTTACAATTAACATCATGGACATTCAGACGAAGGTTACTGATGAAGAAAAACAGTACGTCGTTTCAAGATGTCTATTTAAAAATGTTGATGACCCGAAAGATCTTATACGAAAAGGCAATCTTTACTATTCTATAGACCAGAAGACTGAACTTGGTTTTGCTCCTGCACTTCATGACTTTATAGCCCATGCGCGCGGAGCAGGATTTACAAATATTGTTCTCGACAGCGATGGTACAAGACGTCGTGTTGAGCTGCTGAGCAAACAGGGTGACGGAGCGTATGCAGGACAGCTTGTTGTTGCACCTATGCTTCATCTGCTTAATGTACAGAAAATCGAACGGAAGGGACATCGCATTATTCTTTATGATGCGCAGATTCCGGGAGAAAAAAACAAGACGACAATTTCAATTCCTGTTGACCAGCACGGACGAATGCTTGTTAACTGGCTGCACAAGGAATTTAAAGATTCATTCCGTCACGAAAGTGTTTTGTTCCTGAGTCAGCTCGACCAGATGGAAAAGAACATTGTTTCGGATCTCGGAAATTTAAATAGCTTCGTTCTTCGTGCTGATGATGGATCTCCGCTTCCGTATTCTGCGTCTGTCTCCGATTTGCTCAATGAGTATCAGACCGTATCCGAAAAACGGCAGGAACTTTTGGACAAATGCAAAGGATATGAAGCTGACGGGACACCCATTGACGGCGGAATAAGCGACAGTGATTACACTGATTATTTTGCAATGCGGGCTTCGTTCTTTAAAAATGTTACGTCATTCCTTTCGTCTGATAATGAGCAGCAGATTCAGACTCGTCTTGATCAGATTAAGAATGATATAGGTGATGAGCAGTACAAGCAGGTTAGTGAAGACGTAAAAAAACAGTTTGACGGCATAAAAAACGAAAGCTCGCTGTACAATTCAAATTTTGAAGATATGAAAAAAGCATATTCCGGTTCATTCTGCATTGTGGGTAACTCCGCAAGCAGCACAACAGACCTTGGCAATACGCCGTATAACCGCGCATATCCGAATGTCGGAACTCACGCGAACGTTTACAACACGATTATGAACAGAGACTTCATTACGCCGATGAGCTGGGTGTGGGGAGTTCTCATGGCTGCTATCGCCGCATTCCTTGCAGTTCAGCTTACGATTGGAAAGAAAGCATGGAAGCAGAATGTGGCGGGATTGCTGTCAATTGCTGCTGTGATCGGTGCGGATGTTGTGCTTCTCGCGGTCTTTGGTATTTATATACCGATTGTTGCTCCTGCACTTATCGTCATTCTTTCATACATCATCGTTGTTATTATCAGATTCGTCACAAGCGAAAAAGACAAAGGCATGCTGCGCCGCGCATTCAGCACATATCTTGCGCCGGCCGTTGTTGAGCAGATTGTTAAGGATCCTAGCAAACTTACGCTTGGCGGCGAAGAAAAACGGCTGACAGCACTATTTACCGACATCAAGAGTTTCTCATCATTCAGCGAACTCGTAACGCCGACAAAACTTGTCAGCGTGCTGAATGACTATCTCGGCATTCTGAGCGACAACATTATGGATCAGGGCGGTACAATCGACAAATACATCGGAGACGAAATCGTTTCGTTCTTTGGCGCTCCGCTTGATTTGAACGACCACGCATACAGAGCTTGTGTTTCCGGCATTCGCATGAAACAGGCTGAGGCGATTTACAACAAAGAACATCTTGCGTCAGGAGACATTCCGCGCGAATTAACAACACGCGTCGGAATCAATACCGGTTCGATGGTTGTTGGCAACATGGGTACTGCAAATAAAATGAACTACACAATTATGGGCAATGACGTGAACCTTGCGAGCCGGCTTGAGGGCGTTAACAAGATGTATCATTCGTGGATACTTGTGAGCGAGTCAACATGGAATGAGGCTGACAGCGGAGAGCATAAAGGTGAGCTTGTTGCACGCAGATTTGACCGCGTCCGCGTTGTAGGAATTGAGAAGCCAGTACAGCTGTATAATATACTCGGATTTAAAAATGAGTTGTCTAAGGAACAGCTTGAGTCGGTAGAAATATTCCATGCAGGTCTTGATAAATATCTGCAGCACGATTTTATTGGCGCAGGCAAGTTATTTGCTGATGCAAATGCAAGATTTGCCGATGAGTCAGCGCTTGTTTACGCTGCGCGGTGCAAGGAATATATAGAGAAAGGCATCCCTGCAGATTGGGACGGAGTATTAAACATGACGACTAAATAGGTGATTGAGGTGTCCCTGCGCCGAAGGCGCAAACGTCAATAATTACCAACAGACAAACAGCACGAAGTTCGTATGCCCCTGCGCTGAAAGCGCAAACGTCAATAATTACCAACAGACAAACAGCAC
>LAHS01002255.1_pt1 | contig 50723 bp, 51 predicted proteins | sample 329651 | NCBI WGS metagenome assembly LAHS01 (sample SAMN03275699, study PRJNA271635) | activated sludge metagenome | isolation source: sample C-1 Sludge from hydrolytic chamber (first chamber) of Anaerobic...
CTGTGCTGAGCGGAAAGCGCCACCGTAGCGGACATCAACGATAATAAAAAGTGATAGATTGATGGCGGTCAATCTATCACTTTTTCTCTTTGCTTGAGTTATTATTTGCTGTCTTTAACTGCACTGTCAAATGTCAGTTGGGATAAGTATTGAGCTAAATGCGCAACGGGTGTTGTGTCTATAAGGGACGATTCGGTATCGTTAGCCTTTAAAATATTGATTTCTTTATTGAGCCGTTCCATTTTACGATCTAATTCAGCAGCTTGGAGCGCTGCATCTTTTAGTTCCTTACGAATATGTGCAGGCACTTCCTTATTGTATTTATAGTAAATTTTATGTTCGAGACTTGCCCAAAAATCCATTGCAATCGTTCGTATTTGAATTTCTGTATAGACTTTTTCCATTCGATCGGACATAAAAATTGGGATTTTAATAATAAGATGTAGGCTTTGGTAACCATTCTCTTTTGGATTCGCGATATAGTCTTTTACGTCCACTACTTCAATATCATTTTGTGCTTGCAACATCGCACTTACTTTATAAATATCTTCTACAAAGGAGCACGTAATACGGACGCCTGCTATATCCCGAATATGTTCACGAATACTATCAATAGCAGGTGTCAGCTCCTTTTTCTTCATCTTTAATAAGATGCTTTTTGGGGATTTCACTCGAGTGGAGACATGTTCAATTGGATTATAATCGTGCATAAGCTTAAATTCTTCTTGTAGAATATTGATTTTTGTCTCCACTTCATTTAACGCAAATTTATATGCTAAAAAGAAGCGAGTAAGTTCTGTTTGGAGTGTTTTAATAGTTGTGGCTTCAAGTTCATATGTCATCTTAAAAAATCCTTTCTTCTGAAACAAAATGAGTATCTTTAGTGCGAGATGCTTGGACTTTAATCAGTTAATTGGCTACCAACATATGTATTTCTCTTTCTAAGCTTAACAAAAAGGAGGGGAAATTAGAAATTGACACGCTACTAAAGATGCGATTTTTATTAATATGCCTTGTTTTTACTTAAAGGTGCATGACTTCAAAAAAAGACAACATACTAACGCTCCAGTATGTTGTCTATAGTTTGGGCTATTATACAATAATTTTTGCATTTAAATTGTAACGTTTATTGAATTCTTCAACAAAAATTTGCAAGTCGATATAAGTGCCAATATATGGCTCATTTTCTTGATCGCGTAGGAAACTACAAGTTGCCTTTAATGATTTTGAAAACTCAAGTAGCATTTGTTCATTATCAAGTTGAATCTGTAATGATAAGGAATCGTCTAATGTGTTGACTTTGAAATATTTGCCATCAATAATCCGTTCTAAATTGGTTTCTTTAAATGGAAAAACAAAATCTTTATAAATAAGTTTCACAGTATCCCGCCTTTTTTACAATAGTTCACAACTTCCGTATAAGGTAAATCTCCACCGAAAATAGAAAGTGAGCTACCGATTGTGACATGTAGCTTTCCATTTGAGATGGCTTTGAATTTTTCTAAGTCCTCTAAAGAACGAACGCCACCTGCATAGGTTGTTGGAATAGATGTCCAAGCTGCTAAATCTCGCACTAAGCTTTCCTGCATCCCACCTTTTTTTCCTTCAACATCCACTGCATGAATCAATAGTTCATCACAAAATTCTTCAATGTAGGAAATGTTTTGTGGGTTGACTTCAAAATCACTAAATTTTGTCCATTTATCTGTGACTACAAACCACTTTCCATCACGCATACGGCAACTTAAATCGATTACAAGGTGTTTTTTACCGATTAGCTTAACGAGTTGCTCTAAGCGATTGACATCGAGTTGTCCATCATGAAAGATAAAAGATGTCACGATAACATGCGAAGCACCTGCATCTATGTACTTTTTAGCGTTTTCAGTCGTAATGCCACCTCCGACTTGTAAACCTCCTGGGTAAGCTGTTAAGGCTGCTAGTGCGGCTTGTTCATTGCCACTACCAAGCATAATAACATGCCCGCCTACTAATTGATCTTTTGCAAACATGTTGGCATAATAACTAGGCTCATATTCTGAAATGAAGTTTTCGATAACTTCTTGATCTGCATATCCTAGCGTGCTGCCAACAATTTGTTTTACTTTGCCATCGTGTAAATCGATGCAAGGTCTAAATTCCACTAGCTTCACAATCCTTCCAAACAACAAATTCTTACTGTATATCATAGCATGCTTAGTGTTAAAATAGCCGTAATTCATCATTTGTCAAAATAATGTTAAAAAATTTGAGGATTTTCTAGATAAAACGATTTTTCTTGATGCGCTGTGGTAAAATAATAGGATTGAAATATACAAGCAAGGAGACGAATCGATAATGACAGAAAATCTAGATTTATTTGAACTGAATAAGCTATTTATTCTCGGACGTCCGATTGTCTCTATTTTCCATAATGTTCAAAATATGTATTCTATCGTGCGCGTGAAAATTCAAGAAACAAATTTGCAATATGATGATAAGGAAATTATTGTCGTTGGTTATTTCCCACAATTGCAAATGGACGAACAATATCGTTTTACTGGAACGATGAGACAGCATCCAAAATATGGTGTACAATTTCAAGTTGAAACCTTTACAAAAGAAGTGCCCGCAACTGAGCAAGGTATCGTTCATTACTTATCGAGTGATTTATTTGTTGGTATTGGAAAAAAAACGGCTGAAACAATTGTAGAGAAACTTGGACCCAATACAATCCGTCTTATTTTAGAAGACCCGAATGTCCTTGATGGTGTACCACGACTATCTGCTGAAAAAAAGGAAGTTATTCATCGTACCATTGAGCAAAATCTTGGATTGGAACGGGTGATGATTCAGTTAAATGAATGGGGATTTGGCCCGCAGCTCGGTATGAAAATATATCAAACATATCGTACAGAGACGATTGATTTTTTAACTGAAAACCCTTATCGACTCATTGAAGATGTGGACGGTGTCGGTTTCTTTCGGGCAGATGAGGTTGGTGCAAAATTAGGTATTACAGGCAATCATCCTGACCGTATTAAGGCGGCTATTTTACATATTCTAAATACAGCAGCGTTATCGGATGGTCATGTATTTTTAGATGCGGAACATGTATTACCACAAGTGAAAGATATGCTGGAGCAAAGTCAACGTCAAGAAATACCATACGAAGCAATTTCCAAGGCATGTATCGAATTGCGTGAGGAAAATAAAATCTATGGTGAAGAAACGAGACTATATTTGCCATCTCTATATTTTTCGGAGATTGGTATTGCTTCAAAAATCATTGCGCTAACGGAACGCAATAGTCAAGCGAAGCATTTTAGTAAAGATGAAATTCGCAAGGCAATCGGCGAAACAGAAGCATTGTTAAGTGTCACATATGCAGAAACACAAGCTTTTGCAATTGAACAAGCACTTAATTCAGCTGTCATGATTTTAACAGGTGGTCCTGGTACAGGAAAAACGACGGTTGTTAGGGGCATTGTTGAAGTATACGCGAAACTTCACGGGCTTTCACTAAATCCAAAGGAATATGCGCAAAAAGAAGAGCCGTTCCCTATTATTTTATGTGCACCAACAGGTCGTGCAGCTAAACGTCTAGCGGAGTCTACGGAACTACCTGCGATGACCATCCACCGCTTATTAGGTTTTACAGGTCAGGAGAAAGAGGAAGAAACGGAGCGAGAGGTTACTGGAAAACTAATCATTGTCGATGAAATGTCCATGGTAGATACATGGCTTGCCCATCAATTATTAAAATCATTACATGAGGATGTGCAAGTTGTTTTTGTTGGCGATCAAGATCAGCTACCGCCAGTAGGTCCAGGACAAGTGCTCAAAGATTTACTTGCCTCGCAACAAATACCGACTGTTGAACTGACAGATGTTTATCGTCAGGCAGAAGGTTCAACCATTATTGAACTCGCCCATCAGATTAAACGTGGTACAATTCCGAATGATCTTACGATGAAAACATCTGATCGTTCCTTTATTAAAGCTTCTTCAGAGCAAGTGGCGAACGTTGTAACACAAGTTGTGAAAAGTGCAGTAGCAAAAGGGCAAGAAATCCGAAATATCCAAGTTTTAGCACCGATGTATAAAGGACCAGCTGGAATCGATAACTTAAATAAATTGATTCAAGCGCTTGTCAATCCGAATGATACTGGTACAAGAAAGGAACTTGTCTTTGGTGATGTAACGTATCGCATAAAGGATAAAGTATTACAGCTTGTAAACCAGCCAGAAAGCAATGTTTTCAACGGGGATATGGGTGAAGTCATTAGCATTATCAAAGCAAAGGAAACGGTGGAGAAGCAGGATTTACTTGTCGTGTCTTTTGATGGGATTGAAGTAACATATCAGCGTAGTGATCTTAATCAACTAACATTGGCCTATTGTTGCTCCATTCATAAATCACAAGGCTCAGAATTTCAAACGGTGATTATGCCTGTCGTGCGTGGCTACTCGAAAATGCTACGTCGTAATTTATTATATACTGGTATTACACGTGCGAAAAATTTCTTAATTTTATGTGGTGAGCCAGATGTGCTAGCTAGCGGTTTACAACGAACAGACGATTTGCAACGCTTCACGTCTCTGCGCGCACGACTGAACCCAATGGAAGCGTCTAATGAGGTTATACTAGTGGAGGAGACGCTAGCGCAACAAATAGAAGAGAACACTCAACAAGAGGATGCTACGACTGTTCTACAGCTAACGGTCGAAACCTTACCATCCATCCACCCAATGATTGGAATGGATGGCATATCTCCATATGATTTTATGGATGAATCATAAGAAAAATTAGTTTTATGAGGTGAAGAAATTGAAACGCATTGTATATATGCTCCTATTCATGCTGCTATTACCATTCGTGCTCAAGGTACATGCCAGTAATTTAGTTATTCAAGTGAATGAGGAAGCAACTGTCTTTGATAATCGTTCAGGCTCACTTGAACAGGTAGGAACATTATCAGCAGGACAAACTTTTGAAGTGACAAAAGATTATGGACCTAACTGGTGGCAAATTCGTTGGGGAGGTAACTACGGTTATGTTGATAAACGATACACAACTGTTGTTCCATCCAAGACATATCAAAATACTGTACCTTCTATTGTGAAAGTAAAAGATTACATTGTAGCAACGAAGGCAACGCCTGTTTATGATAATACAGGGAACAAATTAGTGCAGTTTGCAACAATATCGGAAGGTGTTCGTTTTCCTATATATAGTAAAATGGGCAGTTGGTACGGAATTGCTGTGAACGGACGACTTGGTTTTGTACATAGTAATTTTGTTAATGAAGAAAAGGGTCAGGACAACACTAATCCATCAACAAAGCCGGTTGAAAAACCTACGCCGACACCACCAACACCACCAACAACCCCGCCAAGTAAACCAAATGGTTATCTTGAAGCGTTGGAAAATGCTGTTCTCTATGACCTTCGTCGAGAACAACCTATGTCGATTGCGACACTGTTAAAAGGGCAACAGTTGGAAATTGCCAATGTTATAGATGAAATGTATGTTCAAGTACGATGGGGCAATACATTCCTTTATGTGGAAAAATCAAAAATAAAATTTGTCAATACGCCATCTTTTAAAAATAGTGGGAATGATAATGCAGTAAAAAATCAATATTTCATCCCAGTATCAGGGAATAATGAAATTTATGATCGAACTGCGAACAAATTACAACCCTTTGCAAAATTGGATGTAAATCGACGTTACCCAATTTTACGAAAAGAACAAAATTGGTATGTTACGACGATAGGTGGCCGTGAAGGTTATATTCACAGTTCTAAGGTAGCATTAGATCGTGGCGTTCCTGTTATGATGTACCATCATTTCTTAAAGGAGAATGAATTAGGACGCTTTAAAAATGTAAGTACAACGATGACAGATACCCAATTTGCTAATGAAATGAAGTATTTGAAAGATAAAAAATATGAAACTGTTAGTACGGCAGATTTATTGCGCTTTATGCGCAATGAAATTACATTGCCTGCTTATTCTATCGTTTTGACATTTGATGATGGCTTATTATCTACAAGAGAATATGCCTATCCAATATTAAAAAATTATGGATTTCAAGCAACACAATTTTTAATTACGTATCGCAATGAGTATTCACCAGCAGAACAGCTGTTTAATTATAATGATTTACAAGCACTGTCAAAACAGGATATGGATTATATGAAAGATGTCTTCACGTATGAATCACACACATACAATTTACACGATATGATTGGCAATAAAGGGAAAATGTTGTTGATACCTTACCATGAGGTCGTAGAAGATTTAAAGCGCAGTTTAACATTCATACCGAATGCAACAGCATTTGCTTATCCATTTGGTCAATATAATGCCAATATAATTTATGCAGTGAAAGAAGCTGGGTTTACAATGGCTTTTTCAACAAAGCCCGGCTACAACAATCCACATGATGATATCTACCAAATTAAACGTCTCTACAGCGATCAACAAACCAGCTTAGCGCAGTTCAAAAAAATGGTGTCACCTTTTGCTCAATAAAAAAATGAACTGACTAACAGCTTTCAGACGAAAAGCCATATGTATAAAACAAACCCGCATCTTCAGGAAAGATGCGGGTTTGTTTTGTAGTAGATTTTATTTAAATGGTGAGATTAATGTAAGCCGATTAAGTGATGTTTTACCACTTCATATGCTTGGCAAACATTTTCATATTGATCTTGTTCTTTTGCAATCATACCGGAAGCAATAGAGAACAATAAATTTTCTTCATTATGGTCTTCCATTTGGTTCATTAAAGCTGCTTCCATTTGAGCTACATAGGAAATAATTTGTGTATTCATTTTTATTTTCTCCTTTTGGACAAATGATGTTTTTCTTTTCTTGATGACTATATCTTACTCCAGTTAGTCAAAAGAAATCTAGAAAGTTGTACTAATGAAATGAGGTATTTTGATGAATGTGACACAAAAATGAACTTGTTTGAAAAGCGCTTTTTGAAACCGTTTTTATCTAAAATCACTGATAATTCAAGCTTTATCGTCAATTTTTCTGTGTATTATTAAACTAGTACAGTTATCTATAAAATAGCATTTGATATAGTACAGATAAGTAGTTATGGAACGAAAAAACGTAAAAGTTCATATACTACATGGAATTAAAACATAGGTAACTTTTTTAGGGGTGAATGTATGCCAGCAATAACAGGCCAGCAGTATATTAAGCGCATTGATGCATTGCAAACGTATATCTCAATAGATGGCGAAGTCGTTACGGGAAAGGTTTCAGAACATCCAGCATTTAAAGGCGTAATGCAAAGTCAAGCAAAGCTTTTTGATTTGCAGCATGATGAGGCGTTACATGATAGCTTGACCTATGTATCACCAAAGAGTAATGAGCGGGTAGGTATGTCTTTTCTACAAGTGACAAAGGTTGAAGATTTAGTAACAAGACGTCAAGCTGCGCGGGAGTGGGCTTTATCTAATCATGGCTTAATGGGAAGAAGTCCTGATTATATGAACACTACTTTAATGGCATTAGCGTCTGCCGCTGAATTTTTAAAAGATAAGCCAAATTGTTTTCCAGATCATTTACTAAATTTCTATGAGTATGCACGTGAGAATGATTTGACGATGACACATACGTTTATTGAGCCGCAAGTAAACCGTCAAAGATATCATTACGAAGATGAAGAGGTCATCATTGCCGCTAAAATTGTAGGGAAAACGAGTCAAGGACTGGTGATTAAAGGAGCAAGATTACTTGCCACACAAGGAGGCATTACAGACGAACTGCTTGTTTTATCAACAAATGGCTTCGATAAGGAAAAAGGGTTTGGTTTTTCCATACCAAGTGATACGAAAGGATTGAAATTTTTATGTAGACAGTCATTTGTCGGAGGGGAATCAACGTTTGATCATCCTTTAAGCGCGCGCTTTGAGGAAATGGATGCGATTGTTGTCTTTGATGATGTCGTTGTACCGTGGGAGCGCGTTTTTTATTATGAAAATAATGAGGTTGCCAATAACTTCATGAATGTGAGCGGCTTCCAAGCGTATACGTTACATCAAGTATTGTCCCGACAAATTGCTAAAACGGAATTTGTTTTAGGTGTTGTTCAATCAATTGTTAATACAATCAATATTGGCGAATATCAACATGTACAGCAAAAAGTAGTGGAAATCATTGTAACATTAGAAACGATGAAAGCTTTATTGCTCAAATCCGAAATAGAAGCTAAAAGAGATGACTTTGGTTATATAAGACCTCATCATCCAACATTACAAGTAGCCATTCAAATTTTTCCTAAGGTCTATCCAACCTTTACAGAAATCATTCAATTATTAGGTGCAAGTGGCTTAATGTCTATTCCGAGTGAAAAAGCATTTGGCGCAGATGATGGGGATTTGGAGCATTATTTACAGTCCTTTCGAGATGGTGGAGAGGAACGTGTCAAAAAATTCCGTTTAGCTTGGGATTTAACGATGAGTAGCTTTGGCACGAGACAAACGCTATATGAGCGATATTTCTTTGGAGACCCAGTACGTTTATCGAGCTTACTGTACCAATCGTATAATCGGGAGCCATTTATACAAAGAGTAGAAAATTTCTTGAAAAATAAAGATTAAGTGCGAATTGGCATGTTTGACTTTGATTATTAGGTATATTAGCCATTTTTTAGCGGATTGTAATCATTGCATTTCAATATAGAAATGCAATGATTGACAGAAGACCATAATTTTTTTATAATGTGCGTTAGAAAATAGAAAAAACGATGATGGAACAAGTACGTATTTGTGCGTGTAGAAGAAAGGGATTTCTAGGCTGAAAAAATCCTCACGTTAACAAGTGCCGAAAGCTACTCCAGAGTGCAGCTAATCCCTGCCGTTCACTTACGTTACAAGTGCTAAAGAGGTAAGTATACACAATACTTACAACTAGGGTGGTACCGCGAGACAATATACAAAGTCCTCGTCCCTTTTTTGGGATGAGGGCTTTTTTATGCGTATAAGCGGCTTCATATCGTAATTTTACACTATTAGAGGAGGAACTTTTCACATGAAAGCAGTAGAAATTCGCCGTATGTATTTAGAATTCTTTAAAGAAAAAGGACATCACCATGAACCATCAGCACCTCTTGTGCCAATTAATGACCCTTCATTACTTTGGATTAACTCAGGTGTAGCAACATTAAAACCTTATTTTGATGGTCGTATTATTCCAGATAATCCGCGTATTACGAATGCACAAAAATCGATTCGTACAAACGATATTGAAAATGTAGGGAAGACAGCACGTCACCATACATTCTTTGAAATGTTAGGTAACTTTTCTATCGGTGACTACTTCAAAAAAGAGGCGATTCATTACGCGTGGGAGTTTTTAACAGATAAAAAGTGGATGGGCTTTGATCCTGAACTTTTATCCATTACAATACATCCAGAAGACCAAGAAGCATATGACGTATGGCATAACGAAATTGGCATTCCAGAAGAACGTTTAATTCGATTAGAAGGGAACTTCTGGGATATCGGAGAAGGCCCATCTGGTCCAAACTCTGAAATTTTCTACGATCGTGGAGAAGAATATGGGGCAGATGAAAATGATCCAGAAATGTATCCTGGTGGAGAAAACGAACGCTATTTAGAAGTTTGGAACTTAGTGTTCTCTCAATTTAACCACAATCCAGATGGTACTTATACACCATTACCAAAGCAAAATATTGATACGGGGATGGGACTAGAACGTATTGTATCTGTTGTACAAAATGTTCCAACTAACTTTGATACGGATTTATTTATGCCAATCATTGAAAAAATTGAACAATTTGCTAATCGAAAATACAAGCGTCCTGGTGAAGTAGCGTTAAGTGAAATCTTCGGTTCAGAAGAAGATATTAATACACCATTCAAAGTTATTGCTGACCATATTCGTACTGTGGCATTTGCTATCGGTGATGGCGCACTGCCTTCAAATGAAGGTCGTGGTTATGTATTGCGTCGTTTACTACGTCGTGCAGTACGTTACGCTAAACAAATTGGTATCGAAAAACCATTTATGTTTGAATTAGTACCAACAGTTGGAGAAATTATGGTGGATTTCTACCCAGAAGTTACGGAGAAATGCGAATTTATCCAACGTGTGATTAAAAACGAGGAAATTCGTTTCCATGAAACATTAGATGGCGGTCTTACTATCTTTAACGAGGTTGTAGAAGCACAAAAAGCAGCGGGTCATGATTATATTCCTGGAGCAGATGCATTCCGTCTTTACGACACATACGGCTTCCCAATTGAGTTAACAGAAGAATATGCGGAAGAAGTAGGCATGAAAGTGGATCATGAAGGATTCGAAGTGGCAATGAATGAACAACGTGAACGTGCGCGTGCAGCTCGTCAAGATGTAGATTCAATGCAAGTACAAAATGAAGTGCTAGCAAACTTAACCGTTGCAAGTGAATTCGTTGGCTATGATACATTATCAGTAGAAACAGAAGTTGCAGCAATGATTGTCAATGGACAAGTGACGAAGGTCGCTTCAGAAGGTCAAGAAGCATTAGTAGTCTTAGCAAAAACACCGTTCTACGCTGAAATGGGTGGACAAATTGCTGATAGCGGTGTAATTTCCAATGACGGCTTTACAGCAATCGTTAAGGATGTTCAAAAAGCTCCAAACGGACAACCATTACACACAGTTCTTGTTGAATCAGGTGAAATGCATGTTGAAGATGCAGTAAAAGCGGTAGTTAATCGCAGTGAACGTAATCTCATCATTAAAAACCATACAGCAACGCACATTATGCAACGTGCGTTAAAAGACGTATTAGGTGACCATGTTAACCAAGCGGGTTCTTATGTTGGCCCTGATCGATTACGCTTTGACTTCTCTCACTTCGGTCAAGTAACTAAAGAAGAGTTACAACAAATTGAACGTATTGTAAATGAAAAAGTGTGGGAAGATATTGAAGTCGTGATTGAAGAAAAGGCGATTGATGAAGCGAGAGCAATGGGAGCAATGGCATTATTCGGCGAAAAATACGGTGATATCGTGCGCGTCGTTTCCATTGGCGATTATTCAATCGAACTTTGTGGTGGTATCCATGTAAAACGTTCTTCTGAAATTGGCTTCTTTAAAATTGTATCAGAAGGTGGTATTGGCGCAGGAACGCGTCGTATCGAGGCTGTGACTGGAAAAGTGGCATATGAGGCGATCAAAGAAGAAGAGGCGCTATTAAATGATGCAGCAGCATTATTAAAAGCAAATCCGAAAGATATTGTGACAAAAGTCCATGCGCTACAAGCAGACTACAAAGAATTACAACGTGAAAATGAAGGATTATCACAAAAAATTGCCAATGCACAAGCAGGTGCTATTGTAGATGCAGCCCAAACATTTGGTGATGTGACAGTACTTTCAACGAAAGTTGAAGCGAAAGACAATAACCAACTGCGTCAAATGATGGATGACCTAAAAGGTAAAATGACAAAAGCTGTTGTGGTCTTAGGTGCTGTTGATGGCGATAAAGTGATGTTATGCGCAGGTGTAACAAAAGATTTAGTTGGTGGCAATTACCATGCAGGAAATATTGTGAAAATGGTGGCAGAAGCTTGTGGCGGTAAAGGCGGCGGTCGTCCAGATATGGCGATGGCAGGTGCTAAAGATGCTTCAAAACTTGATGAAGCGCTACTTTCTGTGTATGATTACGTTAAATCCATTTAATTAATACGTCAAATCGGTTATAATAAAGAGAAATCGGAGATGAGCTATTCTTTGCACATCTCCTTATTTCTGAAAGCGAGGTGCTGGTCATGAGTTCATTTGATCAAACGATGAAATTTAATTTTCCAGAAGAATCAATGGAACAGGAAGTCAAGCAGGTAATGTTGAAAGTACATTCTTCATTAGAGGAAAAGGGATATAATCCTATCAATCAGATTGTCGGTTACTTACTTTCTGGTGATCCGGCGTATATTCCTCGCCATCAGGATGCTCGTAATTTAATTCGCAAGCTAGAGCGTGACGAAATTCTAGAAGAGCTTGTTAAATTTTATATTAAAAAGAATAACGAGGGCTAGAAATGAGAATTATGGGATTAGACGTTGGGTCGAAAACAGTCGGTGTTGCCATAAGTGATGCACTTGGCTGGACGGCTCAAGGTATTGAAACCGTAAAAATTGATGAAGCAAATGGCGAATTCGGCATCGACCGTATTGCTGAGCTAGTGAAGGAATATACTATCACTGAATTTGTTGTAGGATTCCCGAAAAACATGAATAATACGGTAGGACCACGTGGTGAAGCTTCTGAAAACTATAAAAAGTTATTAGAAGAGACATTTTCACTGCCGGTTAAACTTTGGGATGAGCGTTTAACGACGATGGCTGCCGAGCGCATGCTAATCGAAGCGGACGTAAGTCGCAAAAAACGCAAGCAGGTCATTGATAAAATGGCTGCTGTGATGATTTTACAAGGCTATTTAGATAGCAAAAACTAATTAATGAGGTGGCAAACATGGCGCACGAGCATAACCATGAAGAAGAATTACACGTACAACACATTACAGTGATTGACGAAAACGGAAACGAGCAACTTTGCGAAGTGATTCACGTACACGAGTCTCCTGAATTCGGTAAATCTTACGTATTTTACTCTATGGTAGGAGCAGAAGAAGATGAAGACGGCTCTGTAGAAATATTTGTATCATCATTTGTACCTTCTGAAAACGGTGAAGATGGCGAATTAACACCGATTGAAACAGAAGCAGAGTGGGACATGGTAGAAGACGTTTTAAACGCTTTAGAGGACGAAGACGAAGAATAATTGTTTTCCATTTAAAGTGTAAAGAACAAGGATGGCAAAAGCGGTCCTTGTTCTTTTTTTACGCCAATCAACTTGGACGTAGATGGGCAAAAACAAAAAATCAGCTCTTTTGTAAGGAGGAAGTTAAATGAACGAGGAAACACAAGAATTTATTATTATCGGTGAAAATGGTCAAGAGCAAACATGCCGAGTTGTATTTACATTTGATGCCGAGGAAAAATCATATGTATTGTTCTCACTGATAGATGAAAAGGGGCAAGAAATTCCTGGTGATATTTCAGCGATGACATTCGATTATGATGATAACAGCGGGGATATGACGAATTTGCAACCTGTGGAAACTGATGCTGAATGGGAAATGATTAATGAAGTTGTATTAACACTGTTAGATGAATTTCAGGAGGAACCACAGCTTATAACGGTGACCAATGAAGATGGCACAGATCAGGTGTGCGAGGTTATTCATACATTTGCTTCTGAACAATTTGGTAAATCATACGTACTTTATGTTACTGTTTCAGACGAGCCAATGGAGGAGCGTGATATTTTCGCAGCTCAATATGTACCTGGACCAGATGGAACGATTGAGGATTTACTACCAATTGAAACAGATGCAGAATGGGAATTCGTGGAAGATATCTTAAATGACTTATAAAAAACATACTCAAAGTTATTGAACTGCCCCGTAAAAGTTAGACATCAATCTAACTTTTACAGGGGTTTTTTTTATATGAGTGCCAGTCACTCAAACAATTCAAATCATTTGCAACGATGTCTAATAGAAAATTTCTATCTGAAGCTAAAAAGGATTCTATCGTCGGACAAATATTGTGTTGATTAGAGAGAAAAACATGTATAACATACAGAAAATCTAGGAAATCTCCTCTCCAAAATTACATAAAGTTCGATGTGTGGAAAAAACAAGAAAAAATGGCATTGACCAATAACAAGTAAACAGATAAGATTTGTTGTAATAAAAATAGAAAATTTTAAATAGTTTATTTTTAAGAGAACTATTTAACTGTGCAAGAAATTTTCTATATTTATTTACAATTAAACCAAGTAAATTAATAAAAATAGGAGGATATCATATGAAGAAATTATGGTTATGGTTTGCTAGCGCGTTAATCATTGTCGTTGCTGGTTGTACAGATTCGAAGCAGGTAAAACAAGACGACGTCGTAACATTAAATGTAGGGGCTGCAAGTGTACCCCATGCGGAAGTATTAGAGTATTTAGCGGAGGATCTTGCACAAGATGGTGTGAAATTAAATATTTCCATACTAAAAGATGCTGTTCAAACTAATCAACAAACAGCGGACGGTGAATTGGATTTCAACTATTTTCAACACATTCCTTTTTTAGAACAGACGAATAAAGAAAGTAATTTAGATTTAGTAAGTGTCAAAGGTATTCATATTGAGCCATTCGGAGTCTATTCAAAAACAATTCACGATATAAAGGATTTACCACAAAATGCAAAAGTAGCTGTGCCAAATGACGTTGTCAATTTTTCACGCGCATTACTACTGTTTGAACATAATGACCTTATCCAATTAGATGATACAAAGGACAATGATTTCACAGTTGAGGATATTATCAAAAATGAAAAGAACATTCAGTTTATAGGTGTTGATCCATTGTTATTAGTCCGCTCGTTAGATGATGTAGACGCATCTGCTATCAATACGAATTACGCATTAGAAGGGGGTTATAATCCACTTGAAGATGCACTTATTATGGAAGGGCCGGAGTCACCTTATGTCAATATTATTGCAACGACGAAAGAAAAACAGCAAGATGCTGCCATTCAAAAAGTAGTGAAATGGCTGACAAGTGAAAAGGCACGGAAATTTTTTGAAGATCAATATAAAGGAGCTGTCGTTCCAGTATTTTAGCATGTTGAACAGATTATACGGTTTCAAGTGTATAGGAGGGAAATATGAATGATTGAATTTATAAATACGACGAAGGAATTTCATGTTGGGCAAGCGACTGTGAAGGCGTTAAATAACATTAATTTAACTATTCAAAAAGGCGATATATTTGGCGTAATTGGCTTTAGCGGCGCTGGGAAAAGTACTTTACTTCGCACAGTGAATTTATTAGAAGAGCCGACATCTGGTGAAGTGCTTGTCAACGGTAAAAATTTAACCAAACTAAGCAAAAAACAATTGCGAGAGGAAAAGAAAAATATTGGAATGATTTTTCAACATTTTAATCTCCTCCACTCTAAAACGGTTTTTGATAATGTCGCAATGCCTTTAGTGTTAAGTGGCGCTAACAAATCGAAAATAGCAGCTCAAGTGCAAGAGGTCTTAACATTTGTCGGCTTGCAAGATAAAGCGCATCGCTTTATTGATGAATTATCAGGTGGTCAAAAGCAACGTGTAGGGATTGCAAGAGCATTGATTACAAAGCCGACAATTTTATTATGCGATGAAGCGACATCTGCTCTGGACCCCCAAACGACAAAATCTATTTTAGCGTTGCTCAAGCGTGTCAATAGTGAATATGGCATTACCATTTTGATGATTACACATGAAATGGAAGTGATTCGAGATATATGTAATCGTGTAGCGGTAATGGAGAACGGGCAAATAATAGAAGAAGACAATGTCCTACACATTTTTTCTGCACCAAAGCAAGACACAACGAAAAACTTTGTGCAATCAGTTGTTCGAAATGAAATACCGCAATCTGTTTATGAGCAATTGAATGTCATCGATGGTTCGAAGCGAATTTACAATATGAAATTTATTGGGGTGGATGTCGGTCAGCCTGTTGTATCACAAGTAGCCAAGAAATTCGCGGTCGATGTCAATGTACTATTCGGCAATATTACGGAGCTACAAGGCATTCCATTCGGTCATTTAATAGTAGAGCTAGTTGGTTCAGCACCAGAGATTCAAAAGGCGTTTTTATATATTCAAAGTAAAAATATTCATATGGAGGAGGTCGTTGCACATGAAGGTGAGCATACAGATTATTATCGACGCACTGTTGGATACGCTGTACATGGTTAGTATTTCATTAGTTTTTGGCGCTATTTTAGGGTTTATATTAGGTATCGTTTTAGTTGTTACGCGCAAAGGGCACATACTTGAAAATAAAATTATTTTCTCCATTGTCAATCCAGTTGTCAATACGTTACGATCTATTCCTTTCATTATTTTATTAGTGGCTATCATTCCATTTACACGTCTACTTGTTGGGACAGCGATTGGCACAACTGCTGCCATCGTACCACTTGTCTTGCATATTGGACCGTATATTTCAAGATTAATTGAAAATTCTCTGCTTGAGGTAGATGAAGGCATCATTGAAGCGGCTAAAGCAATGGGAGCTTCTCCATTTCAAATTATTCGTAAGTTTTTACTTCCGGAAGCCTTCCCTTCTTTAATTTTAAGCGTCACAACAGCAACGATTGGTCTTATCGGGGCAACAGCAATGGCAGGAGCAGTTGGTGGAGGAGGTCTTGGGGATGTTGCCATAACTTATGGCTATCAACGCTTTGATAATGTAACCATTCTCGTGACAGTTGTACTATTAGTCGTTCTTGTTCAAATTATTCAAAGTATAGGCAATACAATTGAAAGAAAGCTGCGAAGAGTAGCTTAAAAGGAGAGCTAGCAATGAAGAAAATACAGAATATTATCGGACTCTTGTCATTATTATTTTTACTTGTAGCATGTACAAAAGCTGAGGATAGTGATGTTGTAAAGGTTGGCATTCGTAGCTCAGAAATCAAAACGTGGGAATATATAAAAGAACAAGCAGCAAAGGAAAATTTACATTTAGAATTAGTGACATTTTCGGCACAGTACGATCCCAATCAAGCATTAGCAGAGGGGGAAGTCGATATAAATGCTTTCCAACATGTCGCATATTTAAATTTATTTAATGAGAATAACGGCACAGATTTACAAGCAATCGGCACAACGATTATGGCGCCAATCGGCTTGTATTCGAACCAATACAAACGCATAGAAGATATAAAAGATGGGGCCAAAATTGCAGTGCCAAATGATCCTTCCAATTGGGGGCGAGCATTGTTACTGCTGCAAGAATATAATCTGTTAACCGTTACCGATAATTTTGATGGCAATGGTGGCGAAGATCGTATACAAGACAATCCTAAAAATTTAACGATTGTGCCAGTGGATGGAGCGACAACGCCTCGTGTTATGGAGGATACTGATTTTGCGATTATTAATAATGGGGTAGCTGTTGAAGCAGGCTTACTTTTAAAGGATGCGATTATTCATGAAAATGAAACAGCAAAGCCTTTTATTAATGTCATTGTGGCAAAGCCAGAAGACAAGGACAATGCAAAGTTGAAAAAAATTGTGGAGATATATCAGCGTAAAGAAACAGCAGATTTTGTCTCTAACATTTCAAAGGGGAACTATATTCCTGTCAATATGTCCTTGGATGAACTAGCAACATGGAAGACGTTTTATTCATATTAAAAGGAGAGATGATGAAATATGGCGGAGAACAAACAATTAAAGTTAGCTTTATATTTAATCGGGGCGGGCATGCATGTTGCGGCATGGAAGCATCCTTTAGCGCAGGTCGATGCAAGCATTGATATAAAAGCATTACAAAAAGTAGCACAACTTGCCGAAAAAGGTAAATTCGACATTGCCTTTGTGGCGGATAGCTTGGCCATTAATCACGAATCCCATCCACATATTTTAAACCGTTTTGACCCACTGATTCAAATTACAGCGCTAGCTGCAGCGACATCTAAAATAGGGCTTGGTGCAACAGCTTCGACTACTTACAGTGAGCCGTATATATTAGCAAGACAATTAATGTCCATTGATCATATCAGTAATGGACGTGTTGCATGGAATTTAGTGACAACGGCAGATGCGACTGGTGAAACAGCCTTGAACTTTAGTCGTGATCAGCACTGGGAGCATGACCATCGCTACGAACGAGCGGAAGAATTTATTGATGTCGTGCAATCATTATGGGATTCATGGGAAGATGATGCCTTTGTCTATGATCGTGAAAATAATATTTTCTATGAACAAGAGAAAGTGCATGAAACAGCATTTAAAGGAAAATATTTATCTGTGAAAGGTCCGCTAAACATTGCGCGTTCGATACAAGGGCAACCCGTTATTGTTCAGGCAGGAGCGTCTAAGCCAGGGCAACAATTAGCTGCACGAACAGCAGAAGTGGTTTTTGTCCATTGGGATGATATCGAAAAAGCCAAAGCACATTATCGCACTTTAAAGGCGCAGCTAGCGTCGTTCGGTCGAACGGAGGAGGAGCTACTTGTTTTACAAGGGATTTCGCCAATAGTAGGTGATACTGAGGAAGAAGCTATTCGTCAATACAATGAATTGCAATCACTGGTAGACCCATATGAGAGCTTGAAATTTGTTTCAGGTTATATGGGCAATGTTGATTTTTCAAAGTATTCACTAGATACGCCAGCTATTGAAGTTGAGTTTCCTACGGTCAATAGTATTCAAAGCCATTTTGACGAGCATTTAGAAATTATTAAAAAAGAAAATTTAAAGGTCGGTGAGTTGTATGCCCGCCTGTTTGGACCTGCTAGACGTGATGCCTTTGTTGGAACAGCGGTGCAAATTGCTGACGAAATGGAACGATGGTTGAAGGAAGGGGCAGCTGATGGATTTATGCTGCAATTTCCGTTGTTACCACGTGATTTAGAAAACTTTGTAGAGAAAGTTGTGCCGATATTACAAGAGCGTGGCATCTATCGTGAAGATTATACGGGGACAACATTACGTGAGCATTTAGGGCTAAAGAAACCTCAAAACCGATTTACGAAAAGTAAGGTGATCCACTGATGCGTGATGTTTTTATTCGCAATGAACGAGAGCAACAGCTCGTTCAATATGCCCGTAAACTTGCTGAGCAAATTGAAGAAACGGCTGCTATTTATGATGAAAGTGGTGCGTTTCCTTTTGACCATTTTAAACTGTTGGAGGAGGCAGGTTATTTTCGATTAACTGTGCCGAAAAAATACGGTGGCGAGGAAATCTCCCTTTATGAAATGCTATTAGTGCAAGAGCAGCTTGCTAAAGGAGATGGGTCAACTGCTTTAGCGGTTGGCTGGCACTTATTAACGTTTTTAAATGTAAGAGAGGCGAAGCTGTGGCCACAGCATATTTTTGCAGAACTAAGTCGTAAAGCTGTGGAGGAAGGTTCCCTGTTAAATATTATTAATAGTGAACGAGGAAAGGGCAATATTTCACGGGGCAGTTTGCCTGGCACGACTGCCAAAAAAGTTCCAGGTGGTTTTATCATTACCGGCGAGAAAGCCTTTGCTTCACTAGCACCCATTTTAAAGCAATTCACAATTATTGCATATTTAGAAGATGAAAATGTAACTGCCGAGTTTCTTATGACAAAAAATGAGCAGGTTGAAGTGGTGAATACGTGGGATGCAATGGGCATGCGAGCAACAGGTAGTCATGATATCATTTTCCACGATACTTTTGTGCCAGATGAAGCATTATTATATCGTCATCGTCCGAATGAAATAAATCGATTTTTAGCAGATGGCCGTATCTATTCATTAGAAATTCCCGCAGTCTATTTAGGAATTGCAGGTGCGGCGAGGGATTATGTAGTCGAGTTTGCGAAAAATACGTATTCTTATAGCTTGGAAAATACTATTGCCCACGCTAGCCATGTGCAACAAAAGATTGGAGAAATAGAGGTGTTGTATCAAATAGCACGTCGTACGCTGTACAGTATTGCCGCACAAGCAGAACAGCACCCGACAGATAAACAGGATTTAGCACAGGATGTTAGTATTGCGAAATATGTTATTTGTCAACATGCCGTAGAAATTGTGACGAAAGCGATGCAAGTTGTTGGGGGCCGAAGTTTGTCGAAGTCTAATAAATTGCAACGACTTTTTCGAGATGTTCAGTGTAGCCGCTTCAATCCACCAGCTGATGATGTAGTTATTTCTCAATTAGCGCAAAGTTTGTTAGGGGAAGAGAGAAAGCAAGGAGCATTGCAATTATAAAGGTACAAATCTGCTAAAGAATGTGTTAGCAGATTTTTTTATGTGTGCAATTTCTCCTGAATTGTCATTTCTGTTTGTCGAAAAAGTTGATTTCTAGTATGATATTGGATAGTGATAGGGGGGAAACCCGTGGATAACGGTTCTAAAAAACAAGAAATGTTTTCAAAAATGGAAGAAAAAAAATCTGAGGTAAAAATCGTGAGAAAAATCGTAGCTATTATAGCCATTACGTTTTTATTATTATTTGGCATTATCGGTTTAATTGGGTACAACTACGTTAAAAGTGCGCTTAAGCCGGTGAATCCGGATGCGACGAAAACCATTGCTGTTGAAGTACCAATTGGCTCTAGTTTAAGTTCCATTTCGGCTTTGTTAGAGAAAAAGGGCATTATTAAAGATGCGAAAGTCTTTAAATATTACGCCAAGTTTAAAAATGAATCTCAATTCCAAGCAGGAAATTATGATTTAACCCAAGCTATGACATTGGACGAGCTGATTGAGAGTTTAAAAACAGGCAAGGTGTATCGTGAGCCAATCTTTACGATGACGATTCCAGAAGGTCTAACACTTGATCAGATTGGTAAAATCGTAGAAAAGAAAACACCTTATACTCAAAAAGAGTTTATGGATTTAGTAACAAGTGAAGCATTTGTTCAAAAAATGATGGCTAACTATCCAGAACTTATTACAGATGCGGTTTTAGCTGATAATATTCGCTATGATTTAGAAGGGTATTTATTCCCTGCAACATATTCATATTTTGAAGAAAAACCTTCGTTAGAGTCAATTGTCGAAGAAATGATTGCAGCGATGAATAATGTAGTGAAAAATTATAGTGAAGTGCTAGTTGAAAAACAAATGTCAGTCCATCAACTTTTGACGTTTGCATCGTTATTAGAGGAAGAGGCAACAGCACAAACTGATCGTGAAACGATTGCAAGTGTATTTTATAATCGTATAGAGAAAGGCATGCCACTACAAACAGACCCAACTGTTTTATATGCCCTTGGTTCACATAAGGATCGCGTATTGTATGAAGATTTAGAAGTGGAAAATGCTTATAATACTTACAAAAATAAAGGATTACCGCCAGGGCCAATTGCTGGTGCTGGAAAAACTTCGATTGAAGCTGCGTTAAATCCAAGCAAAACAGACTATTTCTATTTCCTTGCGGATAAAGAGGGTGTCAACCACTTCTCAAAAACATATGATGAGCATTTACAAAAGGTAGAAAAATATTTACGTCAAGCAGAGTAGATGCTGGCAAATAGAAATAACGATAGTACATGAAAATAGATAGAAGGAAAGAAAAATAGCTTTCCTTCTATTTTCGTGCTATTATAAATTGTGATTTTTAATCAATTATACGTGGTGGCAATTGTTTCGTGCATATCGACTAACAATTGCTCATTTTTGTATGGCAAAGTACCAAGACATCACGTTTGGTCTTTTTCTTTTTGTAGCAAAGTGATGATGAAGTTTGGATAACGGGAGTGCTCGTTTCCTTTTAAATGAGGGTGAATTTTACAATGGAACTATCGGATGCATATATACAATCATTTATTCAACCACGTAATGACTTGCTTTTAGAAATGGAAGCATATGCGGAAGAAAATCATGTACCGATTATGCAGTTAGCAGGAATAGACGCACTGAATCAGTTGCTACGTATTCAAAATCCGTCAAAAATTTTAGAAATTGGCACGGCAATTGGTTACTCAGCAATACGGATGGCAGAAGCTTTGCCAAATGTGCAGATTGTCACGATCGAACGTGATGAAGAACGTGTCGCTCGTGCAAAAGCTTATATTGCAAGATCGACTGTGTCCAATCGTATTACCGTTATTGAAGGAGATGCTTTAGAGGTAGACGATAAGGCAATTCACACAACTTTTGATGCGGTTTTTATTGATGCAGCAAAAGGACAATACCAACGATTTTTCGAAAAATATGCCCCTCTTGTCAACTCGGGAGGCGTCTTGTATATCGATAATATGTATATGCATGGCTTGTCCGATTTGGACTTAAAAGACGTACCACGTCGCAAGCGCACAATGATTCGGAATTTAAAAAACTTTACCGATTGGATTATGCACCATCCTGACTATACAAGTGCATTTTTACCAGTCGGGGATGGCTTATTATTATGTTTGAAGAGGTGACGACTATGAAAAAACCTGAATTGCTTGTTACACCGCAATCAGTTGACCATGTAAAAGCACTGTTAACAGCTGGAGCTGATGCTTTTGTCATTGGGGAACAACAATTTGGTCTTCGTCTTGCAGGTGAATTTTCAGTGAGCGAAGTAGAAGAAGCAACGAAGCTAATACACGCAGCAGGCAAAAAGGTGTATGTTGCAGTGAATGCGCTTTTCCATAACGAAAAACTAGATGCATTAGGTGACTACTTAAAAGAAATGCAACGCATAGGTGTAGATCGTTTAATTTACGGCGACCCTGCGGTTATTATAGTGCGTCGCGAGCAAGGTGTAACCATTCCGTTGCACTGGAATCCAGAAACGACGGCTACCAACTGGTTTACTGCGAATTATTGGGGTAAACGTGGTGCAACACGTGCTGTGCTAGCGCGTGAGCTTTCATTAGATGAAGTTATAGAAATTAAAGAAAACGCAGAAGTAGAAGTGGAAGTACAAGTTCACGGCATGACTTGTATGTTCCAATCGAAGCGTCCATTACTAGGTCATTATTTCTTATATCAAGATAAAGTAATGACAATTGAAAATCGTCAAGAAAACCGTAATATGTTCCTTCATGATGATGAGCGTAACAACAAATATCCAATTTATGAGGATGCAAATGGGACACATATTTTCAGTCCAAATGATATGTGCATTATTGATGAGCTTGGCGAGTTATTTGAAGCAGACATCGATGCGCTAAAAATTGAAGGTGTTTTACAAACGCCGGAATATGTAGTGACAGTTACGGAAGCATACCGTCGAGCAATTGACACATATTTTGACGAATCTGAAGATGCATATGACGATATTAAAGATGATTTACTGGCTAAAATTGAAGAAATTCAACCTGCTATTCGACCACTCGATACGGGCTTTATCTTCAAGGAAACAGTTTACTAGGAGGTGGCAAGAACATGGCATTGGCATTAGAACAAAATGACAAAATCCGTGAAATGATAAACGGTAAACGCGTCATTACAAAAAAACCTGAACTACTTGCCCCTGCAGGTAGCTTAGAAAAACTAAAAGTAGCTGTCCATTATGGTGCGGACGCAGTATTTATCGGAGGTCGAGAATTCGGTCTTCGCTCAAACGCAGATAATTTTTCTATCGAAGATATGCGTGAAGGTGTAGAGTTTGCAAATAAGTATGGAGCAAAAATCTACGTGACAACGAATATTTTCGCTCATAATGAAAATATGGATGGTTTAGAGCAATATTTAAAGGATATTGAATCAGCAGGCGTTACTGGCATTATTGTAGCGGACCCACTTATTATCGAAACATGTCGTAGCGCTGCGCCGAAGCTAGAAATCCATCTTTCTACGCAACAATCTTTATCTAACTGGAAAGCAGTGCAGTATTGGAAAGAAGAAGGCTTACACCGCGTTGTTTTAGCACGTGAAGTTGGCGGCGAAGAAATGAAGCTAATGAAAGAAAAAGTCGATATCGAAATTGAAGCATTCGTTCATGGCGCAATGTGTATCGCCTATTCAGGTCGTTGTGTGTTATCAAATCATATGACAGCACGTGACTCCAATCGTGGTGGCTGCTGCCAATCTTGTCGTTGGGATTATGATTTATACGAGCTGGAAGACGGCGAGGAAAAAGCGCTCTTCGATGACAATCATGCACCTTTTGCGATGAGTCCGAAAGATTTAAAGTTAATTGAAGCGATTCCACATATGATTGAGCTTGGTATTGACTCATTAAAAGTCGAAGGCCGTATGAAATCAATTCACTATGTGGCAACAGTAGTTTCTGTCTATCGTAAAGTCATTGATGCGTATTGTGCAGACCCTGACAATTTTAAAATTAAACGGGAATGGTTAGAAGAGTTAGATAAATGTGCAAATCGTGACACTGCTGAGGCGTTTTTCCATGATGCACCAGGTCATGAAGAGCAAATGTTTGGCGTTCATGGTCGTAAAACAACCTATGAATTTGCAGGGCTTATTTTAGAGCATGATCCTGAAACAAAAATTGTAACGATGCAACAACGTAACTATTTTAAACCAGGTGATGAAGTAGAATTTTTTGGGCCAGAAATCGAAAATTTCCGCATTACAATGGGGGAAATTTGGGATGAGGACGGCAATAGCTTAGATGCGGCACGTCATCCTTTGCAAATTGTTAAGTTTAAATGTGAGACACCACTTCAACCGCACAACATGATGCGAAAGGAGAATAATTAATGGCAATCAAGCGTCCAGTTGTCATCGGAATCGCTGGTGGCTCATGCTCAGGTAAAACGAGTGTGACCCGTGCTATTTATGATGTTTTCCGTGAGCATTCTGTCGTAGTAATTGAACAAGATTACTACTATAAAGATCAAAGTCATTTAACATTTGAAGAACGATTAGGAACGAATTATGACCATCCACTAGCGTTTGATAATGATTTATTGATTGAGCATATAAAAAAATTATTAAAGCGTCAGCCAATCGATAAGCCGGTTTATGACTATGTACAGCATACACGTGCCAAAGAAGTGATCCATGTAGAGCCAGTGGATGTTATTATACTAGAAGGAATTTTAGTATTAGAGGATGCAGACTTACGTGGTTTAATGGACATCAAATTATTTGTTGATACGGATCCGGATTTACGTATTATTCGTCGTATTCTACGTGATATTAAAGAGCGTGGACGTACAACAGATTCTGTAATTGACCAGTATCTATCTGCAGTACGACCAATGCATAATATGTTTATAGAACCGACTAAACGTTATGCTGATATTATTATTCCTGAAGGTGGAGAGAATGGCGTAGCGATTGATTTGATGGTAACGAAAATTAAAACTATTCTTGAAACTGACAACGTATTGTAATAAGATAGAGTGGTATTGACAATATTTACATGCTTTATGAAGCATATTTTTGTAAGGCATGCATACTATTAGGTCAAAGTGTATTTTGAAATGGATTAAAAATAATAAAATTCGATTAAATGCATTTTTAAAGCATTTGGTCGAGTTTTATGTTTTTATATTGAAGAAATAAGGAGTGAAGTACTTTGTCAAATGAAAAACAGTACCCAATGACTGCCGAGGGTAAAAGAAAATTAGAAGAAGAATTAGTGAAATTAGAAACAGAAACGCGTAAAGAAATTGTAGAGCGTATTAAAATTGCACGTGACTTCGGAGACCTTTCTGAAAATGCCGAGTATGATTCAGCAAAAGAAGAGCAAGCCTTTTTAGAAGGGCGTATTTCTACATTAAAATCAATGATTCGTAACGCAGTAATTATTACTGAAGATGAAACGGACAACAGTGTAGTTTCGCTTGGGAAAACGGTTACATTCGTAGAAATTATTAACGGTAAACCATCTTCTGATGAAGAATCTTATACGATCGTTGGTTCTGCAGAGGCTGATCCAATGGAATTCCGAATCTCAAATGAATCACCAATTGCAAAAGGCTTACTTGGAAAAGCAGAAGGTGAAGAAGTAGTTGTACAAACACCTGGTGGTGAAATGAAAGTGAAAATTCTTTCAATTAAATAATCACAGATGTACAAGCAGTTAGCTCTTCTTTCTAGAGAAGAGCTAACTGTTTTTATTTTGCAAGTTGTGTGGAACTTGATAAAATATTGGCTAGAGAGGGGGAGACTTCATGGGTGAACGACAAACACGAAGCAGTCGTCATTTGCAGCCATCTCACAATAAAAAGCTAGATAAAATGTTAAATATTTTAATTGGCATTGTCATTATATTAATTGTTATAACGGCAACATATGTGTTTAAGTGGCAAGATGACGCACAAGAAACTGTTAAAGAGGAACCAGCTCAAGAGCAAAAGAACGATGAAAGTGAGAAGGAGCCTTCAAAAGAGGAAGACATCGCAAGTAACGACGAACAGTCACAAGAGGAAGACCAGACGAAAGATAAAGACCAGACGAAAGATGAAGAGCAACCAGAACAAAATACGGCAGTTGAAACGACGTCCGACGATCCAATTGTTGACCGTGTGGTGACAGATAAAAACTGGAAACCGACACCTACAACGCAAACTGGAGAGCATGTCTCATCCTACGATGATCAATCTGTAGATTGGGCAGAAAAAATTGCAACAGTGACAGCCATTACGGGCATTACAAGTGACAATATGATTGTTTGGCGTTTGCAAAATAATGGTGGTGCCAATAAAGCCATTGCAACGGTTTCGACAAAAGACAAAAGTGAAAAGTATCGTGTCAGCATGGAATGGGTTGATAACGAAGGCTGGCTTCCTGTAAAACTAGAACAGTTGAATACATTAGAAGGTGCCTATTGACGAAAACTGTTGTATTGATTATTTTTAAATCTATTGGGTAAAAACATAGCTCAATAGTGAAATGTTCTTTGACCAGAGCCATTAGCAGTAGGTAATGGAAAAGGTTCTACGGATGTTTGGGATTTGTGGCGGGGGCGTTACAAATGAATGTCAAACCCGACACATCGTTGTTTAATAGAGTTGGATAAAAGAAGGGGAGTAATGAATTCATGAAAATCGCAGTTATCGGTGCAATGGAAGAGGAAGTAGAGTTATTACGCGCATCTTTAGAAGGTGCTACTAGTACAACAATTGCTGGTAGTGAATACACAACAGGGACATATGAAGGAAAAGAAGTAGTCCTATTAAAAAGCGGTATTGGTAAAGTCAATGCGGCAATGTCAACAACAATTTTATTACATGAATTCAAACCAGATGTAGTCATTAATACAGGTTCTGCTGGGGGCTATGATGAGGCACTTGAAGTTGGAGCTGTGGTTATTTCAAATGAAGTACGTCATCATGATGTAGATGTTACGATTTTCGGTTATGAAATTGGCCAAATGGCAGGTATGCCTGCTGCCTTCCAATCAGATGCAAAATTAATAAAAGTTGCCGAAGAGGCTGTAAAAGCAGTTGGTGAACATCAATACGGTATTGGCTTAATTTGCTCTGGTGACGCCTTTATGAATGACCCTGTACGTGTGGAAGCAGTGCGTCAGCATTTTCCTCAAATGAAAGCTGTTGAAATGGAAGCGGCAGCTGTTGCACAAGTATGCTATCAATTTGGTACACCTTTCGTTGTTATTCGTGCACTATCTGATATTGCTGGCAAAGAATCAAACATCAGCTTTGATGAGTTCTTACCAGTCGCTGCAAAACATTCAACACAAATTGTATTAAAAGCAATTACGGCTCTATAAATCTACATGTAATAGACAAAGTGAGCAGTGAAAAAGTGAGAAAAATCACAGTCGTAAATAATCTTCAATGCTACAATGGCATTAATTCATTCTCTTCATAGTTCGATGGGAGGTATTCATTATGCTATTTTTAACAGCAGGTGTCGTGATAATTACAATGTTAATCGGCACGCTTATTTCGGCAGATCTTACAGAAGCAACGCATTAATACGTTATAGAAAGCTCCTTTGTGGCTGTTAAAGTCAAAAAGGAGCTTTTTATTGTTTGAGGAAACAACGGACTCCTCAAGGGGTGCTAGACACGCTAAAGTGTTTTAGCGGCTAATGAAAACCGTTTTGGAGAGCATCAATAAAACACGTACAGCTATTTCAAGATTGAATTTTTATCAATAACAAATTACAATAAATTACTCAATAGACTTTTGATCTCTTTTATAAAATTGATAGAGTTTAATGAGTGCTCGCTTTTCAATGCGAGATACATAACTACGAGAAATATTTAAGCGGGCAGCGATCTCTTTTTGTGTCAGTGCATCATGCTGATTTAGCCCATAGCGGAGTGTGACAATTTCCAGCTCGCGTTCATCGAGCATGTGCAAATAATGGTACAACTGGGCAACATGCTCTTTATGTTCGATTTTTTCGGTTGCACTTTCTTCATCGCATTGTAGCAGGTCGCGAATTTGTAATGCATTGCCATCTTTGTCTGTGCCAATTGGTTCAAATAAGGATACATCTTTTTGTACTTTTTTCTGGGTTCTTAAATGCATTAAAATTTCATTTTCAATACAGCGTGCGGCGTAAGTTGCAAGGCGCGTCTTTTTATCGGGGGTATAACTTTCAACAGCTTTCATTAGACCGATTGTTCCGATGGAAATATAATCATCGAGTTGTTCATGTTTTGGATGGAATTTCTTTACGACATGTGCAACAAGTCGCATATTGCGCTCAATTAAATCGAGACGCGCTTGCTCATCACCACCTAAAAATCGTTCAATACAAGCAGCTTCCTCTTCTTTAGAAAAGGGTTTATGGAATGTTTGCCCTTTTAAATAACCGAATAACGCAGGGATTTCAAACCATAACTGCAACATAGAAGTAAAAATTCCGCTCATTGAATGATTTCATCCTTTCCCCATTTTTCGACAGTATATGTTAAGAAAGGTCGTTCAATGAAAAAAGTGCAACAGCAATTACGCTGTTACACTTTTCTTAACGTGAATGTACTTATCATTAGTAAAGCTAAAATCGGTAATAGGAATAGATAAAAGGCTGGATGGAACGTAGTCGACGCAAAATACGTTAATGTTAATAGCGTACCAGCAGCTGTTATCGGGAGCCCAGTAAAATAACCGTTTGCTTCACTAATATTGAAGCGAGCTAATCGCATCGCACCGCAGACGATATAAAGAACGGTCATCATCATGCCCGCGAAACCAAAATCAACTAGGACAACTTCATACATTAATAATGCAGGTGCTACACCAAATGATATAATATCACTCATAGAATCTAATTGTTTACCTAACTCAGATACTTGTCCGAGCGCGCGTGCCACTTTCCCGTCATAGCGATCGAGAAGAGCAGCAATAAAGATAAACAAGACGCTATAGCTATAATATTCATGTAAAGTGGCCATTATGGCCGCGCCACCAAAGGACATATTACTAATTGTGATGAAGTTTGCTGCGTGCGATTTCATTTTCTTAACCGTCGTATCCACCAACTTGTGATAAAAAAACAAGGCGGATCACTCCTTTGCACTTAAGATATTGTACCATTATACTTCGGATGAGAAAAAATTGACAGTCTAATTTAATGGATAGGGGTTTTGCTTTATGAAAGAAAAACTATACCAACGCTTAATAGAATTAACGAATGGCAAACAATCTTCCCAGCTTTTACAAACTATTGCTAAAGCGAAGTGGAGTAAGCGAATAATTCCAAGCTATATGAAACTATACGATATTAACCTTGAAGAAGTTTCAAAAAAACCACAACAATTTTCAAGTTTACATGATTTTTTTACAAGAGAGCTTTTAACAGATGCACGACCAATAGACCAAAATCCTACTGTTTTTACAAGTCCAGTGGATGCAAAAGTGGAATCCTTTGGGCGCATTGAATGGGATATGACTTTTCTTGTAAAGGGCAAACCTTATGCTTTGCAGGACTTACTAGGGAATAAAGATCGTGCTGCGCAATATGCCGATGGACATTTTATCGTATTTTATTTAAGTCCTGCTGATTATCATCGAATCCATAGCCCGATTGATGGCGAAGTGTTAAGACAATATACACTGGGACAATCATCTTTCCCGGTCAATCAGCTAGGACTCACTTATGGCAAAAAGCCAATTTCTCATAACTATCGTCTTGTAACCGAGTTAAAAGTGGCAAATGACCAGCATGTGGCATTTATTAAAGTCGGTGCTACGTTTGTCAATTCCATTGTGTTAACAAATACAACAGCCCAGTGGCAAAAGGGAGATGAAGTTGGTTATTTTTCATTTGGTTCGACAGTGGTCATGCTATTTGAGAAAGATACCATTACATTTACGGATAATGTTGTACAAGGAAGTCCAATTCGCATGGGTGAAGCCTTTGCAAATATGCTATAATGGTCGAATAATACGTTTAGATTAGGGGTCGCTATTTTGTATAATTTTTTATTACCAGATGAATTTGTGACAAGCATTTTTGAAATAACACCAGAAAAGCTTCAAGAATTAGGCATTAAAGGAATTATTACAGATTTAGATAATACGCTTGTGGAATGGGACCGTGCAGATGCAACGGAAGAGCTAATTATCTGGCTACGTATTATGAAGGAATCTGGCATTCGTGTAATTATCGCTTCAAATAATAAAGAAGCACGTGTAAAGCATTTTGCTGAGCCACTTAACATTCCGTATATTCATAAGGCGAGAAAGCCACTTCGTAATGCCTTTTATAGTGCTGTGATTCAACTAGGCTTACGTCCTAATGAAGTAGTAATGGTAGGAGACCAGCTACTTACAGATGTGATGGGCGCCAAACGTTTAGGTTTGCATACAGTGTTAGTAAAACCAGTTGCACAATCCGATGGGCTCGTAACAAAATTTAATCGTTTCGTTGAGCGCCGTGTGTTCAATGATTTAAAACGTAAAGGAATAATTACTTGGGAGGAACAAGAATGAACGAAATGCCAAATTGTATTGGCTGTGGTACGACAATTCAAACAGAAGATAAAACAGCAGTAGGGTATGCACCCCCATCATCACTAGAAAAAGACGTAGTCATTTGTCAACGTTGCTTCCGTTTGAAAAATTACAATGAAATTCAACCTGTGTCATTAACAGATGACGATTTTCTACGTATTTTGAATGGCCTTGGAACACAGCAAGGCTTGATCGTAAAAATCGTTGATATTTTTGACTTCAATGGTAGCTGGTTGCCAGGGCTTCATCGCTTCGTTGGCAAAAATCCAGTGCTATTAGTAGCGAATAAAGCTGATTTACTGCCAAAATCAGTGAAGCCAAAAAAAGTAATAAACTGGCTCAAACGCGAGGCAAAAGCACTTGGTCTACAACCAATTGATGTACTGTTAGTTAGTGCACATAAAGGCCAAGGAATGGCTGAGGCAATGGAAGCGATAGACCAATATCGCAACGGCCAAAACGTTTACGTAGTAGGTTGTACAAATGTTGGGAAATCCACGTTTATTAATCGCGTTATTAAACAAGCTACGGGTGAAGGAGAAGTCATTACTACCTCGCATTTCCCTGGCACTACATTGGACATGATTGAAATTCCACTCGATGATGGTAGTGCATTATATGACACACCTGGGATTATTAATCACCATCAAATGGCACATTATATTGATGCAAGCGAATTAAAGTATATTATGCCCAAAAAAGAAATTAAGCCGAAAGTGTATCAGCAAAATGCAGGGCAAACTTTATTTATTGGTGCACTTGCACGATTTGACTTTATTCAAGGGGAACGTTCAGCATTTACAATCCATGTGGCAAATGATTTGCCAATCCACCGTACAAAGCTTGAAAAGGCTGATACGTTATATGCTGAGCATAAAGGTGAGTTACTGGCACCTCCGACTGCAGACTTTATCGACAAGCTTCCTGAGTTAGTCCGTCATGAGTTTTCAATCAAAGAAGCAAAAACAGATGTAGTCTTTTCAGGACTTGGCTGGATTACGGTACAGCATGCGAATGTGGTCATTGCTGCTTATGCACCAAAAGGTGTACAAGTATCAATTCGTCCATCGCTCATTTAATAATTAGTAAAGAAGAGAAGAGGAACTAGGACATGAAGAAGTGGTTTGCAGTAATTGGAGATCCGATTGAGCATTCAAAATCACCAGCCATGCATAATGTTTGGTTTGAAGAAATGGCGATCGATGCAGCCTATATTCCAGTACACGTACCATCACATCAGTTAGAGGCAGCAATTGCTGGTTTAAAAACATTAGGTGCTAGTGGATGGAATGTGACCATACCGCATAAAACAGCAATCATTCCTTATTTAGACGAGCTAGATAAGTTAGCAGAAAAAATGGGTGCGGTGAACACCGTCGTACGAACAAAAGAAGGTAAGTTAAAAGGATACAATACAGATGGGCTTGGTTTTGTGCGCTCATTAGAAGAAGCTGTTGGTAAGTCACATAAAGATAAGCCAGTGCTTCTGATTGGAGCGGGCGGGGCAGCTCGTGGCATCGCATTTGCCATGCAACAACAAGGATATACGAATTTAACAATCGCCAATCGTACAGTTGCCAATGCACAAGCAATGATTGATGAACTCGGAACAGGGCGTGCGATTTCTTTAGCGCAAGCGGAGGAATCGTTGGCTGACTTTGGTATTTTAGTGCAAATGACGTCAGCTGGGCTAGTAACGGGTGACTTTTCGATGCCATTTTCATTGAATCGACTAGCGAAAGGCGCAATTGTTGCAGATATTGTGTATAATCCATTAATGACGCCTTTTTTACAAGCGGCTGTGGAAAAAGGAGCGACCGTTGTAACTGGTCTTGGAATGTTCGTACATCAAGGTGCGATTGCGTTCCATCACTGGCTCGATGAATATCCAAATACAAATTCAATGATTGCGCGATTAAAGGCGCAATTAGGAGGACAATAATTTTTATGTTAACAGGTAAACAAAAGCGTTTTTTACGTGCAGAAGCACATCATTTAACACCGATTTTCCAAGTAGGAAAAGGCGGCGTGAATGACGAAATGACAAAGCAAATTCGTGAAGCATTAGAAGTACGTGAACTAATTAAAGTACGTATTTTAGATAACTGTGAAGAGGACAAAAACGAAGTGGCAGAGGCTCTTGCAAAAGGTGCACATGCTGAACTTGTTCAATTAATCGGCTTGACAGTTGTTTTATATAAAGAATCACGTAACAACAAGAAAATTGTGTTACCAAAAGCAGCGAAATAAGGTGAAACGATGAAAAAGGTCGGTTTACTTGGAGGTACGTTTAATCCACCGCATATTGGACATCTAATCATGGCAAACGAAGTCTTTCATGCATTGGAATTAGATGAGGTACGTTTTTTGCCAAATGCTCTACCACCCCATAAACAAGCTCCGCATGATGCGAGTGATGACAAACGCCTAGAAATGGTGAAGCGGGCCATTCAACCTTATCCGCATTTTCGTGTTGAGTCGTATGAGGTTGATAAGGGCGGTGTATCCTATTCCTATAACACACTTGCTGCATTATGTGAAAGGGAGCCTACTGTGAAGTTTTACTTTATTATTGGGGGCGATATGATTGATTCACTCCATACGTGGTATTGTATTGATGAGCTAGTGGAACTTGTTCAATTTGTCGGCGTAAAGCGTCCAAAGACAGAGGCGCTTACGGAGTATCCTGTATTAATGGTGGAAGTACCGCAAATCGATTTATCGTCGACACTGATTCGTGAGCGCCTTGCTACTGGTAGAACGGTAACCTTTTTACTGCCAGAAGCGGTAGAGACGTTTATACGAGAGGAAGGTCTTTATGGAACGCGAACAGTATTTAGCAGCGATTAAACCTCGCATGCCTGAGAAACGCTATATCCATACACTTGGTGTAATGGAAACAGCCATACAATTAGCAAAAATCTATGGTGAAAACGAGAGCAAAGCAGAAACAGCTGCTATTCTTCATGATATTGCAAAGTATGCAGATATCGAATGGATGGAGGAAATCGTGAAAGCGCAACAGTTAGATCAACAACTGATTGGCTGGGGCAGTGAACTACTACATGGGCCTGTTGGTGCGTATATTGCTGAAAGTGAATTCGGCATAACGGATGAAGAGATATTAAATGCAATCCGTTTCCATACGACAGGACGTGTAGCAATGAGCAATTTAGAAAAAATAATTTTTGTTGCAGATATGATTGAACCAAATCGAAAATTTGATGGTGTAGAACGTCTGCGAAAAAAAGCGCATAAAAATTTGGATAAGGCTATGAGTGCCTGCATACGTCATACATTGGCGTTTTTAATTGATAGTAAACAGGCCATTTATCCATTATCTATAGCATGTTATAACGATATGATGAAAAGAGAGGACAGTGAAGGATGACTTCAACTTTATTACAAGCAGCTTACAAAGCAATCGACGACAAACATGGTGAGGATATTGTCGTTTTAAATATGCAAGGTATTTCACTTTTAGCAGATTACTTCATCATTGCACACGGGAATTCAGATCGCCAAGTACAAGCGATTGCACGTGAATTACAAGAGGTAGCGGTAAAAGAGGGACATGAAATTCGTCGTGTTGAAGGCTTCGATGGCGCACGCTGGATTTTAGTAGACCTTGGTGATGTTGTAGCACATATATTCCACAAGGATGAGCGTGCTTACTATAACTTAGAGCGTCTATGGGGCGATGCACCACAATTAGACGTATCAGAGGCGTAAGTGAGTAGCTACGAACGTTTTGCCCATGTATACGATGAGCTCCAAACGGATATTCCGTATGATCGTTATGTGAAGTGGGTAGAGCAACATGCGCCGAGCAAACAATTCCCGAAGCTTTTAGATATTGGCTGTGGCACTGGTGTGCTTGGGCTGATGCTAGCAAAGGCTGGTTATCAGGTAAGTGGTATTGATTTGTCAGAAGATATGCTTGCTATAGCCGCAGAGCGTTTTGCAGAGGCGGGTTTACAAGTGCCGCTGTTCTGTATGTCGATGCATGAATTGGACGGCTTTGAGGCACTGGATGTTGTCACGATTGCCATTGATTCACTGAACTATGTGGTGGAACAGGCAGACGTTTATTCGACGCTAGAGCGTATTTTTCATACGTTACGACCAGGTGGTCAACTGTTCTTTGATGTCCATTCATTATTTAAAATGGATGAAATCTTTTTAGATGGACCATTTACGTATGATGATGGAGATATTAGTTACGTATGGCATACAGAGCCTGGGGACTATGAACATTCGATTGTCCATCAAATGACGTTTTATGTTCGAGATGCTGGAAGTGATCTGTATGAACGTTTTGATGAGGAGCATTTCCAACGCACATTTGCTATTGAACACTATATGACATGGCTTCGTGAGATTGGCTTTACGGATATAGAAGTAACAGCAGATTTTACAGAGGAAGCACCGGAATACGAAAGTGAACGCATTTTTATACGTGCGGTGAAATGATAGTTGCAACAGGTACTCCTGAAATTTTGATAAGATGATGGAGGCCAATACTCAAAAAAAGTTCGGTATTATACCGAACTTTTTTTTGATTAAATATGAGTTTTTGAAAATATATGGCTAGAACAATTTAGATTTGGATAGATAGCATCAATCTACTTTTCTTCAGTAGAACGATAGTATATGATTAAAACAGACTCCATATGATTACCTTTTGCATAGAAAGGATGGTTTATATGATCCAATCTTTATGGCAAAAGTATAAGAAAAGTGTGTTGCTTCCCGGCATACTAGTAATCAGTGGACTTTGTTACTTCTTTTTCTCGAATTTTGACTCTTCACCTCCCCAAGAAGAGCTCATCGAAACAATCCAACCGACAGAACAGCTAGCAATAATAGAAGAACCTGTTGAAGAAGCGGTCGTACAGCAGGTGCTTATTGATATAAAGGGTGCTGTATTGCATCCAGGTGTCTATGCACTTAAGCCAGATCAACGAATGATAGATGCAGTCCAGCTTGCAGGCGGCTATAGTGAGGACGCTGATACACGGCACATTAACCATGCGCAAAAGGTGCAGGATGAAATGGTTATTTATATTCCTGTAAAAGGTGAAAAACTTGATGACGTAATGTCCAGTTTCAACATTGCCACAGCAAATGAAAGCAATCTGACAACGAATAATAAAATCAATGTCAATAAGGCAGATCATACAGAGCTGGCAACATTAGTTGGGATAGGTCCTTCTAAGGCGCAAAGTATTATTGCCTACCGTGAGGAACATGGACGTTTCCAAACAATAGAAGATGTAAAAAAGGTGGCAGGTATCGGAGAAAAAACATTTGAAAAGTTTAAAGATGCCATTACGGTTAACTAATTTTACAAAATAATGTGAAGTTGACGACCCTTTTCTAAAAGGGCTACACTAGAGTAGAAAAGTGAATGTGGTATATAGCACAGTTCGTTGATAATGTAAGTAAATTTAGGAGGTAGTCATATGGAGCGTATTACTTGGGATCAATTTTTCATGGCGCAAAGCCATTTACTCGCGTTACGCAGTACTTGTACAAGACTGGCAGTAGGCGCAACAGTTGTGCGTGATAAACGGATTATAGCAGGAGGCTATAACGGTTCAATTACAGGTGATGAACATTGTATTGAAGAGGGTTGCTATGTTGTTGATAACCATTGTGTGCGTACGGTGCATGCAGAGATGAATGCACTTTTACAATGCGCCAAGTACGGTACACCGACAAAAGGAGCAGATTTGTATGTGACACATTTTCCTTGTTTGCCATGTACGAAGTCTATTATTCAAGCAGGAATTGAACGTGTCTATTATGCAACGGATTATAAAAATAATCCATATGCTCAAGAGTTATTTAAAAAAGCAGGTGTAGAAGTGTTACATGTACCCTTTGATGAGCGCAAAATTGATTTTTTAAGAAATGAAAAATTAGCCTTGTACATAGATATGCTCAATGCATTACGTGAAAGCGGCATGCCAGCAGAAAAATTGCTCCCTTATGAACAGAAGGTGAGTGCATTATTTGGCAAAATACAATAAAGCATAAATGGATTTATGTAGCACTAGCTGTACTTGTTGCTTCGCTTGCGGCACACAAGTCAGCTTGGCTACTTGTTTGTGTTCTATTATTAGCATCATGGCTTATTTTTAAAGGTGAGGCAATGCTGATACCAACACTCGTTATAGGTGTTGGACTTCTTTCTTTCTTCTATCTTTCCACCATTCGATTGACGGAACCTTCCCCTTTACCGTCAACTTTTCAATTAACATGGACGAGCGACTATAAAATTAATGGGCAACGGCTTAGTGGGTTTGCAAAAACAGAGACAGGTGAAACACTCTATGTGATGTATACATTGTCTTCAAAGCTAGAAAAACATTTTTATGAAACGACATCGATTACAGGTTTTACCTATGTCGTTGAGGGCGAACTGGTAGCACCTAATCCACCAGCACATGCTTACGCTTTGTCTTTTGATAAATATTTAGTGAGCAAAGGCGCAAGAGGCATTTTTGAAGTCAAGAGCTGGTCGTTGATAGCAAAAGAGAAATCTTTAGGCATAGTGCTTGCTAAGTACAGATTTCACCTGAAAAAGCATATTGAAACTGCTTTTCCTGCATCCCTTGTAGCAGAGGCACAGGCGTTGCTAATTGGTTTACGGGATCATGTAGACGATGAGCTTCAAAGAGCATATCAGAAGCTAGGCATTACGCATTTATTTGCCATTTCTGGCTTACATGTCGCACTCGTTTCATGGTTGTTTTATGAAGGAATGCTACGAGTAGGTATACGAAAAGAAATAGCGACAATTATCCTACTGATTGTGTTGCCTATGTACGGTGTGCTAGCCGGTGGAGCGCCTTCTGTAGTTCGAGCTGTTTCGGTTGTAGAACTGGTGATGTTAATGCGTTTTGCGAGGTGGCAGATGCCAGTTGATGACGCATTAGCTATTAGTTTTATTGGCTTTGTTTTACTGGAGCCTGGGGTAATATTTCAACTGGGCTTTCAGTTATCCTATCTAGCAACAGTTAGTCTTTTATACTCGAATGCAATCTTGCAAGGCAGGCACTGGTTGTTAAAATCTTTGTTAATCACGTTTGTATGCCAATTATTGGCTTATCCACTATTACTTTATCACTTTTACGAATTATCAATCTCATCGTTTATTGCAAATATTGTTTTTGTGCCATTATTTTCAGTTGTTATTTTACCGACAAATCTGATGCTGCTCATTATCTCGTTCATCTCGATGCCTTTAGCTAAGCTATTTTTCAAATTTTATGAGCCTTTGCGCGCTTGGCTTTCGGAAGCCATCATATATTTACAAGCTTTGCCGATGCAACTATGGACCCCTGGGAAACCTGCTTTATGGCTAGTATGTCTAGCGTTTGTTAGCGTGCTTAGTAGCTTGTATTTTTTAGAAGCGAGACGCTATGGGAAAGTTGTCATGCTGCTTTTAATACCTGCTCTTTGCATCGAACTTGCACCTAAACTATATAACGAAACGAGGCTGACATTTTTAAATGTAGGGCAGGGTGATTGTACAGTCATCGAATTACCGTTTAGAAGGGCCGTATACGTCGTCGATGCTGGAGGTGTACTTCGATTCAAGGAAGAGGATTGGAAGGCTCCAAAGCGCCCCTATGAGGTTGGTAGGCAGATTATTGTACCGTTTTTAAAAGGAAAAGGTATTCGACAGGTGGATATAATGATATTGACACACCCAGATGCTGACCATGTAGAGGGAGCAGAAGAAGTGCTAGAGGAGATTAGGATGCGGGAAATTCATGTAACACCTAGCTCCCTCGATAAACCAGTGATGCAAGACTTATTAGCGGAAGCGGCGAAACAAAAAGTTCCTGTAAAAGAAAAAATGCAAGGTACTTCATGGCGTGTCGGGTCGACAAATTTTCACTATTTATTACCCGATGATACACATTATGAGGGCAATAATGATTCCCTTGTGTTATTTATACAACAGGAATCGTTTCGTGCATTGTTAACAGGCGATTTAGAGGAAGCTGGTGAACATCAGTTAATAAATCAATATGGACCACATTTAGCAAACATAACGCTTTTAAAGGCGGGGCATCATGGTAGTAAAACTTCAAGCATTGAACCATTTGTAGAGCTACTACAGCCTACATTAACCATTTTTAGTGCAGGACGAAATAATCGCTACAATCACCCGCATGACATAGTAGTCGAACGTTTTCGACGGCGTGAATTAGCGACGATGATAACGGGGATAGATGGTACGATTGAAGTGGTCGCACATAAAGATAGATGGGGTGTGCGTACTGAAAAAGACCTTGTCCAAAACTGAACAAGGTCTTTTACATTGGTATAAAAGGTAGCTTACATTGCTGCGTAGTCTACTATTACTGCGATGATAAACATAATAGTGAAAACCCCAAAAGATACGCCGAAACCAACGCCAGAATCAATAGCATCGTTACGTTTGCATTGTATATTTTTACCTTCAAATGGATTCATTGTCATCCCTCCAATTCTGTTATTTATTATAAGACATCATTTTCATAAAAGCTATATCGAAAAGACGAATTACCAATGTGGCAAGGAATCGACACAATTTAGCCCAAAGTCACAACCGAAACTAAATCATGTATACTAATAGTATTGCTAGATGGAGGTAAAAATATGATATCAACGGTTTGGAACAATATAAAAAAAGGTCAGCTTGCACCTGTATACTTAATCATTGGTGAAGAAAGCTATTTTATAGACGAAACAGTGAAGCGTTTAAAGGAAGCACTCGGCACAGAAGAAGAAATTGAAATGACTACTTTTGATTTGGAAGAATTACCGGTAGATGTCGTGATGGATGAAGCGGATACGATTCCATTTTTTTCAGAGCGTAAACTAGTAATTGCTAAAAATGCATCGTTTTTAAAGGCAACTGAAAAAGGGAAAGAAAAAATCGAGCATGATGTGAAACGTTTGGAGGCATGGCTTGCAAATCCTTCCGATTTTTCTGTATCGGTTTTTATTGCACCATATGAAAAGCTAGATGAACGTAAAAAAGTGACAAAAATGATGAAAGAGCATGCGCTCATTGTCCAAGCCGAAACGCCAAAAGAACAAGATTTAGCAGTATGGATTCAAGGACTTGTGAAAGCACAGGGCAATACGATTACACAAAGTGCTATTGAGCAACTTGTATCAATGGTTGGACCGAATATGCTACAGCTACAGATGGAAATGGAGAAACTATCGCTCTATGTAGGTGAGGGCGGAGAAATAACAACGATGCTCGTAGAAGATTTAGTCGCAAAAACGTTAGAACAGGATGCCTTTAAAATGTTAAACGCATATTTTGCACATGACCCTGTAGCGGCATTGTCAATTTACCATGATTTATTGCGCCAGAAACAGGAGCCGATTATGCTTGTCGGGCTTCTTGCTTCGAATGTACGGACGATGTCGAATGTGTTTTATTTGCTGAAAAAGGGCTATCATCCGCAGCAAATTGCAAAAAACTTAAAAATTCACCCTTATCGTGTCAAGTTAATGGTTGAGCAACGCAACCGTCCATCTGAAGAAAGTTTATTGAAAGCTTTATATCAGTTGGCAGAAGTCGATTTACAGTTAAAAACAGCAGGAGGAAACCGCGAGCGATATTTAGAACTATTTTTACTACGCCAACTGTAAAAAATATTAACTAGTTGGGCATGAATGGTTGTATAATGTCGTGGGGGGTTTTTGAACGTGCATACACGAATTCAGTACATGGACAGCCTTAGAGCCATTGCAATTCTAGGCGTATTACTTTTGCATGCTGCGACTCCTTATGTCGTGCTTTATGACAAAATTACTTTATTTGACTGGCAAACAGGCATTGTTTATAATGCATTATCGCGCTGGTGTGTGCCCATTTTTTTAATGATTAGTGGGGCATTGTTACTTGGGCGGAAAGAAGAATCGCTGCGTACTTTTTTTAAAAAACGTGCGAATAAAATTTTACTACCTTTTATTACTTGGTCGATAATCTATTATACGTGGGCAACGTATATGTGGAATCCTGGGTATTCGTTGAAAGAGTTTCTAATCATGTTTTTTAATAATCAGATATACTATCATTTGTGGTATTTTTATGCGCTGATTGGTATTTATTTACTAGCGCCCGTCTTTAATATTTTCGTTAATCATGCTTCTAAACAAATGATAGGCTATGTGGTTGTTCTCTGGATATTATTTTATGGAGGTTTCCGTTATTATTCATATATTGTGAGTAATGAATTTACGTTGTTTTTCCCTTTAAGTGAGTATATCGGTTTCTTTATACTTGGCTACTATTTAGCGACATTTGAACTATCGAAAAAATGGCGTGTCGGAATTTACATGCTAGGAATAGTTGGAGCACTTGAAACAATCCTACGTACAAATGTTTTAACAGAGCAGCAAGGACAATTTACAAGCTATGCTTTTTCTTATTCTAGTCCAAATGTTATTGCGATGAGTATTGCTCTCTTTGTCTTTGTGAAATATTGGGTCAATCGTAAAGTGGCAAGCGGAAGCTATGAGACAAGTAGAATTGTTAAGTTAATTGGACAAACAAGTTTTGGTGTGTACTTAGTACATGCAATGATTTTAGATAAAGTCCGCCCGTACTTTTTTGATGAAAATGAGCTTTTTGTCAAACCGCTATTTGCTATTCCATTACAAGTACTCATTATTTTAGTGCTTTCCACAATAGTTGTGTGGATTATGCAGAAAATACCATATCTAAAAAGAGTGATTTAGGTAAGGAAGATTCATACAAATAGCAACTATGAATCGTTTTCCTGATAAATAAAATCCGCTGTGCCTTTCCGAGGGGAAGACAAGGAGCACCTTTAGGGTCTCCTGTTTTTTCGAAGAAGCATAGCGGATTTTTTTATTGGCAATCCTATAATTGTTGAAAACGAAAAAAGACCAGTTACTCAAGAAGAGTAAACTGATCCTTTATAAACACTTACGCTTTTTTAGCTAGGCGAGACTTTTTACGAGCCGCCGCGTTTTTGTGGATAAGTCCTTTTGAAGCTGCTTTATCTAAAGATTTGTAAGCTGCTTGTAAAAGTTCTTGTGCGTTTTCAGCGTTAGCAGCAACAGCGTTTTCAGCTTTTTTCACTGTAGTACGCATTGCAGATTTAGCTTGAGAGTTAGCAACGTTTGCTTTTTCGTTAACTTTTACGCGTTTAATCGCAGATTTAATGTTTGGCATATCTTTCACCTCCTAAAATAGGTACGAGATGATATCTTCTCATTGATTTCTTGTGTCAATACAACAAAAATCATTTTAACAAACGCTAGGCTAAATTGCAATAGATAAATGCAAAGAATATTTACTTGACAGTTTGAACAAACTACTAATTGAGGTGAGCTGAATGCAAAATTTAAATTGGCAACGGACTGATTTAATTGATGAATCTGAAGAGGTCGTTTTACATCAAACGAAGGAACAAAAAGAAACACTTGAACAATCATCTGGGGTTCAAATCGAAGACCGCACTGCAGGACGCGTGAAAATAACCGATGTCCAAGTGAACGCAGAAGGCAAGAAACAAATAGGCAAAAAAGAAGGGAAATATATAACCCTTTCCGTACCAACGCTTACATTAGAAGATGAGGATGGATTTGAACAACTTGAAAAAGCCTTGCTAGCAAACTTTAAAACGTTACATGAATCAATTTCCTGGCAGAAGGATGACAAAATATTAATTATAGGGCTTGGCAATCGAACGATAACGCCAGATGCCATAGGACCATATGTTATCGATCACTTGCATAGTCTAGATAAAATCGATGACAAATTTGTCATGTATGCACCAGGTGTGACGGGGCAAACAGGCTATGAAACAGGTGAATTTGTAGCAGCATTAGCTGAGCGTCTACAACCAAAACTAATCATTGTCGTAGATGCCCTCGCAACAAGAGCAAGCGACCGCTTATGTAAAACTATCCAACTTACCGATACGGGTATTCATCCAGGTTCAGGTGTCGGCAATCAACGCAAGGAAATATCCTTAGAAATGCTTGGTATCCCTGTCACAGCAATTGGGATTCCAACAGTTGTTGATGCACCCGTGCTAATTGCTGACGCAGTAGAGGTGATGTTACGCACTATTGCCGCGCGAGTTGCTGAGAGAGGAAAACCTTCATCTAAATTATCATTATCTTCATGGCGTCCAGATATTAATAAAGAACTGGATATGTCCCTTGTTACACCCATTTTCGGTGAATGGGCAACATGGTCAAAAGAGGAACGTCAACAGCTTTTTGAAGAGACTTTTGCTGCTTCACATGCACAGTTAATGGTCACACCGAAAGAAGCCGATTATTGGATAGATCGGTATGCAACACTCATTTCAACTATGCTTACAAAATGGGCAAACGATCTATAAATTCATCGTTCTAAAAGACACATCCCCTCCATACGATAAGGGGAGGAGGGTGTGACTTTGCTAAAAAAACTACAATGGTCAATTGGTCTATTATTGTTCTTTTTCGTATTACCAGTCATTGCTGGGCAACTTCCGTTCAACAAGCAAGCATCGACTCCGATTAAACAACCAGAGGATAAACAAGTCGTGTTTGCCGCTACAAATTTAGAAGAAGAAAGTGAACTAGAGAAGACGAAAGAGCAGACGCCAGAATCGACGTCAGAATCGACGTCAGAGCCGACAAAAGAGCAGGATCCATTTAAAGTATTATTGTTATTTACACATTCACAAGAAGCCTATCAACCGATGGTAAAAGCAGTTAGCGGAAAAGTGGCGGTTTATGATGACAAAACAAATATTTATAACTTACAAGACGCCATTTCCAAGCACTTTAGTATGAACGGTATCCAGACGGATGTATTAGATGTTGATGTGATGAAGGTAATGAAATCGGAAGGCAAAACTTTTCCACAAGCTTATAACACAGTACGTCCCTATTTATCTAATCGTTTACAAGAGCAATCCTATAATTTAATAATTGATTTGCATCGAGATTCGGCCAAACGGAATGCGACAACTACCATGTACAACAATCAATCATATGCACGTATTGCCATAGTCGTAGGCGCAGAACATAAAAATTACAGATGGAATACGGCTTATGCAGAAAGTCTTTCTGCTGCCATGAATGACATTGTGCCAAAGGTTTCAAGAGGGGTTATATCGAAAAGTGGTGATAATGTAGATGGTCGCTACAATCAAGATTTAGCTAAAGAGATGATTTTAATTGAATTAGGTGGCATCGATAATACAGAAGATGAGTTAAATCGTACAATTGCTGTTATAGGAAAAGCAATTGCCAAAACTTTTGTAACAGAATCTAAAAGTTAAACAGCTATTAGCAGTAAGTTAACAATCATGAGGCAATGATTAACAATTAGTGTGTTACATTAGTCATCTTTAACTATATTGAATTTTTGCTATTCAAGTAATTTTTTCATCGTTGTCCACTTTAGAAAATAGTTTGATATCATCAATGAAGGGTAATGAATGGTATGTATGGTGCCAATTGAGAGAATTACCTAAAAAAATTTTTTTCTAGGTCTTTCAATTGTTTATACCTTGCATTATACTTTTCAAGTCAGCTCATACGCCTTATTGAATCGGGCGATTTTCGATTGTGTTCATCAATGAAAAAAGCCGTTTCAAAAGCATCTTCCATTATGGGCAGATGCTTTTTTGTTGTTTTGTTGTAATATTACAAATTTTTAATAAAAAAATGACTTTGATTATATGTTATATACATACTTTATGTAAGAAATATAGTAAATTTTTATACCCTGTAGTAGTGAAAATAGATTTAAAAAACTTAGGAAAATGGTATAACGAAAATCCCACCGTGGAAAATTTTTTTGCTTAAGAAAATGATCAACCTTTTAGGTGGCTCATACGTCTTTAATATTATAAGTAAGTAAAGAATAAAGCGTAGAAAAGGAGCAGAGGCTAGGCAATATACTCACATTTTGTAAATAACTTAATAAAGGGAACGACGTTTTATATTTTATTGGAGGAAACAGTATGTTAGGCAAGACATTGAATCATCGTTATATCCCAGGATTAGATGGGATAAGAGCTTTAGCAGTACTAGCAGTCATTGCTTACCATTTTAACTTTCGATGGGCCAGTGGAGGGTTCCTCGGAGTTGATATCTTTTTTGTTTTATCAGGTTATTTAATTACTTCAACCATTTTACCGATGAAAGGGAATCAATTAACAGTCAGTTTGCGACAATTTTGGATTGGTCGCTTTCGACGTCTAGTGCCCGCTGCTTACGTTATGATTATGACCACTTTCGTCTGGGTCATGTTATTTCATAAAGAACTTTTAAATACTATGCGTGGAGATGCGCTATCTTCCATTTTTTACTCAAGTAATTGGTGGTTTATTTATCATAAACTTTCCTATTTTGATAGTTTCGGGTCGCCTTCCCCATTGAAAAATTTATGGTCTTTAGCGATTGAAGAACAATTTTATGTAATTTGGCCGATTGTATTGATGATTGGTTTAGCTCTATTTAAAAAACAAAGTAAATTTTCGACGATTATTTTCATTGGCGCAATTTGTTCAGCAATCCTCATGGCCCTTTTGTATCAGCCAGGAGCTGACCCAAGCCGAATTTATTATGGGACAGATACACGTTCATTTGAATTGTTAATAGGCTGTTGGTTAGCATTCGTTTGGCCAATGAAAAGACTTTCTACGAAAAAGCTTTCTACTAAGCATGTTTATGAGCTTAACAGTATAGGTTTCATTACCTTTAGTATTTTTATTGTTAGTATTTTATTCGTAGATGAATACCAAGCATTTCTATATAGAGGTGGTATGTTCTTATTTTGTCTAAATGCAGCGCTATTAATAGCCTGTGTTTGCCATCCAGCTAGTTTTTTAGGCAAACTACTTTCATGGAAGCCGCTTCGCTGGATTGGTTCTAGATCGTACGGAATCTATCTTTGGCATTACCCTATTATTGTGTTAGGTACTCCTGTTCATGAAATTGGGAACCCTGTCTATTGGCGTGTTACTATACAGTTATTGCTCATATTACTGCTCGCTGAATTATCTTATCGCTGTATTGAAATGCCTATTCGTAAAAAAGGATTCCGATTATATTTCCGACAATATCTAATCATCAATCCGAACAAATGGCGTGATTTTTCAATTGCAAGAAAAATTGCAACTGCTGTTATTCCACTTTTCTTACTCGTGTTTTTTACTGGTATAACAGGGGTAGTAGGAGAAGCACCACAGGACACAAAGGAGTCTTACCCAACAAACATTAAAATAAATGGTGGGCAACATGCTTCTGCAAAAGATCAGGATACCGTAGAGCAAGATTCCACAGATGAACAAGTAGAATCACCTGTTGACAATAACGAAGCAACGTCAAAAACGGAGAAAGATGATGCAAGTGACATTGCTAAGAAAGGACCGTATAAAGAACTACTAGCTATCGGGGATTCTGTTATGATTGATATTGCTACAAGTTTACATACGCTTTACCCTAACATTACAATAGATGGAAAAATCGGGAGACAAGTTTCGCAAGCAGTCAAACTAATCCCTAGTTACGCCCGCTTCAATCAACCAGATAAAGCGGTCATTATTCAACTTGGCACAAACGGTTACTTTACAAATGACCAAATTGACACGCTTCTTGGTGCTTTTTCACAAGCAGAAATATACTTAGTGAACACACGTGTACCACGTCCATGGGAAGCAAAAGTAAACAATGCTTTAGCGAATAAAGCGCAAGAGCGTGAGAATATTACGTTAATTGATTGGCATTCTACAGCCTTAAACCATCCAGAATATTTTGCTCCAGACGGGGTACATTTGGAGCCAGAAGGGGTAGAAGCTTTATCGAGTCTAATTCAGCAAGCAATTGATGCGCGTATGAATGAAGTTTAATAAGCATCCTGCTGTCGCTAGATAGTCTCCCTGAGACGAGTCACTTAATGGAGTGACTCGTCTTTTTATATGAAAAAACAGGGATTTTTTCTTATGCAGAAAAAATAATTTGATGCTAATTTAATATATTTATACCAATTTTAATCCATTTATGTATAATATTTAGTGGGAGGAGGGATTGATGAATATAGTGAATCCACTAGATGCCAAAGCGTTACATGAACATTGACACCTATGATAAGAACTTTCAAGGATTATATAAAAAGGTTATTTATGAAAAATGGTAAAAAGGGAGACTTAAAAAATGAAAAGTAAAACACTTGTAATAGTATTGACACTAATGTTAGCATTTGCATTTAATGTCAACATTGCAAATGCTAGCACTTTTAAAGAAGTAAAGGTAACAGACTCTTCATCTAAGGTATATGAAAAAGCTGATACGAATTCAAAAGTAATTGGAACTGTAGAAAAGGGAAAATTTGTTATTTCAATTAGTGAACATAATGATTTTTCTCGTATAATGTATTTAAATAACGAAAATAAAATGATTGATGGTTATATTATTGAAGATGTACTTGATGATGCGCCATACACAATTAAAATTGCGAGTTCGAAAAGTGGCTTGGTTGTAAAAGAAACGCCATCTTTAAAAGGTAAAACGGTTGCAACATTACAAAATAAAATGGTTGTCAAAGATTTCGGATCAGTTGGTGATGGTTGGTCCTTTGTCCAGTATGGTAATGTGATTGGCTATGCTGCTACTAATTTTATGAGCAATTCACAGCCAACAACTAAATATGTGCTAGCGAGCAGTCTTATTGTTAGAAATATTGCAAGCCCTTCTGGTGTTCAAGTAGGGGAGCTAGCGAAAAATGAAGAAGTAGCCGTTCATTCTACAATTGCTGGTTGGTCGTTTATAACAACTGCAGATTACGAGGGCTATGTAGTAGATACTTACTTAAGTTCAAAAAATCCAGCTGCCGCGACAACGAGTAAACCAAGTGGCTCGTCAAATGCGGGTAATTCAAATAGTAGTAAAACCTATAAAAATTGTACAGAGCTTCGTAAAGATCACCCAAATGGTGTAGGAGCTGACCACCCTGCCTATGCGCCTAAACATGATCGAGACAAAGATGGATGGGCTTGTGAAAGGTAATTTTACTTTAGTGAGTAGTAAATAATTGAATTAAAAAAGCGCCTGTCACATGCAGGTGCTTTTTTTCGCTCTACAGTTCGTTATTGAATTAGTTAGTGCCTTCCTGTACACACACTTGTCATATTTTATGCACTTTTTGAAAAGCACCTTTTTGGGCCTGATTGCCTGAATTGGGTGCTTTTTGATGCATTGAATTGCAGAAAATAACAAGCATAAATAAGAGTAACCATTGATTTAACAGCATTTATCCCGTTCTAATGTTGTGGTTTGTATGTGGTTCATAGTATAATTCATTATAGTTTAATTAGGAGTGGAAGAGATGAACCGAGAAGCACGATTAAAAAGACAAGAGAACATACGAAATTTCTCTATTATTGCACATATTGACCACGGGAAATCAACGCTTGCTGACCGTATTTTAGAGCAAACGAAATCACTGACATCCCGTGAAATGAAAGCACAGCTACTCGACTCAATGGATTTAGAGCGTGAGCGAGGCATAACAATTAAGTTAAATGCAGTCCAATTAAAATATGAAGCCAAAGATGGCGAAGTGTATACATTCCATTTAATCGATACACCAGGACATGTCGATTTCACATATGAAGTATCACGTAGTTTAGCTGCTTGTGAGGGCGCTATTTTAGTTGTGGATGCAGCACAAGGCATCGAAGCACAAACATTGGCTAACGTTTACTTAGCACTTGATAACGATTTAGAAATTTTGCCAGTTATCAATAAAATTGACTTACCAGCAGCCGATCCAGAACGTGTGCGTCAAGAAGTTGAAGACGTTATCGGTTTAGATGCTTCAGAAGCGGTATTAGCTTCCGCAAAAGCTGGTATCGGTATTGAAGATATTTTAGAACAAATTGAAAGCGCAGAACAAAACGAACAAGCCTAAATAAATTATCATAATAAATCTTATAATTTAATGTCCGCAATTGCACAAAGTACATTCGCCCAAGTAAAAAAAAGCTCTCCTTTGGAGAGTTTTTTATTTTAAATATAATTTTTTACTCTGAAAAATAATTGCCGGTGATAACACCCATAACCGAAGCCATCATTAGTCCTCTCGTCCAGCCGGAGCTGTCGCCCAAGGCATAAAGATTTTGAATGTTGGTCATAAAGTGTTCGTCAAGATCAATTTTGTTGCTGTAAAACTTCATTTCCGGAGAATATAAAAGTGTTTCTTTGCTTGCAAAACCGGGAACGACTTTATCTACCGCTTTAATAAAATTGATTATATTTGTCATCGGTCTATAGGGCATAGCTGCGGTTATATCTCCCGCTACCGCATCCTTTAGAGTTGGGCGCACGTTGCTGTCAGTAAGCTCTTTTTGCCAAGTTCTTTTTCCGTCTAAAATATCTCCGAAGCGTTGAACCATAATATGACCGTTGCCGAGCATATTGGTAAGTTCTCCTATTTTTTTTGCGTAGTCTATCGGCCTATCGAAAGGTACGGAAAAATTATGGGAAGAAAGTATGGCAAGATTTGTATTGGGAGATTTTCTTTCCTTAAAAGCGTGGCCGTTAACTACCGCAAGATTATTATCGTAATTTTCCTGACTTACAAAACCGCCGGGATTTTGACAAAAGGTTCTGACCTTGTCGTGAAAAGGTTCAACGTGCCCGATTAGCTTGGATTCGTATAAAACCTCGTTAATCTCTTCCATAATTTCACTTCTGACCTCGACGCGGACTCCTATATCAACCGTGCCTGCCGAATGGGCGATACGATGTTTTTCACACATTTCCTGCAGCCAATCGGCTCCTTTTCTACCTGTTCCTACGACAACCCTTTCTCCTGCCACGGTAAACGTTTCGTCTTTTTTATGATCGTAAATTTTTACGCCCAAAATTTTGCCGTCTTCAATAATAAAATCGGTACAAGAGCAATTAAAAAATAGATTTATCCCGTTTTCTTCAAGATAACTTTCTATTTTGCTGTAAATTTCATGAGCCTTTTCGGTGCCCAAATGGCGTATCGGACAATCGACAAGCTTAAGACCTGCCGAAATCGCTTTTTTTCTTATTTCTTTGATTTTATCGTTTTCGCTGATGCCTTCTATTTTGGTATCCGCGCCGAATTCGAGGTAAATTTTATCGGTAAATTCGATCATTTCAACTGTTTTTTCTACGCCGATAAGTTGCGGAAGGTCGCCGCCTACTTCGTGGCTTAAAGATAACTTTCCGTCCGAAAAAGCGCCTGCGCCCGAAAATCCTGTGGTTATATGGCAAAAAGGCTTGCAGCTTGCGCACTCTAGGCTTTTACTTTTAGGACAAGCGCGTTTTTTTAAGGAGTTTCCTTGCTCGAAAATAGCAATACTTAGCTTGGTTTTATTAGAAACAAGCTGAAGCGCTGTAAATATCGAACTGGGACCTGCGCCAATAATTACCAAATCGAAGGCTTTATCCATATTTTCTCCTTTAGTATCTTATGTTTTGACCAAAACACAAGCTAACACAATTTCGCCGGTTTGTCAACTTTATAAATAAACCGTAAGTTTAAAGAAAATTCAAATTCAGCGCATAATAAAAGCGGAGGAATTTATGGCTTATTCTTACAAAGGTTCATTAAGTTTCGGTTTTGTATATATTCCGATTACTTTGCATAACACGGTAAAAAACAACGATATAGGTTTTAATATGATAGATAAGCAGACAAAAAGTAGGGTTAAATATATAAAAACCTGCGTCGATTGCGAAGATAGGATATTAAAGCAGGAAGATATCGTGAAAGGTTACGAATACGAGGATGGGAAATACGTCTTATTTACAGACGAGGATTTTGAAAAAATCAAATCTCAAAAAGATAAAAATATCACTATAGAAAAGTTTGTTAATTTAAACGAAATCGATCCTCTTTATTTTGATAAACCGTACTACGTTGCGCCAACAGGCGCCGAAAAAGCGTTTAAGGTTTTGCTTACCGCAATGGAAAAGGAAAATAAAGCCGCAATAGCAAAAGCGGTACTCGGCACTAAGGAAACTTTGCTTTGTATCCGCGCTAAGGATGGTCAAATGCTTTTAAATACCTTGTTTTTTGAAGAAGAAGTTCAAAAAAATCCCGCAAAAGAAATTAAAGAAACCGTTAGCGAAAAAGAAATGAAGCTAGCCCTGTCCCTTCTTGAGAATATGAGCGGCGAATTTTCGCCCTCCGATTATAAGGACGAATACCGCGCTAAAGTTCAAAAGGCAATTGAAGAAAAAATTGCGGGAAAAGAAGTTACCGTTCCCGAGGAAAGAATGGCTAAAA
>LAHS01001544.1_pt1 | contig 50673 bp, 39 predicted proteins | sample 329651 | NCBI WGS metagenome assembly LAHS01 (sample SAMN03275699, study PRJNA271635) | activated sludge metagenome | isolation source: sample C-1 Sludge from hydrolytic chamber (first chamber) of Anaerobic...
CGGTTCACGAGGCGAGAAGCCCATTTACCTGTTGTAACCTGGAGATTTCCAACGGGAAGTCCGAATGTCATCCAAGCGTAATAGCTGTCAAGAGAAAGCGCTCCTGTTGCCGTGCGTGTATCATCAGCTTCTGTTGAGCTGTATGTTCCGGTTAATGCTGGAGCAATATCCCAGTCAATAACAGCGCCGTTTGCCTGATCTCCAAATCCTAGATTGAAACAGTCATTACGATTTACAGTTGAAATCGCTTTACTCGTTCCTCCAAAAATTGCAGTTCCTGTGTATGAGAACGATACATCAGCAAATGCAACTCCTGCAGTTAATGCTCCTGCGAGCATTATGCTCAAGATTTTTTTCATAAAAATCCTCCTAATTATGAGGGAATTTAAACCAACGGTTTTTTTAGCGAGGATTTTCTTCCTTGTAGCTTCTACTATTTTCTGCTAAATTATACGTATGTCTTATGAAGTAACGGCTACACGGCGGCGGCCGCAGCGCTTTGAAGACCTGATTGGTCAGGAATTCGTTGCTGCCACGCTTAAAAACTCTATTCAATCCGGCAAAATTGCACACGCATATCTGTTCAGCGGTCCGCGCGGATGCGGAAAAACATCTACAGCCCGCATTCTCGCAAAAGCATTGAACTGCAAGGACGGCCCGACGGCAACTCCATGCGGCACTTGCACGCAGTGTGTTGAAATCACAAAAGGCTCATGTACTGACGTTATCGAAATAGACGGCGCTTCAAACACAAGCGTAAACGACGTGCGCCAGATTAAGGATGAAGTTCTGTTCCCGCCTCAGTCATGCCGCTACAAAATCTACATTATCGACGAGGTTCATATGCTTTCGACGAGCGCATTCAACGCGCTCCTTAAGACGATTGAAGAGCCACCGCCGTACGTCATTTTTATTTTTGCTACTACTGAACTTCAGAAAGTTCCGGCTACAATTAAAAGCCGCTGCCAGCAGTTCAACTTCCGCCTCGTTCCGATTGAGCAGGTAAAAAATCTTCTCGCGGACGCAGCAAAAGAAGTAGGCATTACCGCTGATGACGAAGCGCTGTACTGGATTGCCCGTGAATCAACAGGTTCTATCCGCGATGCGTACACTCTGTTTGACCAGGTCGCCGCATTCAGCGACGGCAATATCACGTATGATAAAATCCGCGACAAGCTCGGTCTCGTCGGTGTAGACAGACTGAACGACTTGTTCGGCGAATGCGCTGCAGGCAAAGCAAAAGAAGCGCTCGAAAAACTTGATGACTTTCTGCAGAGCGGCATTTCAATCGAACAGCTTATTTCGAATAGCTCGGATTATCTCCGTTCGCTCCTTCTTATTAAGACAGGAATCACAAAAGAAGCGCTGCTCGGACAGGCACCGGAACGGTATTCAGCAGACGTACTCAAAGCGTGGAACAATGTTCAGCTTGAGCGCGCGCTGTCGCTTTTCCTTCAGCTTTACCGCGACATCAGATATTCTCTCGACCCGCGTTACGAGCTTGAGCTTGCGTTCAGCCGACTCTGCTGGCTTTCGCAGTATGTGTCTCCGGCGGAAGTGAAAGCTGCAATCGACAAGGCTCGCGCGCTTCTCGAATCGTCACCGGCTGGCGCCACTATGAACAACGCAGGTGTTCATAGTAACAATGCAGGTGTTAATCCTAACATGACGGGTGACGTTCATCCTAACACGGTTGCCGTCAATTCTAACAATGCGAATTTTAATTCTAACAATACGGGTGTTTCTCCTAACACGGGCACGGCCGGAGGTTTTAATCCTTCAACAGGCAAACGGTACGTTCCTCGTTTCAGCGCGCTTGCAGAAGCAGGATACGGTGCTCCAGAAGGCAGCGGCAACGGCGTTCCCGATACAATGTCTCCTGCGGAAACAGGCGGCGCTCCCGATACGGCGAGCCCTGACGCAGCAAGCGCACAACACCCTTTTGATAATGGCGGGGCTGTGCCGCCTGAACAAACAGCAGGCGCGGCAGAACAACATGCTTCAGCCTCATCCTCAGCACCTCAAACAGAAGCCTCAACAGGTGACTTGCGTTCGCGCGCCATTGCAGAGCTTTCTGTGAGCGACGCAATTACTGCATCTGCACTGATGCAGACAGGTCCGTGGATCAAAAAAGGAAACACTGTTACAACCCAGATTGAATCAACATTTCAGCAAATGCAGCTAAAAAGTCAGAGCGCAAAACTCTCCGCATTTCTAACGCAGCTTTCAGGCGAACAGATTACTTTTGTCGTTTTATTAAAAGAACATGAAGCGCCAAAAACTGTTGCGGATGCGCCTGTTGAAGTGCAGCTCGTTTGCCGCATGTTCAAGGGAACTGTCGTTGGCCACTCAGAAAAAGGTGCAGACACTCCGCAGAACAGTGCAGAGCAAAAGACAAGTGCAAATCAGCCTGATAAAAACGAAACGCAATCTGACAATAACAATGGTGCAAAACATATTACAGAAAATGACAGCGCAGCAGACACAGAATCTTCAGCAGAAGATCCGTCTGCATACGAATCAGCCCCGGCAGACGAAATGCCGCCTGATGAAGATTAATACAGGAGTAAAATATGAATCCTTTTGACATGCTCAAGAATGCACAGGCACTGCAGGCTCAGATGGCAAAAATAAAAGAAGAGCTTGCTCACATTACAGCAACAGGTTCTGCCGGCGGTAATATGGTCAACGTAACGATGAACGGACAGTTCGAAATCACCGCAGTCAAAATCGACCCTGTCGCTGTTGATCCGCGCGATATTACGATGCTGCAGGATTTGATTGTCGCAGCAAGCCACGACGCAATGAACAAAATTCAGGAAATGATAAAAGAAAAAACAGGACCGATGCTCAGCAGCATGGGAATGCCCGGTATGAATATACCTGGCATGGGCGCTTAACTGCCCTTCTCCATTCCACACTAATCGGGGCACGAATGAACGCACTTGATGAACTTACAGAATCTTTTTCTCGTCTTCCGGGAATCGGCAAAAAAAGTGCAGCCCGGCTTGTTAATCATATTCTAAAAGCTGACAGCGCTTGGGTTCAAAGATTCTCGCAGCAGATTTCTACGCTTCAGCAGAAAATAAAACCGTGCTCAATCTGCGGCGCGTGGACAGAGAACGACCCGTGCCCGATCTGTTCAAGCGCATCGAGAGACCGCACTCTTGTGTGTGTTGTCGAGCAGCCGCAGGATGTAGAGACGATAGAAAGCGCACATGAATACAACGGACTGTTCCACGTGCTCGGTGGAGTTATCGCACCGCTCGACGGAGTCGGTCCTGATCAGCTGCGCATTGCAAGTTTGATAGAGCGTGTTCAGTCTGGTGAAATTAAAGAAGTTATTATCGCAACGAATCCAACGGTAGAAGGCGACACAACTGCACTGTATCTTCAGCAGCTTCTTTCAAAAATTAATAATATTAATGTAACAAGATTAGCAAGCGGTCTTCCGGTCGGAGGCGATTTGGAATACGCTGATAAATTAACATTAGCCCGAAGTTTCCGCGGCAGAATAAAACTGTAATCATTCTTTTTAAGCAATGCAGTTTTAACAATTCATATCTAAACAATGCAGTAACAAGACTACATCGCTATTGAACATGGACCGCTAAAAATATCTCAGAACAAAAAAATACCGGCGAACCACTCTGCCTGCTGGCAGTTGCGGCTCTAGCCGGTATTCTTTTTGCGCGAGCACCATTTTTAGTGGTGCCCATTTATTTAGCGAAGGAGGCTCAGAACGTTCTGAGAACTCTGGTTTGCCTGTGCGATCATTGCAGTACCAGCCTGTGAGAGGACCTGGTTCTTTGTGAACTCGACCATCTCTTTTGCCATATCCGTATCGCGGATGCGGCTCTCAGAAGCCTGGAGGTTTTCAGATCCAACATCGAGTCCGACAACTGTCTTCTCGAGGCGGTTCTGATAAGCACCAAGATCTGCACGCTGTTTGTTGATTTTCTTAAGAGCTTCATCAAGTGTGCCGATTGAGCGGTTAGCATCGTCCGGAGAAGCAAGAGTCATAACTTCTTCGCTTCCAACAGAACGAAGTCCAAGAGCTGATGCAGTCATTGTTCCGATATATGCCTGTGTGCGCTGATCCATGTTAGCACCAATGTGGAACCACATAGAAGCAGTAACAGTATTCTCACCTGTTGCACGTGCGAAACGTCCAGTGAGCATGTTCATGCCGTTAAACTGTGCCTGTGATGCGATGCGGTCAACTTCAGCAACGAGCTGAGAAACCTCAACCTGAATCTGCATGCGGTCCTCATCGGTATAAATACCGTTGGATGACTGAACAGCAAGTTCGCGGATACGCTGAACGATGTCTGTTGTCTCCTGCAGATAACCTTCGGTTGTCTGAATGAAGTTGATTGCGTTCTGTGCGTTTGTTGAAGCCTGATTCATACCACGAATCTGGCTGCGCATTTTTTCAGAAACTGCAAGTCCTGAAGCATCATCACCTGCGCGGTTGATTTTCTCGCCTGATGAGAGCTTTTCCATGTTCTTCTGTCTCGTCAGCTCGGTCAAACCGGTTGAACGCTGTGCGAACATAGCACTCATATTGTGATTAATAACCATACAATATCTCCTTGTAAGATCTGGTTGTTAACGACAGGCATGTGACTGCCTGTAGTCCCCGGGTATACCACCCTTACTTATCTATCGGAATCTGGCAAAAAGACTTAAGCGAAAAAATAAAAAAAAGAATACTTTTCTGACTAAAGAAAAAAATTATCATCATGATTCATTATGCCGATTTTAGAAGAGATATGAATTCACTCGGACTTTTTCTTGTTTTGCTTTTAGGTGTCATACTGATTGTAGCTGCGCTCAGTTTTTTTATTGCGCATACGTTTTTCGGATTTGGTCTTTCTTCAAACAAAAACACTGTTCAAATGAGAACACAAAAAGATGAATCAGGAAAAATTGTTTTTGTACGCTGTCCGATTTGCAACACACCGCTCGCAAAAAACGAAAATCTTATTTCTAAAGTATTCCGCCCGATGGATGTGCATGATCAGATGATGTATGTCCTTGGCTGCCCGCACTGCTACCCTGTTCCTGAACCGGGAATAAAAAGAGAATGCCCCGTCTGCCATAAAGTGATTCCGCTCAGCGGTCATCTCACGGCTCGTCTGTTCAATCACACAACCGACGGGAAAAAACACGTGCTTGTTACCGGCTGCTCAGAGTGCTGCAAACACTGAGCGCAAAATCATCAGTCTGCTATTGTTTACAACGATATTATTCACACTGACATTACTCACATTTCCGTTGAAAATATACGCATATTCTTCTATTATGTACGCATGAAATTAATCGTAGCCGGAAGCGGTGGCCGCGAGCACGCCATCTGCTGGAAACTTGCTCAGAGTACATCTGTCTCAGAAGTGATTTGCGTCCCCGGAAATGGCGGCACTGCAACAGAACTTAAATGCAGAAACATCGACCCGTCAGAATGTTCGTACACACGCGGACTTTCATTCAACGACGCATTTGCAAAAATCGCGCTTACCGAAAAATGCGACTTTGCAGTAATCGGCCCGGAAAATCCGCTCGCCGAAGGAATTGCCGACGCACTGTGGACAGCTGGGGTTCCAACTGTCGGACCGAAAGCACAGGGAGCAGCACTCGAAGCAAGCAAAGACCTCGCAAAATCATTCATGCACAAATACGGTGTTGCGTGCGCAGAAGATGCGACGTTCACCAATGAAAAAGAAGCGATTGCCTACATTCAGAAAAAAGGAGCACCGATTGTCGTAAAGGCAGACGGGCTTGCTGCAGGAAAAGGCGTTGTAGTTGCAAAGACTGTTGACGAAGCAGTTCAGGCTGTAAAAGATATGATGGATGAAGGCAGAGTCGGCGATGCCGGAAAAAAGCTCGTTATCGAGGAATACCTCAAGGGCGTGGAAATTTCTGTTCTCGCTGCTGTCTCTGTTACAAAAGAATCAGCTGAAGCCGGCAAAGCATGCATCATTCCGTTCCAGGCTGCGCGCGATCACAAACGACTTCTCGACGGCGCAAAAGGACCGAACACTGGCGGAATGGGAGCAGTCTCACCGCTCTCTGATGTTACTTCTTCAGTCCTCAAAGAATTTGATAAAAATATTCTGCAGCCGACTCTCAAAGGACTCGTTGCGGAAAATATGGATTACCGCGGATTTATTTTCTTCGGCATCATGATTACAAAAGACGGACCGAAGTGCCTTGAGTACAATGTCCGTCTTGGCGATCCTGAAACACAGGCAGTTCTCCCGCTCATGGATTTTGATTTCGCAGCGATGTGCTCATCAATCATCGACGGCACGCTTAATAAGTTCAGAATGAAATGGAAACCCGGATATCAGGTTGCGCCTGTAGCAGTCAGCGGCGGTTATCCGCTTTCATACAAAAAAGGCATGCCGATTACGGTTGACTATGACAAGCTCGCAAAAAACGGAGCAAAGATTTTCTATGCCGGTGCTATTGCTGACCGCAGAGGAGATGCTTCTAATAAACCCCTCGTTACAAGCGGCGGACGTGTTTTAGCCTGCAGCGCATACGGAAAAACATTTGACGACGCATGGAAAAAAGCATACGAAGCAATCGGATACATTCACTTCCAGGGCATGCAGTATCGCAAGGATATTGGCTTGCCAGGAGCAGCTGAGTCAGATTAACCATTGAGCCAGCTTAAACATCCAGTTTAAGCTGGCTCTACACCAACCTAGTATCAGCTTCGCTGAAACCGAGTTGGTGCGGCTTTTGTTTCTTCGATATTTGGACGCGCCATCCTTGGCGCGGTTCTCTAAAAAAATCTGCTTACAACTAGTTACGTTCATTTCTCGCGGGTATATTCTGCCAAAAAAAAGGGCCTCGTACTGCGGGGGGTTATCGACAGCCGCGCGCGGCTGTCAACGAGTTTGCGGAGCAAACTCGCGGGTATCTTTTGCTGAAAAAAGGAGGCCTGTACCATGAGGGGTTATCGACAGCCGCTGCGCGGCTGTCAACGAGTTTGCTCCGCAAACTCGCGGGTATATTCTGCCAAAAAAAGGGCCTCGTACTGCGGGGGGTTACATCCGCTGTACGAGACCACAACACGTATTCAAAAGCGGCCAGCTGCAACTAGCTGCTTCTATTCATTTTTTAACAACGCACTGCAGAATGTTTGCTTTAAACTACCGGCATGGATGCCGGTCCCGCACTGCGTACAAATCCCGGCATAACACGACTCACAGCAAAGCTGCGTGTCATGTTATGCGGATAATCAAAATGACATGGATGTCATTTTGATTATCGTTCATCCTCGTTCTGAAGTGCATCGTAGCCGGACTCGCCGGTGCGGACTTTTACTACATCCTCAACATCGTAAACAAAAATCTTTCCGTCACCGATGTGTCCTGTATAAAGAGCCTTGCGCGCAGTGTCGATGACTGTCTGTACCGGCACTTTGCTTACGACTACTTCAACTTTAATCTTCGGAAGAAGATTGATATCGACCGGTGTGCCGCGGTAATATTCGCTTGCGCCTTTCTGCACACCGCAGCCCATCACGTTTGCAACTGTCATACCGGTAACACCGATTGTATTGAGTGCTGCTTTGAGCGCATCAAACTTATTCTGGCGTGTTACAATAACGACTTTGCTCATTTTCTTTCCCATGCTTGCTGATGTTACTGTGCTTACCGGAATTGTTGCATTAACCGGAAGCTGAACATTGTTATCTTTTGCTTCGGCAATTTCTGCCGCGCTGAATGTAGGCATAAAGTCTGCATAGCCGGAAACAAGTCCGTGCTCTGGAAGATCGAGTCCGCCGATTTCTTCTGCAGGTGATACACGAAGTCCAAAAATCAAGTCTATCAGTTTGAATACGATGAAAATCGAAATGCCAACGAATGCGGCAACAGAAAGAACACCTACGAGCTGAACGACAGTTCTGCCCCACTGTCCTGTTGTAAAGAGTCCTCCGTCACGGCCAAAAAGTCCTACACAGATTGTTCCGAATGCACCGTTAACGCAGTGTACGGAAATAGCACCTGCAGGGTCATCAATCTTTGCTATCTTATCAAAGAACTCAACGCTGAATACAACGAGCGCACCGGCAAGTGAACCGATGATTGCAGCAGCCCACGGATCAACTGCAGAACAGCCTGCTGTAATTGCAACAAGACCTGCAAGCGAACCGTTCATGGTCATGGAAACATCAGGCTTGCCGTAGCGAATCCATGTAACGCACATCGTAACGACTGTTGCACATGCTGCCGCGAGGTTTGTTGTCATAAAGACGTTGCTTACATCCATAGCCTGTGCTGTTGAGCTGAGACCGTAGCTTGATGCCGGGTTGAAGCCGAACCAGCCGAACCAAAGAATGAACGTACCCAGACAAGCAAGTGTAATTGAGTGTCCCGGAATTGCAACCGGTTTGCCGTTTTTGTCATACTTGCCGATTCTCGGACCAAGCATTGCTGCTCCTATAAGAGCGCACACGCCGCCTGTCATATGAACTGCGCAAGAACCTGCATAGTCATGGAATCCTGTCCAGCCGAGAATGCTGAGCTTTGAAAGCCAGCCGCCGCCCCATATCCAGTGACCCTCAATCGGGTAAATAAGCGCACTGATAACAATTGAATAGACAATGTATGACTTGAATTTTGTGCGTTCAGCCATTGCACCCGAAACGATCGTTGCAGATGTAGCACAGAACATTGTATTAAAAGCAACGTGTGCCCATGTTGGAACGTTGCCAAACATATTGTTTGACGCAATGTTCATTCCAAAGAAATCAATGCCGCCGAACCAGCCGTTCATTGATCCGTACATGATGCCGTAGCCGATCAGCCAGTACGCCGGCGTGCCGCAAGCAAAGTCCATCATGTTCTTCATGACAATGTTGCCCGCGTTCTTTGCGCGAGTCATGCCAGTCTCGACCATGGCGAATCCAGCCTGCATAAAGTATACCAGAGCTGCTCCAAGCAGCAGCCACATGGTATCAAGCTCAAGATTTGGGAAGTTTTCCATAATTTCGCTCCTCTCTTTTATATTCAGCCGTCAAATACGCAACGCGCATCATTACGACAGCTTGTCCCGGCAACGCCGGAATTCGTTTAAACAAAAAAAGACGTGCACCTTTCTTCCAGATAGAACTATTCCATCCGGAAGAGAAGTGCACGTCTTTGTGCAAAATTAATAATTTTAACTAATTACAAAACAATATGTTTTGTGAATTTACTTAGACTCTAAAGAGCAAATCTCCATAGCTCGGGAACGGTTTGTAGTCCTCGCCAAGCATCGTCTCGATTTCGTCTGCTACAGCACGAGTCTCGGCCATCGCCGGCAGAATCTTGTCTGCATAAAAACGCGCTTGTTTTGCAGCATCGGATTCTGCAGTTGCCTTAATGTGCAGCTTTTCAAGATTTGCAGTGCGTGCTGCAAGCTCATCAGTGAGTTTGCTCATCGCATCAACAAGATTTGCTTCTGCTGTGCATTTTGCTTCTTTTGCTATCTGCTTGATGCTTGCTGCTGTTGAAGATACATCCTGCATATATGAGAATGTTGCCGGCATGATATCTTTCTTAATCATCTCGACCATCGTGTTCACTTCAATGTTAAGAAGCTTGCAATAGGTCTCAAGCTTGATCTCGTAACGGCTCTTCATTTCGCCTTCAGTGTAAACAGCGAATTTCGTGAACAGCTTTACGTTTTTCGGATCAAGATAATGTTCCATTGCATCTGGCAGCGTTTTGAGATTGAGCAGTCCGCGTTTTGCAGCTTCCTTTACCCAGTCTTCATCGTAACCGTTGCCGTTGAAAATAATCCGTTTGTGATCTTTGATTACTTTCTTAATAAGCTTGCTCAGGTCAGCATTGAAGTCATTGCTCTTTTCAAGTTCATCAGCAAACTCGCTCAGTTCCTGCGCGACGACCGTATTGAGGACGACGTTCGGACCGCTGATAGAAAGTGATGAGCCGACAGAACGGAATTCAAATTTGTTGCCGGTGAATGCAAACGGACTTGTGCGGTTGCGGTCTGTTGTGTCTTTCGGAATTGCCGGAAGAACAGTGACACCAACTTTCATCTGAGTCTTTTTCTTTGCATCATACGGTGTGCCGTTTGCAATCGAATCAAGAACAGCATCAAGCTCTTCGCCGATGAACATACTGATGATTGCCGGCGGCGCCTCGTTCGCTCCAAGGCGATGGTCGTTTCCTGCAGATGCAACGCTGATGCGAAGCATATCCTGGTATTCGTCAACACCTTTAATAACAGCTGCAAGAATCAGGAGGAACTGTGCGTTTTCGCGCGGTGTATCACCCGGTTCAAGAAGGTTCTGGCCTTCATCTGTGCTCATTGACCAGTTGTTGTGTTTGCCGCTGCCGTTCACGCCTGCAAACGGTTTTTCAGCAAGAAGACAGAACAGACCGTTTTTGAGAGCGACCTTTTTCATAACTTCCATCGTAAGCTGGTTCTGGTCAGCGGCAAGGTTCGTCGTTGTAAAAATCGGAGCCATCTCATGCTGAGCAGGAGCGACTTCGTTGTGTTTTGTTTTAGAAAGAATTCCAAGTTTCCACAGCTCAACATCGAGGTCGTGCATATATTTAACAATGCGCGGCTGGATGGTGCCGTAGTAGTGGTCTTCCATTTCCTGGCCTTTCGGAGGCTTTGCACCGAACAGCGTGCGTCCGCAGTACATAAGGTCTTTGCGCTGGTCATACAAATCTTTATCAATAAGGAAATATTCCTGTTCCGGACCGACTGTTGTAGTAACGCGCTTGCATGTCTTGTTGCCGAACAGGCGAAGAATGCGGAGAGCTTCTTTATTAAGCGCTTCCATAGAGCGGAGAAGCGGAATTTTTTTATCAAGCGCTTCGCCCGTATATGAGCAGAACGCGGTCGGAATACAAAGTGTTCCTTCCTTTACAAATGCATAGCTTGACGGATCCCATGCAGTGTAGCCGCGAGCTTCAAATGTTGCGCGCAGTCCTCCAGACGGGAAAGAAGAAGCATCAGGCTCATCCTTAATAAGTTCCTTGCCGCTGAACTCCATAATCACGCCGCCTTCAGCAGTCGGATTGATGAAGCTCTCGTGTTTTTCGGCAGTGATGCCGGTCATCGGCTGGAACCAGTGCGTATAGTGCGTACAGCCCTTTTCGATTGCCCAGTCCTTCATTGCATTGGCAACGACGTTTGCCACACCGAGTTCAAGTGCCGTACCGTCTCGAATCGTCTGTTTAAGAGACTTGTACGTTTCCTTTGGCAGACGCTGTTTCATAACGCTGTCATTGAATACGAGACTGCCGAACAGTTCAGGAACGCTGTTTAAATCAGCCATTTGTAACCTCCTCTTTTGCACCGCGCGTCAAACGCAGCACCGGAAAAATAAAAAAAGGCGATGTGCACGCATTTCTTTTTTTGGAAAAAAATGTGTGCACATCGCCTTTGATGTTCACGGCTGAAGTTATAAACTTTTACTTCAAAAACGTCAAGAGGAATTCTATCCTATGTTTCTGATTTCTTCCGCAGTAAGCCCGGTGGCTTTTGCGATAATATCATCCGCAAGAGCAAGCGACTTCATCCGCCGGGCAATCGCAACGGCCTTTGCGTGCTCACCTTCGGCACGCCCTTCGGCAACGCCTTGTGCATGTCCCTCTTCGCGACCCATCCGGACTGCGTCCGCACGCGCCTGCGCCTGGTCATGCATGCCCATCTCGCGCCGCAGCTCCGCCTCGCGCATTTTCTCGTCGGCGATAAAGTCCTCGTACGCGCCCTTCGCGTCTTTTACGGCCGTGTCCGTTTCCCCGTAGTATGCCATAAAGTCCTTCCTCCCTCCGTCGGCAAAGAATCTCAGCCAGCGGAAAAGGCTCGCGGCAAGCTTTTTCTTCCTGCCGCTGCGGTCTACAGTATATAATGCGTCAGGATTTAATTCAAACTTTTTCAGCTCGATCACGTGGTAGTCGTGCACGTTCGCCCCGCTGAAGAACGGCCATGATGGCTCGTCCCTGTCAACTGTCGCCGCCACGGTGTGCACCTTCCGCCGCTCATTCCCGCCGTACACTGAGTCGCTCAATAGGCCGATTATCGTGCATGGAAGGAGCATGCCGTAGTCCTGCCCTTTCTGTATCTGGCTTCCGTACAGCTTTGCCCAGTAATACGCCATTCTTAGCAGGAACGCCGACGTCGTCTGGTTCTGGATCTCAACGTCGTACAGCCTGCCGGTCTCGTCCTTCACTTTCAGGTCGAGGATTGTCTCCTTGGCGGTGACGCAGTCGACGACGTTGAACGGGTTCTTTATCTCCACTTCCTTCGCGGGCGGCTGCCCGGCGTCCTCAAGAACGGCATTGATGAACGAAAGCGTGAGGTGCTTGAACCGCTCGCTTGTAAAAAGCCAGCTGATGAACACGTCGCTTGTCGGCCTGATTTTCAGTCGTGCGGCAGCCACCTCGGCGCTGTCCTGCGGCTCGTAATTTTCAGTTTTAGTCATATACATATCCTTGCAGAAATACTCTGCATGTATGTATTTGCAACGATTTTTCATTTCGCGCGATTTTTGAAAAAAATATTTTTGATTTTTTGAAAATATATACTGTTCTTGCGTGAGCTGGTGGAACGGCGCCACAAGGCGATACTGTAACTTCGCATTTGCGGAGTTACAGTATTGGAGCGCGGTTAGCGCGGAACCGTGGAACAAGCGACGGCGCGGTACGTGCCGGCACGCCCCTGCGATTATGTCTGATGATTTTTTTGCTGGATATGAAGAGTGGAAGTTGAAAAATAATTAATTATTAATTTTATACAGCTTTTGTAATTTGACTCTGCAGCTGTGGAATGCTGGGAGCAGGAAGCAGTCTGCAAAAACCCATGCAAGGGGTGAGGCAAGACCAGCGCATACGAATCCGAAACGGGGTATCATAAAAATACCGATAAGTGTGCGCGCAATCATTTCGAATACGCCGCTCAATACGGCGAAGCGGCTGTAGCCCATGCCTTGAATCATAAAGCGGTAAATGTTGACTGCCGCGAGCAGTATATAACACGAGCTGTTTTCGAGAAGGAACAGATGTGCATTATTAATAATCTGTTTGTCTGCGCCGGAGTCCATGAAGAGTGATATGAAAAACTTTCCGGTAAAAATAAAAAACACGAAAATAATAAGCGAGTAGATGATTGCAATTTTCATGCTTGCGCGGACACCTGTGCGGAGCCTGTCGTATTTGCCTGCACCGGTGTTCTGACCGCCGAATGTTGCCATCGTGGTGCCGAGAGCGTCGAACACAGTGCAGAAGAAGAGGCTTACTTTTTGTCCTGCGGTGACGGCTGCGACTGCACCTGAACCGAGTGTGTTTACTGATGCCTGCAGAATGACGGAACCGATGGCGGTGATTGAATACTGCAGGCCCATCGGAACGCCGACTGCGCAGAGCTGGCGGCAGGACTGCGGGTGCAGTTTTTTTTCAGCTCCCTGTGCATGAATAAGCGGGAATTTTTTAATCATGTAAAAGAGACAGGCAACTCCGGAAACTCCCTGCGAAATAACTGTTGCAAGAGCTGCGCCTGTCACGTCCCAATGAAAATTAATAATAAATATAAGGTCAAGTATTATGTTAAGAACTGAAGAAAGAACGAGAAAGAAAACGGGTGTCTTGCTGTCGCCGAGCGAGCGTATGATGCCGGACGTCATGTTGTAGAGGAAGCAGAGCGGGATGCCTGCAAAAATAATGCGGATGTAGTTGTCGGCGCGGTCGATGATGTTTTCCGGCGTGAGCATAAGACGGAGAAGCGGCCGGCAGAAGACGACGGTGAGCACGGCCATGATGATTGAAAAAGCGATGCAAAGGTATATGGTGTTTGCAATAAAGCGGCGCATGGAAGAATAATCTTTTGCGCCGAATCTATTCGCTACAGGAATTGCGAATCCTGAGCAGACGCCCATAACGAAGCCAATAATCAGAAAGTTGACTGCGCCGGTAGAGCCTACGGCAGCGAGCGCATCGACACCGAGGCATTTGCCGACGATGATTGTATCAGTGACGTTGTAGAACTGCTGGAAAAGATAGCCGAGCAGAACGGGTATTGAAAAACCGAGTATGAGTGAAAGAGGATTGCCCTCTGTTAAATCTTTGGTCATTGTTATCCTAAAATAAAAGCGCGCAGTTTATACTGCGCGCTTGCTATTATCTCAAACAATAACACCTTTTGTCGAGGGAATTGCGCCTTTTCTGCGCGGGTCAATTTCTACGGCTGCGCGGATTGCACGTGCCGCGGCTTTGAACAGTCCTTCCATTTTGTGGTGGTCGCTGCGGCCGCGGAGTGTGTCGAGGTGGAGATTGCATTTAGCGTTGTCGGTGAATGCCTGCCAGAAGTCTTCGAAGCAGTCTGTCTGGAAGCTCGATTCTTTGCCGTCGGGGCCGATTGAGACAAGCGGTATGCCGGTAAGCTCCGCGTTGCAGACGAGGAATGAGCGTCCGCCGAAGTCGACTGCGGCGCGGAGGAGGCTTTCGTCCATGGGGTACAGGAAGCTGCCGGAGCGGTAGATACCGGCACAGTCGCCAAGCGCTTTTGCAAAGCACATGCCGAGAACGATGCCGGTATCTTCTATTGCATGGTGCTGATCGACGTTGAGATCGCCGGCGATTGTTCCGGTAAGGTCGAACATGCCGTGCTTGCAGAATGAACGGAGCATGTGGTCGAAGAATCCGATCGGGTTCTTAACGTCGCACTTGCCGGTGCCGTCGAGATTAAGTGTGAGTGTAATCTGTGTCTCACCTGTTTTTCTTTCAACCGTAGCGATTCTGTCTGCCATACAAAACACCTCCAAAAACAAATGCCCGGCACAAAACCGGGCGTCTTTATTCAAGCAAGAACTTTTCTTAAATCGTATTCGACGATGTCGCTTGCGCCGAGTTTTTTAAGCTGGGGCAGAAGCGTGGGAACTTCACTTGCTTTGACGCAAATCTTTACAGCAAAACCGTCGTTGCCGAAAAGCGGGCTTACGGTTGGGCTTCGCATTGCTGGGATTCCCTTAACAAGATTGTCAAAGTCATTTTTGCCGACGTTCATTTCGAGCATAACGCGGTCGCGTGCGTCAAGAACTGCTTCGAACAGCATCTTGAGTTCCATAATCTTCTGTTTTTTTGCAGGATTTTTCATTGCTTCTTTTGAAGCGAACATGCATGTTGAGCTTTTGAGAATTTCGTCGACGATGCGCAGCCCGTTTTCCTGGAGTGTGCGTCCTGTTGCAGTGTTGTCTACAATCATATCTGCATCATCGGGCGGGAATACTTCTGTTGCGCCGTATGTGCGGACAATCAGATATTTCTGGCCGCGTTTTTCGAGCCAGCGTTTTGCGATGTTCTCATATTCTGTTGCGACGAGCACGCGTTTTGAAGCGAGTGCTTTGTCATCGAGTGTATTTGGAACTGCTGCTACAATGCGCACTTTATCAAAACCGGTGTCTAAAATTTCTTCAACATCAGCACTTGTTTCCTGAATCCAGTCTCGTCCGGTAAAGCCCACGTCGTGAGCGCCGAGTTCAAGCAGTTTGCCGATGTTCTGCGGCTTCATCACTTTTGCTTCGAGGTCATCCTGGTTGACGGTAGGACGGTATGCGCGCTCTGGCAGGTCAATTTTAATTCCTGCGCCGCTGAAGAGGCCGATAACGTTCTCGTAGATTCTTCCTTTTGGAAGGAGGATTTTAAGTTTATCCATGAATTGAGCTCCGGTGTACTGCAGAAATTGCATGGCACAATATAAACGTTACGAACTTTCTGCAGTATAAATAAATTTCCTACAGTATAAAGAAATAGAGGCTGAAACGCAACCGCTGGACAGTATTTGTGCAGCGGCTGCAATTAATGAAGACGAGCGGGAATTACGGACGGCGGACGACGCGGAAACCGTAATAGTTAGAAGAAGTAGACGGAGCGATATCGAAGCGGTAATAAACGGCGCAATTAGCTGCAGCTTTGCTATCGTAGCATCCGCCGCGGAGAACACGGTATGCGCTTGTTGTAGATGATGTTGATGTTGGTCCTGTATAGTCGGTATTTGTTGCGGTACTTTCATAGTCTTGATTTGTTGTACTGTCTGAGTAATAGTCCCAGCACCATTCCCACACGTTGCCGCTCATGTCGTAAATGCCGAGTGCATTAGGAGATTTTGAGCCGACTGTTGCAGCGCTTGTTGTTCCGTACACCATGTAAGAGGCGTAATCAGAATCTGTTGCACAGCCGCTGTATGTATATCCGCTTTTATGGACGCCGCCGTTTGCCGCATATTCCCACTCAGTTTCTGTAGGCAGACGGTAGCCGTTCTTCGTAAGATCCTGTTCGATATCAAGTGTTGATGATGTTGTTGTTGGCAATGTTCCCCATGAGGTAGGATCAGTAACATTTGTTCCGTCGACAGTGACATAGTAGACTGGATTAAGACTGTCTTTTTCACTTAGCAGATTGCAGAAATACGCTGCCTGATACCATGTAATGGCTGTTGCTGGATATTCAGTGCCGGATAAGCTGAGCATAACTGTATCAAACTGATTCAGTGTAATTTCTGTCGTACTCATGTAGAAGTCGCTTACTGTTGCGGTGTGTGCGGTGTTATCTGTTGAGCTGTCACTGTCGGAACCCATTGTGAATGAACCGCCGGCGACCGGAACAAAACTAAGAGGCGTTGTGCAGCTTGCAAGTGTTGTTGAAGTAACTGTTGACGCAGATGCAAGTGAAATTGTTTCTGTCCCGCTGTCTGATGACGGAGCTGTAGTTGTGTCTGAACCGGTGTACAGTTCCATGCCGCCTGATGTTGAAACGGTGAATGTTGAGCTGATACTTTCTTCTGCGGTAAGTCCTGAAAGCGTGAGTGTGCCAAGCGTATACGATCCGCTCGAACCGCTGACAGTCATTGTGCTTGAGGCAGAAGAATTCCCGAATGTGTATGAAACAAGAAGTGATTGTCCGGCTTCAGTTGCAAGTGTTGCAGACGGAAGATTCAGCGTATAGACAATTGAGACTGTAGATGATGATGACGAGCCTGAATCTGTCGTTGTGGTTCCTGTGTCTGTTGAGGAATCTGAAACGGCGGTTAATGTAATTGCCGCTGTGTTTGTTCCTTCGGAAAGTGTGAGTGTATCGCTTGTTCCGGTATACACAAGTGTGCCGTCTGTATTATAAAGGCTGACGGCGATTGTAACTGTTTTGCCGGAATTAAGTCCGGAGATTGTTACAGGATCAATTGAGTATGTGTCATTTTCCACTGTAATTGTTCTGGAGAATGTGCCGCTGTAGGAAATGCCGCCTGAAATTGTTATTGAAAGAGAAACAGTACTTCCGCTTGAAACTGTTACGCTGCGGCTTTTTGATGAGCCAGAGAGAACCGTAGTTGAAGTTGTGAGTGATTTTAGTACAGAAGATGGCAGTGTAAATGTTACGGTAGAATTGTCCTTCTGTTCTGAAAAGAGACCGCTGCATGAAACTATTGATGCCGAAAAAAACATGCAGAAAATGATGAAAACGCCGAAGGCTGCAGCAGAAAAACAGGTGCGAGCAGTCCGGGTTCCGGTTAATTTGTAAAAACTCGCCATACCGATGCACTCCTTTTATCATAAAAAATAGAGACTTAAATCCCTCTTTATTATGACGCGCATATCTAAAAATACCCTAAAAAACGTCTGTTTTCTTCTATTGAAAAAACAACTGAAACATCGTACATTGTCGTCATCATCTCATAACATGAAGTTTTGTGGGGGCTACTTATGAACGGTTTGGACGAAATCCTTGATTTACTGCGCGAAAATGCGCGTCTTTCTGTTGAAGATATCGCCGCTATGACGAAAAAAACTCCGGCCGAAGTTCAGGCCGCAATAAAAAAGCTTGAGGACGACGGCATCATCATGAAATACGCCGCCATCGTTAATCCGGAAAAAGACGGTGAATCAAAAGATAAAGTCCGCGCCGAAATTGAAATTCAGGTAACTCCTGAGCGCGACAAGGGATTCGATGCGCTCGCTGAGCGGATTTACCGTTTTCCGCAGGTAAAATCACTCTACCTCATGAGCGGCGGATACGACCTTAAAGTGATTATCGAAGGCGAGAGTCTTCAGGAAGTTGCATTCTTTGTAACGCGCAAGCTTTCTACGCTTGAAGGTGTTCGTTCTACGAAGACTCATTTTATTCTTAAGACATACAAAGAGAACGACGTGCTCTACGTTGCTGACGAAGTTGACCGCCGCGAGGGAGTGACTGCCTGATATGAATACACGCGAAGACAGATTCAGCCGCGCGATGGTTGATACACCGCCGAGCGGCATACGCAAATTTTTTGAAATGATAATCGGCCGGAACGATGTGATATCGCTTTCGGTCGGCGAGCCAGACTTTTCTACTCCGTGGGTAATCCGCGAAGAGGCGTTCTATCATCTTGAGCAGGGACACACGAGCTACACGAGCAACTGGGGTCTTCTGCCGCTGCGCGAGGGAATTGCAAAATATCTTGAGCGCTACGGGATGTACTACAATCCTAAGAACGAAATACTTGTTACTGTCGGCGCGAGCGAAGCTGTTGACGCATCGCTGCGCGCAATCCTGAACCCCGGCGATGAAATCATCGTCTGCCAGCCGTGCTACGTGAGCTACACGCCGCTTGCTGCTCTTACCGGCGCAAAGATTGTGGAAATCGACACAAGCGTGAACGGATTCTATCCGACTGCTGAACAGATTGAAAAAGCGATTACGCCTAAAACAAAAGCGCTTATGATTTGCTCTCCGTCAAATCCGACGGGATGTTTGATTCCGGCAGACGAGCTTGAAAAAATCGCCAAGGTTGTTGTAGCGCATAAAATCTGGTGCTTGAGTGACGAGATTTACTGCGAGCTTGTGTATGAGGGTGCGAAGCACGTTTCCATCGGCAGCTTCCCCGGCATGAAAGACTATGCGATTATTATGAACGGATTCTCAAAGTCATTCGCAATGACCGGCTGGCGAATCGGTTACATCGCTGCTCCTGAGGAACTTATGGCGCAGATTGTAAAGCTGCATCAGTACAACACTATTTGCGCTCCGATTTTTTCGCAGTACGCTGCAATGGAAGGACTCAAGAACGGTTGGAGCGAAGTTGAGCGCATGAGGATAAGCTATCAGCAGCGGCGCAATCTTATGTACAAAGCGTTCTGTGACATGGGGCTTCCTGTTCCTGAACCGAAGGGTGCGTTCTACATGTTCCCCGATATTACTTCAACAGGGCTGACGAGCGAGCAGTTTGCAACTGAGCTGATTCAGAAATACGCTGTTGCTGTTGTTCCAGGTAATGTGTTCGGTCTTGGCGGCGAGGGGCATGTACGGTGCTGCTACGCGACGAGCGTCGATAAAATAAAAGTGGCGCTTGAGCGGATTGCGCAGCTTGTAGAAGAACACAGAAAATAAAATCTCTAAAACGTTCGCCTTGTGTTTTTTCCTTATTGAGTACATAATTACATACTATGGACGGAAGTATATCGCTGCTGCTGGCAGTTGTAGTTATCATCGCTTTTGCTGCACTTATGCTTGTTATTGCAACAAAGCACAGTGGCAGTGAAAAAAAAGGAAAACAAAAAGGACGCGCAGCAATTATTCGCGATGCAAGCAGAAAACTTTCACAGGATCCGCATAATCCTGAGGGACTTATTCCGCTTTCTGACCTTTACTATGCAGAACATGCGTGGGAAAAAGCATATCCTCTTTACGATACTATGCTGAACATTGCCCCGGCGCATTCAGAGATTGATCCGTTTATTGCAGCTCTTCATCAGGGAATTTGCGCTGTAAAATTAAATAAAATTAGCGATGCTTTCCGCGGACTTACAAGCGCTTATCGCCTTAAGCCTGATGATTTTGAAGTGAATTATTATCTTGGGCTTGCCTGCTATACCAATAAAGAATATGAAAAAGCTATTCCGTGCCTGAAAAAAGCACTTATTATTAATCCTGACGCGCCGAATGTTTTTTCCCCGCTTGGTCTTGCGCTGTATAACGGTAAACATTTTAAGGAATGTCTTTCTTTTTTAAAAAAAGCGCTTGATGAGGATCCTGAAAACAAGGAAGCTCTTTTTTCTATGGCTGATGCTATGGCCGAAAGCGGTTACGGTGACAAGGCGATGAAAGTATTCATGCATCTTCGTCCGGATCCTGAATTCGGTGCGCGCTCATGTCTGGCTGCCGGCACAATGCATGCAAAGATGAACCAGTGGGATAAAGCAGTGCAGGATTTTGACATTGGTTTGAAACATCAGGATATTCCCGTCCAGATTGCAACAGACTTGCGCTATCAGATGGCGCAGGCATGTTTTGCAATGAAAAATATTGCGCGTGGAATTCAATGTTTGCGTGATATACAAGCAGTGAATCCTGCATACAAAGATGTTCCGCAGCTTCTGTCCCAATATTCAGAGTTAAATCAAAATAAAAATCTTCAGGTATACCTTATGTCCGGCACAAGCGATTTTGTTGCACTGTGCCGCAAAATTGTTATGGCATATTATCCGAATGCATTTACAAAAATTCTCGATATTTCCGTTGCACAGGAAAGCATCGAAGTTCTTATTAATGTTGAATCAGCAAAATGGGAAGACACAGAGGTGTTCCGTTTTTACCGCACAACCGGTACTGTCGGCGAATTGTATGTGCGTGACTTCCACGCAAAGGTAACCGATTCAAAGGCTGACAGAGGCATTTGTCTTACGGCAGGCGCATACAGCGAAGAAGCACTGCGTTACGCAGAAGGCCGCCCGATTGATTTGATTGAAAAGAACGGTCTTATTAGAATTCTCAAAAAAGTAGATCTTTCAAATTAAACTGCATCCAGTGTACAGCAGCTTTGTGCTAAAATTTTTTACGTACTATATGTTAAAACGGCGCTTCGTCGGGATTACGCGCTAATTTGATGCCGCTGTCCTTTAGCTGTGCAATTGTGCTGCAGTCATCTTCTGTAATTTCAAAATCAAAAACACGTGCATTCTCTGCAATGCGCTCCGGCGTTACGCTTTTAGGAAGCGGGAGATATCCCTGCTGAACGCTCCAGCGGATGCATACCTGCGCAATCGAACGGTTGTATTTTTGGGCAAGGCGCTTCATGTCTTCATTTGCAAAAATAGCTCCGGTACCGAGCGGACTGTATCCTTCTACAATCATGCCGTTCTTGCGGCTGAATGAGGCGAGCTCAAACTGAGGCTGTCCGGGGCAGAGTTTTATCTGATTGACCATCGGCTTAATCCGCGCTGTTTTGTATAGCGCATCAAGGTGACGCTCGCAGAAATTGCTTACACCGAGCGCTTTGAGTTTTCCGGCATTGTATGATTCTTCCATCGCTTTCCATGAGCCGGCATTTGATTCTTCCCAGTGATCGCGGAACTTAAGCGGATTAGGCCAGTGAATGAGATACAGATCGATATAGTCTAGTTTGAGGGACTCAAGTGATTTTTCGATTGCTGCCTGCGTGTTTTCATATCCATGGTCTTCATTCCAAAGTTTTGTTGTGATGAACAATTGTTTGCGGGGCAGTTCTGTTTCCGCGAGAAAATCATGGATTGCGCGGCCGACGCTTGCTTCGTTTCCGTATGCTGTTGCAGTGTCGATGTGGCGGTATCCAGCGCGGAGTGCTGCTATGACGGCATTGTAGCATTCGTCTCCGTCCGCAGACTGCCAGGTGCCGAATCCAATGCAAGGAATTTGTGTTCCGTTTGAAAGTGTGTAAGTGTCGGTAAGAGAATGAACTTTGACCATAGAATACCTCGAAGTACGATTAGTATAGCATAGATAAACAAGCGGGCAATAATCTTTTTGTAATGTGTACAAAAAGTTAAAAATAGCTTAATAAATTTTACAGAACGTTGAACCCGTACTATACTAATGTTTATTGGAGAAAAATATGGCATTTATAGACGTTGTTGAATGGAATCCTCAATCAAACGATGTTTTTGCATGGAAATATCCTGAATCAAATTTGAGTACAGCGACACAGCTTATTGTGCGGGAATCGCAGGAAGCTGTTTTCTTTGCAAAAGGACAGATCATTGGTAAATTCGGCCCTGGTAAACATACACTTACGACAGAAAATCTTCCGCTTCTGCGCAATTTATACGGAATACCGTTTGGCGGCAAAAATCCTTTTACAGCAGAAGTGTGGTTTGTTAATAAAACGGCACCGCTTACAATTGATTGGAAAACGACTCCGATGCGTTTTCTTGATCCCGACTACCAGCAGATGGTTCCGCTTGTCGCGCAAGGACGCTATGGTCTTAAAGTTAAGGATGCAGAGCGCTTTCTTGTTAAGCTTGTTGGCGCGATGACGGAATTTACGTCGTATCAGCTTACTGATCATTTTATGGGACCTCTTGTTGCAAAAACCAACAGTACAATTATTGCGTACATGACAGCAAATCGCGTTGGCATTATGCAGATTGCGGCATATCTTGATCAGCTTTCAAAATTCCTTGAAGCGCCTATGAAAGAATTCTGGGAAGACTATGGATTCGAACTGACAGGCTTTTACATTACCTCAGTTGATCTTGATACATCCACTCCTGACGGCAAAAAAATTGCGGACGCGCTTGCTGATCGTTCTGCACAGAATATTGCCGGCTATACATGGCAGCAGAAGCAATCGTTTGGCGTTGCGAACAATGCGCTTTCTCATGGCGGGGATATGGGAATGCTCGGCGCAGTGATGATGACGGGTGCTATGGGAAACAATGGCATGGGAGCGGCGATGATGCAGCAGCCTGCGGGATCAGCTGCATTCGGCGGAATGGGTCAGGGCGGTGGAAGCGCGCAAATGAATATGCGCAAAGAAGTGTTCTGCTCAAACTGCGGGAAAAAGTATCCGACGACGTCAAAATTCTGTCCGTTCTGCGGTGATAAATATAATCCGTGCCCTGTATGCGGAGCAGACAATGCTGCCGATGCAAAGAGATGTGTTTCTTGCGGTGCACAGCTTCAGAATAATGACAATCTTGCACAGCAAGCTGCTGGAAATATATGCAGCAGATGCGGTCAGACAGTTCCGTTTGGAATAAAATTCTGTCCGAACTGTGGCAACAAAATTCAATAGTCATCATTAATAATTTTACACTCAAATAATAAGAAGGAGAGCTGATATGACAAAAAATCAATCACTCGCATTTAGAGTTATTCTTTTGCTTGCAGGTGCAGGCATTATAGTGCTTGCAGCATATTTAATTGATGGATTTTCAGCAGGAATGCCATGGGAACATAAATACTTGTGGGCGTCGATAGTATTGATGTATCTGGTGTTTTTTGTACCGTTCTTTTTCCCGCCGTCTGTAAAAACAAATGCAGCAGGAAAAATATCTGCATACGGAATATTATGGTGCTATATAGTTTTCTACATGATTGCTTCATTAATAATTATTTATTTTGTGCTTGATGGTTCAGTACAAAAAAATTATGCAATTATTTTTCAAGCAGTAATGCTTTTTGGCCTTATTCTTTGTATCTTTTTTAGTAATCTTACTTCATCTCATACAGCGGCTGTTGAAAGCGAGCAGAGCAGCAGTATGGCACCGATTCAAATGCTTCGCAGTACAAGTGCTGCGCTTGTTATTAAATCTGAACGGCTTGGTACGGAATATGATTCCTTAAAAAAGAAAATAGCAGCTATTGCGGAAGATTTGCGTTATTTGTCTCCTGCCGATAGTGCAGAAGCTCATGATTATGAGCAGCAAATAATCATTGGTCTGAAGGAACTCGGTTCATCAGGAGTATTCAGCGGACTTGGCGGAAATGCTGCAGAACTTAACAGAAAAGCTGATGATATTAGCATGGTAATTGCCCAGCGCAAAACGCTGAGAAAAGAATAGATTAACAACAGAGGTGTGTGTATGACCGGAAAAGTTTTTACTGAGTCGGCAAATATCTATCAGGACCAGGCAAAAGTTCTGTTCGATTATTACAAGAAAGCAGCTGAAAAAATTGTTGGCGAAGAGACAACTCTTGAGCAGCAAAAAGCGGAAGCGCAGAAGGAACTTGAGGACTCCCAAAAAAAGAAAAAGTTAGGATTTATACTGCTTTGCGTATGCGGTGGTATTACTCTTTTAACATTAATACTTAGCATATTAGGTGCGGGCGGATTTTTTGTTTTTTTGCTTCTCATTGCAATCGGCGGAACAATTTTTGGATTAATAAATTTCTTAAAAGGAAAGAAAGGAATTAAAAATTCCACAGATAAAATTGCTGCATACGACCAGGCATTTGCAGATATCAGACGTGATTACAAGATTTCTAAAATTGGTGTTGTGTATGTTCCTGTTGCAACACGCGTGCCTTTTGAGCAGAAGAGTTTTCTTGTAGATCATACTGGCTCTGTACCTGATACTGATTTTTCACTCTCAATGCTTCATCAGCCGGCAGAGTTTAAAAAATCACTTGAAGAGCTTGAAAGCGGCATGCATGAACTGCCTGTTGTAGAGCAAAACGAGCAGCCTGAATCTGTGGATACAGCTGATTATTCATCATCAATACAGAACGTAACTCTTCACGATTATGTGGGAAACATTGATCGTCAGGTACGAAATATAAGTTATTTGCTCGGTGACAGCGAAAACGTGTCTGTTGATCTTCCGGTGATTACACCAGAAAGCACACAGGATGAATTTATTAAGGAATATGCCACACAGGAAACTGGAGACAAGCCGGTTGTTCCTGTGTTTAACATCGATACATTCGGCGATAAGCTGCAGAAATTTTCTCAGCTGAATCAGATGAAAAACAAAATTGATACGGGTGACAACAGCGACAACACGGAGTATTTCAAAAAACTTATGGTGCAGCTTGCTCAGTCTGTGCAGATACTGTCGAAAACAAAAACAGAAAGTACAAGCAAGCTCATCGATTACACATCAAAGATATTCTCTACTGTATTAAAGTCATCATTTAATCAGTATTCACCTTCGCTTGAAGCAGAAGAAATAGAGCGTATACGTTCTGCATCATTCGATTATCAGGATGAAGTAAATGATTACACACCGTTTACCCTTAAAGCAAGTTCTCGCGTTAAATACGATTTGATGGCAGGAACGTGGATTGCAGAAGACGGTTCGCGCACATCGATGCCATTCGGTATGCATCAGATTGACGAGGAAGTTCTTATGCCGGTTATTAAGAATCTGATGGAAGAAAACCGTGTTGAACGACTTAAGATTTATAACGGAATTAAGGATCAGAAAATTGATTATTTGAATCAGTGGCATCGTGATACAGAAGATTTCTTTGGACGCAACCGTACAGAGGCGAATACTCTTATTCAGCACATGCATGATACATTCTCAGATTATTCAAGCGCGTACAATACATACAAAGCATTGCAGCAGACGCAGATGTCTATGAAGAGTTCCGGCGCAATTGAAGACAGCGAGACTCACGAACGCAATGATGATGCGGAAGTAATCGCTGGATTCGAGATGCAGGCGCAGCAGTGCAATGCAAAACAGGAAGAATTTGCAAACTTTATGGACCGCATTAAAGATGATATTGATGCAAGCGCAGAAAAGTTTGGTCATATTGAATATTATGAAGCTTCCTTGAGAGATTCCGGTTCACGCGATGTTGCACGTTCAGTAGATAATTTGCAGGATCTTGATGACCGCCGCAAGAAACTTGTTTCTATTGGCAGCTATTTTGCAAAGTATGCAGAGTTGCCGCCGGAACCAAAGACAACTGATGCACTTGCGAATGATTTTACAATTGACCTCGAACAAATTGCGGCGACTAATGTGTCTCAGCTTAACAAGGCTGCAGAAGAACTTGAAGCAGCGCAGAAAGATGCAGCGGAAAAAGAAGAAGCGGAAAAGAAAGTGCATGAAGAATCCGCTGGGAATAGTTCTAATAATAATGAAAAGCCGGAGGCATAAAAATGGCAACTTTTGATTGTGTTGTCGATACGACGCCGATGGCAGAAAGTGTCGACAGAGTAAATGCTCATGTCGTAACTGTCGGAGCTGCTGTTACTGCGATGGAAGCTGCCGTTGTAGCGACGGAGCATGAAACTTCTCAGAACATATGCAACAATCTCGATAAAGGATTTTTCCTTTTAATGCGCTCGCAAATAAGTCAGAAACTTGCTGCTAATTACAGCATTGTAAACAGCAAACTTATGTCGATGGCGCAGATCGGGAAATCAATTGACGCAATGCACCGTCAGATGGAAAACGATTTTCAGATGATTAAGCGGCGGTATATGAAGCTATTTCATTCTCTTGATAAAGAACTTGAAGTACGCATAAAGGAACTCGATAAGCCGGCGATGGATATTGCTTCGTATCGTAATTCACTTATTATGAACAGAGTCAAAAATGATTCTGCCGCAGTGTTGTTTTACAATTACGATACTCAGACGACTGCTCAAAAAGCATTAACTGCACGTTTGAAGGTAAAGGCACAAAAATCTATTGCGGCAATGACAGTGAATGCATCAAATGCGCAGACATATGCGAAAACAATTACACATATGATGGCACCGGTTCAGGAAAAAGAAAACAAACCGTTGTACGTACCGGTGCTCTGTACAGAATCAAGCAGCATGTTTGCCAAAGACAACCAGATGTCGGAAGTGTTTATTCCGGAAGTGATGAGTCAAAAAGCAAAAGCTGCAGTAGAAAATACGGTGATGCAGGGAAATGCAGAAATCAATTTAAAAGATTTGACTGCAGAAGAAAAGCAGGAAATTAAAAATGCTTTTCTTAAACAGATATCCGCGAGCGGCCTTAATCAGCGCACAACTGATATGATGATGAAGCTGTTCGACGGGGGTAACGTATGAGTTACACTAAACACTATCAGCTTGGCTATGTAGAGTATTCGGGCAGCGTAAGTTATCCAGCGAGTGACAATGGTGGTTCAGCATCTTATTCAGGAAGTGTACCTGTTGAGCTCAACGTTACTGTTGACACAGAATCTTTTGACGAAAGTGTAAACGGAACAAAAATTGCATTGACGGGTGTTGCCGGTGCAATTACTGCAATGGAAGCAGCACAGTGTGCGGCAATTCACGAAACAGGTGTTAATGTTTCAACAACAGCGATAAAAGGTTTTTATCACGTTATTAATTCTGAGATTTCACAGCAGATTACTGAATGCAACAGCGCGGTCAGATCAAAGTTTGCTTTGATGCTTGAGCAGTCAAAATCAGTTTCTGCAATGCATGATCAGATGGACGGGGACTTTCACCGCATAAAATCACGGTATGAAGTTGTATTCAAAAACCTTGACGACGAATGCCACAAACGGATCGTTGCTCTTGACCAGCGGGCTTTTCAACTGGCAGAGAAAGTGCGTACTGATTTGATTCAAGGTCCTTTTACAACTGATGCCGGTTTTAGTTATTCACAGATTTCTGATGAAGCTGTTTCAAAAATGCAAATTACTCTTGCACGCCTTCGTAAAAAAGTTGCAGGAGTGATAGATGTTTTTTCAGACAGCGCGCATAAGAGTTTGGAATACAAAAAAAACATTGAGCATATCTTGTACAAAGATGCTGTTGATGTTTCTGTTCCGATGTATCTGCCTGTTGTGTATGCAGCAGAAGATGATATCGAAACAGCTGGCACTGAAAACACCGTTTGCTTTGAACAGACGAGCAGCAGCAATGAAACGATAGACAGTGTTGTTAAGAAAACTCTTGAAAGTGCATCAGCTGATAAATGGCAGCATTCTGCGAATGAAGAAGCTGATTTAATCGACAAGAGCTTTATGATGATGGCCGAAAAAATGATGGCAGACGGCAGTGAAAAATCTAACCGTATCTACAAACAGATCGTTGATATGTGGCAGAAAAATAAGCCGCAGACAATGAGTTTACATGCGTAAAGAAATGGAGCGTATAAATGACTGAATTAAAAGAAATACATATTGGTGATAATCAGATTGGACTTAAAGATAATCTTGTTAAGACGAGTATTCTTCCTAAGTCATCAAAGGAACTCGACCGGACGCTTGTTATTCAAGGAAACGTCGTTGTAGAAGGCGCTGTGTATGCAAATACTATCGAGATCGATAACGGTCCTGATGAATTCAAATGTGCAGTATTTACAAGCAATGAGCTTCATGTAAAAAATGATGCAGATGGAATTATTAAATTTGACCAGGCCGTTGCAAGTGCAAACAGTGTCGCTGCACTCGTCGCGAAAGGACATGTGCTGTTTGGAGCTGATATCAATGCGGTATCTATAAAACTCAAGAACTGCTTTGTTGCCGGAAGTGTCTTCGGTACAGAAGTCCAAATGGAGAATTGTGTTGTGCTTGGCGGAGTGTTCGCATCAAAAAAACTTACGATGCAGAATGTATGTACTGGCACGTTCCATGCGCCGGAAGTAGACATCGGCGGAACAAACTATTTGCTGTATCCTACTGCATTCTCTGTTGAACCTCTTTCTGCTCTTCCAGGAACAGAAATATATGATCTTGCTCTTGCTGATCTTGGCTCACTCTTTAAGGGTGATACAGAAAAAGCGAATACCGGTAAAATCAAAATGGATATTACGAATGATGCCCAGCGTACTGTTCTTGTAGATGATGACGGTTCAAACATTCTTGTGAATAGTTATTCAGTCGCTAGCCGCGTGCTTGTTTCTGACATGATTGACTTTGATAAGATGGAAAATCATTTTCTGATTGGTGCAGCAAGTCTTGGAACTCAGGTGCTAAAAACATATACTCTGCAGAAAGCAAACGGAGAAAAATCAGAAGAACTGACAGTTGAGAATATATCGGACTTTTTCTTTAAAGTGTTGAACGGTTCTGTGCAGATGCAGGATCTGAATGGATCTATTACATTTGACGAGCTGAAGAAAAACTTTGAGTGAAAAATAAATACTGCGGCGGTATAAAATGTTATAGTTTTATATCGCCGTTGTGCATAAGTTCATACGTTGAGCCGTCATCGTATGTAAATACGATTGTCGGATTTCTAACAACTCCATCGAGATGAATGAGACTCGGCGCATCGTTGTCATAGTTTGCTCCGACTGCGAAGTGGCATGTGCGGAATGCTTTTTCATCCTCAAGCATGTTTCCTGTAATTGTTGCGGCGGGGTTAAGACCGATTCCAAGCTCGCCGATGTTGCGCGCGTCGCGTTTGTATATAGCGCCAAGACCTGCGGGAAGTCTGCCTGTTTTTTCCATCTCGATGCTGTTTTTTTCTGCATTTGTGATGTCTGACAAAAGATGCTCTGCCTGTGCGCCGCCGGTAATACTGTCTACAAAACCGTCTTTTACATGAACAACAATCGGCTCCTTAATAAGTTCGTCTCCATCATTGAATGTCATCGAGCCGTCGTAAACAATTGTGCCTTGCATTCCTGTTCCGTCGCCGCTGCCAACGACCGGGCTGATGAACACTTCGCCTGCGGGAATGTTTCCGCCGCTGCCTTGTGTTGAAAAATCACCGTTGTCTGTAAGAGGGCTTCTGTTTTGCACGGGGACAACAACATCGGTGCCGGACGGAGCTGTTACGCGAACGCTTACGACTCCGCTGTACCGTGCGCTCAGTTTTTCTGCACGTTCTGCAAGAAGCGAGTAGTCGATTTGTACGGTGCGTTCGAACATGTCTTCGGTGATTCCGGGAGTCCACACAGCGCGCATCGTTCTCGTGCCGTTCAAGAGATAGTCGAATATGTGATCGTATGTATTTCCGTCTTCTGCTTTGTAGGGATGAGCTGCTGCTTCGCTGTCTTTGCCGAGCTTGTTATTCGATATCGACATAAACACATCCGGTTCTGTTTTGAGCGCAGCGATTACTGAAGGATCTGCACTGTCCATTGACGCTTTTGTTTTCTGGATAATGAGAACGGTATCTCCGCCGGCATCATTTGAAGCATGATACAATTTTTGTGCAATCGAAAGTGTTTCCGGATTTGCAACAATCAGAACACGTTCGCCGTTTTGAATGCGGAGAACATCACGCACAACAGTTTGTGCAGGAGTCAAATTAGTAATTTTCATTTTGAGCCTTTTATTTAGTAATGGGAGAGAGTTTGTTTATATCCGGTGTTTGACTATCGGGATCAAACGATGGGTTCGATATGTCTTTGTAAGAGTAGACAATGAACTGTCCGTCTTTAAGAATGTTTGGTCCGGGCAATTCATTTTTTTTGAGGGAAATGGTTTTTCCGGTCAGTTCGAGAAGTTCGCCCTGAAACTGCTGCAGTCTTTTCAGGGTGACGTTTTTACCGGATTTATTTTCGTCGACGGCAAGCGTGTATATTTTTCCGTCTTCAGTTTGGAATCCTGGAAAAGCGAAGGGTTCATTTCCATACATGTTCACGTGGCCGGTTACTGTCTGCGGAGCTTTTCCTCCGAATGAACAGAACAGTGCAGCAGCTCCGAGCAGGCCAAGCACTGTTAAACTAAGACAAACAAAATGAACTGAATGATTCATGACCCCTCCTTAAAAAACCGGTTATCCTTTTACAGGAACAAGTTTTCCGCCTCCGGGCAGTTTGTATGTTTTGCCTTTGAGCATTTTGTTTTCTTTCTGCAACTTGTCATAGTATACCGTATGTCCGCCTGTTTTGATATTGCTGAATGACATATCTTCATCAGAAAATACGGAAATGTATGAATCAGCAGTAAGCGTCCACTCTGCATTTTTTGAAAGTGACATGCTTACAGTTCCTTGGTTCAGAACATCGACAGCGCCTGTGTATTGGACTGCATTGCCGAGCATCAGTTTTACAGTGCTTATTTTATCACACTGAACTTCTCCGGAGAGCATCTGATCGTGCGCTGAGAATTCAAATGTTCCGCCGTTTGAGCCGGCTTTGCCCCAGCCGCGCTGTCCGTCGTTGCCGCATACTTTAATGAGTGCGCCGTCTGGCCAGATGAGAAGCGAATGACTTACTTCTGCTTTTGCATTTGTGTTTGTGATGTAGAAGAACGGACCTGCTTTTGTACTGGTGAGTTTGCAGTTGTCTGATGTGAACACACTTGTGCCAACTCCCGCGTCTCCGCTGAAGCTTTGATACAGCATAATGCCGTGGTCACCAGAACCTGTTAAGTCGCAGTCGGAAACAGTAATTGAATTTTTTCCTTCAATTGCTGCGATTTCCGCACCGGTCGCTTTTCCTGTGAGCTTTTGAGCGGTAATGTTACCTGTTGAGTAGATGACAGGAGAGCCGTCTCCTGCTGTCTGTGCTTTTCCGCCGTTGACGATGATTGTGCCTTCGCCGCGGTCAGTCGCAAGCGCTGCGCAGTGTTCGCCTTCTGTTGTGATATCAACATTTTCTGCTTTTACTGTTCCGTTGTATGTTGCATCAAGTCCGCGTGATGAATTTGAATGAGTGTGAATAACAAGATTTTTTGCAGTGACAAGAGAACCGGTGCCTGTAGAGAAGACAGCATTTGAGCCTTCAGAATCAGTATCGATTGAGACATCTGCAAGCGTAAGTGTGCTTCCGGCCGATGCTACAGCAGCTGCATTCTGCGCGAAAAAGTTGCTGTTGTTCATGTTTGTTGTGTCGCCTGTTTTTCTAAGCAATGTTTTGCTTGCGTTTAGAACACCGGCATTGCATGCGAGCAGGACGCTCTGATCTTTTGATGAGGAAGAAATTGTTTTGCCGTTTACAGTGACAGGGTCTTTTGAAACTTTGCCGTCTGCAACAACAACTCCGGTCAAATCAGGCGCTTTATCCATTCCGCCTGGCGCCATGTTTCCCGGACCCATGCCGTCGGGCGGTGCCATCATTTCCCCGTTTGGAGGATTGCCACCCATGCCGTCCGGGGGCGGGCCCATTGTGCTTCCGTCAAATTCCTGTGCGGAGATTTTTGTGCTGAAAATAAAAAGAAATGAAAGCAGCAGAATGCTGAATGCAACTGATGCTGCGGCAAAACCGTGATTGTTCATAAATAAATGCGCTCCTTAATCAGTGTTATGTATCAAGCATAAGGAGTAAATCATAAAGCAAACTAAAATCTGAACTAATGTTCTGTTATATATGCTGTTTTCCAACAGATAAAGCGCAGAATAATTATTTTTTTATAATAACAAGATTCCGTTCATGCACTTCGCCGTCGATTGGATTTTCGGTGAGGAACGGAACTGTAAGAGGAACAACATTGTATTCCGGCTTGTTTGCGGCAAGAGCAGTCATCTCTTCTTCAATTTTATCTTTTTTTGCTTTGTATGCAGCGAGAATACCGTTCTCTTTTAAAATGCGGCGCAGAACATGAGTCATTTTTTTGTCGAGAGGACGGAATGCACGGAACACGGCGATATCGAATCTGTTCTGCGCGAGTCGTTCAGCCTGATCATTTTCTACAGATGCATTTTTTATATTAAGCAGGCTTATGCAGTTTGTCATAAATGCACATCGTTTTGTCATGCGTTCTACAAGAACAAATTTTACAGCGGGAAATGCGCATGCAAGGGGAATGCCCGGAAGTCCGGGTCCGGTGCCGATGTCTGCCATAGTAAAACTGGTGTCTTTTGATACTGTTTTAGTGTAATCGTAAATTAGTTTTTCAAGAACTGGTACTGCGGAAAGACTGTCGAGAATGTGGCGGACAACAATTTCGTCATGGTCATCTGTATTAATAAGATCGAACTGCGCATTTACTCTCTGCAGCTCGCTTATGTATTTTTCCATCTGCGCTTCGAGATTGGGGTAGCGGTCGTGCGATGCGCCTTCTGTTAGTCCGAGCTGAGCTAATCCTTCATGCAGAATATTTGCCATAGAAGTCATCCTTTATAAAAGCGTTATTAATTATTAAGGTCGAGAAGCAGATCAAGATTCCACGACGGGTCGTTGACGCGCATTGTTACCAGATTGCCTGTCCGCTCTGCAGTGAGAGGAGACTTTTTTGTAAGCTGATAGAGAAATGAATAGTCATTTTGATAATCCTGCGAGACTGCCGGCGTTACTGTATATGAGTTTGTGCCGCTTCGCGCGCCTGTTGAGCGGAAAAGCAGATAGAATGTTTCTGTGCGTGATTTTCCGTCTGATGTGTAGCGGCGGTCGCCAGTGAGAAGGAAGCTGCCGTCTTTTTCTTTCTTTGAAAAATAAACAGTGCGGCATGTTGCGAGAATGTCATAGCCGTTTACAAGAAACCGGAGAATGCGCGGCTCTGTACTTGTGCTTTCACGGTAAGATGCGTTTGCTCCGCTGTTGTTTGTGCCCGCAGCATTCGCGCTGCTGCTTGTGCCTTTGCTGTTATTTGCGCTATTGCCGCTGTTCGCGCCGGATGAAACTTGTTTTTTAAGATCGCTCAGTTCGCTGAGAATCTGCTGCAAAAGTGCAGAGTCCTGCGCGGAAGAAAGAGAAGCTGCGCTTCCGTAACCGTTGAGCGCGGAAGACGAGCCGAGCAAGTTGGATATGGAGCCGAGCGCGCCGTTGTTTTCGAGGGAAGACAAGTCGGACGCGGTAAGCGAGCCGTTTGAAAGTCCGAGCGCAGAAAGTGCATTTGATGATGAGAGAAGCGAGCTGATATTCTGCGCATTTTTTTGCTGGGCAGCAGTGTTAGTGTTCGAACTATTGTTTGCGGCTGTGTTAGCATTTGAACCGTTGTTATACGCAGAGCCTGTATTTGCTGCGCTGCTGGTTGCATTTGAACCTGTGCTGTTTGTGCTTGCACTGTTATTTGCTGTTGTGCTGTTTGACGACGGTCCTGAGTAGAATGATGATGAGCCGGGAACGTAGTAGCCGCTTCCGATTGAAGGGCCGGATATAGAAGGCATCGTGGGCGAGGAAATCGTTGGCATTGTGAGTGTCGTCGTGTTTCCCTGTTTTATCGTAAATGTGCCGTTTGCGGATCCGCCTGTTGTGGTTGTTGTAGAGGTTGACGTACCGGCGCCGTTTGTTGTGGTGTATGAGTCTGCCGCGGCAGGAACTGCCGCAGCGGACAAAAAAGCAAAAGCTGTAAAAATGAGCGCACCTGCTGTATGGGCAGATGCAAGGCGGCGAATAGAATTGACCGCGCTGTTTTTACATACTTGCAAGGCTTTCCTCCACGTACTGAAGACGCTGCTGGAGCGCTTCGATTGTTTTTGAAAGACGATTTTTTTCTTTTTCTAGTTTTATTTTGGGGTCTTCGCCGGAAGCTTTCTGTTTCATCAGTTCGCGCACGGTGTCAGGGGCTTTGCCGGACATAATCTGCTGTTCGGCTGCGTTGCGGTCCTCCGGTTTTTTAATCGAAGCAATCTTTTTCATGTTGTCAAAGCCCACAGCCGGATTCACCGGAATCATGCTCACTCGGGTAATATCGCGGGCAGAATTGCGCGGCATGCACAGAACGCGGTCGAGATAATCTTCGTAGCGGATGTTTGCTTTCTGGCAGAGTGTGTGCGCTTTTGCGAGCAGCTTGCCAAAGTCCTGCATAAGCTTTCCGTTTACTTCAAGATAATTCTTGCGGATTTCTTCTGTAAGTTCTTTAAGTTCGGGAGATGATTCAATATCAATTTTGTAGACTCCCTGCTGTCCGGCAACTTCGAGCAGCTCATGGAATCGTGACCAGAACGCTGTCGTGTGAACTTTTGCGCCTTTTGAAATAAATTTTCCGCCAGTCTCTTTGATATCATCGGCATTAATAAGATGATGTGTGTATTCGTGAATGGCTGTGTAAACCATTTCGTTGTCTGTCTTGAAATTCTTATTGTGAAGCAGAATCTCCCGTGTTTCCGGTTTATACAGTCCGTTTACGCGTGTGCTTTCTTTGCCTGTCATTACGATCGTAAAATCAAGGTCAGTATTCTCAAGTTTTAAAAGCATCTGTTTAATCTGTTCATTGTCCATCGTAAAATCCCCTCAAATCGTCTATAAAATAGAAAAGATACCCTTTTTTCAGAGCACCCATTATAGCATAATTCCAAACATCAGCGCATAGCGTAACACGGTGCGCCTTGCTGCTTTATGAAAGAAATCCAAGCGCGTCGAGAATAAGCGATGACGCAACAGTCGCGGCAGTTTCCGTGCGCAGAATTCGTATGCCCATGCCGCAGCGCGTAAATCCCGCTGACTCAAGAGCTGTGCGCTCACGGTCAGACCATCCGCGCTCGCTGCCGATCGCCGCAATAACGCTGCGCGTGCGTGCAGAGCGAATCATGTACTCGTGCAGCGACACCGGCGGATTCTCGTTGTCGAGTGCGACTCTGTCTGCTTCCTGGGGAAGAGACGCAAGGCATTCGCCCAATGTTTCGTGCAGAAAAAGTTCCGGTACATGCGTGCCCGCAGCCTGCGCAGTGCCGTCGAGAAGCATCTGGTATGCTGCGCCTTTTTCGACAAGTGTAGACTTCATGTATGATTTTTCGCCGAGTTCCGTGCCGGTAAGATGAACAGCGCAGGCGCCGAGTCCTGCAACGTCGCGGAGAAGGCGGCGGAGCTGAATCGGGCGGGGAAATCCAATCACAAGAATGAGCGGATACAGCGGCTTTCCGTCAGTTAATTCTTTGAATGTAAATGAAATAGAGCCTTCGTCGGCTTCGCCTTTTTTACCGATGCGGGTAATTTTTGCTGTTCCCGCTTTGCCGCCGATGATTCCTGCATCGAACGAATCGCCTTCACTTTTATGGAGCACTTTTATAATATGCTCGGCGCGCTCGTCATGTGCGGGAATCGGTTTGTTTATTTCTTCGCTGGTAAAAAGGCAGATATTCATAGGAATTGGGCTGATACTACCTTTTTTAGAGTGAAAAAACAACAGGAAAACTGTTTCAATATCAGAATGGTCTGGTAAATGTATTAAAATAGGATAAAATAGAAGAGTGTTGTTTTGAAAGGAGATTGTATGAAAAAAACTTTATCTTTTGCCACGGTCATTTGCGTCATTTGTTTTTTAACATGTCTTACAAGCTGTGAAGAGATACTTAATGCACTCCTCGAAAGTTCAGATACAAGCAGCAGCACAGAATCGTCAAATGCTGTTCCAACGACAGCTACTCTTGATAATGATACGTGGACTTACAGCGATACAACAGCCGGCCGCGTGCACGAAGTGACAAACAATCAGTATAAGGTAACCATAACAGAGCTTCCGACAGAAAAAACGCTCTATCTTACTAAGACAAATGCTACAGTGGACCGTATACCGGAAACATACGCGCGGTATATAACTGATACAACAGGCATTGACCGGATAGAGTCGAGCAGGGCTGCGGCAAACCGTTCTGCGCAAAACGGCGGTTCGGCAGATGAGCTTGATTCAATTGATATTCCTGTTCAAAAGCCTCGCTTTACCTATTTTACGCCGCCCGTAAAAACGAGTGAGCTTGAATCTGCGTACAGAAAAAGCGCGCGCAGCGCAGGAGCTTCACGCGCGGCAGTTACACAAATTGAGCATGAAGTTGGCGCAAAAGCATATATCTATATCGATTACGACAGAAGCATGAAAAATTATAAGCCGTATTCTGCGACAATCCGCGCTATAGGCACATACTGCAATGTGTGGGTTGTTGATAATTATTATTCAACAACTGCATCGTCTTCAGCTTCTTCAGACAGCATTATAAGTGCTTCTTCATCAATACCGTCTGACTATGCTTCTTTTTTTGACACAATGTATCCGATGATTACGAATGTATTCGGCAATGAGTCGAACGTGATGCGCGATGGAAGCAAATTGAGTTCCGCCAGTCCGACAGGCGAATACATAAACATTGTTCTCTATGATATTGGCGGCGGAGACTCATCGAACGGATCGGTTCTCGGTTATTTTTATTCGAAGGATTATTATCCGACGTCTAGCTGCTCGTATTCGAATCTCGGCAAATATTTCTACATAGATTCGTATTATGCGAACAAAGAATTAAAAACGACATATTCAACGCTTGCGCACGAATTCCAGCACATGGTTGACTATAATACAAAAACGATAAAGCAGAACCTTATTTCAGACCAGACATGGTGGGGAGAAATGATGTCGATGCTCTGCGAAGACATGATGCAGTCGCAGCTCGGTATTGATGACGCGGACAGCCCGAAAGGAAGACTTAAGTCTTTTAACATGTACGGTTCGTATGTCGGCATAGAATACAGAGATGACAATACTTCTTACGAAAGCCTTTCGTATTCAACAGCGTACGCGTTCGGCTGCTGGCTTGCGCGCAACTTTGGCGGTACAAAACTTATTAAGGAAATGTCGACGAACGCATATATGGATTATGACTGTGTTGTTAACGCAGTCAATACTGTTAATGGCACGTCTAATGGCACGTCATATACATTTGCGGATCTTATGCGCATGTACACGGAGTCGCTCATTTTTAGAGACACATCGCTTTCTATGCCAACGTTCAATAAAGCCGCAGCAGCAGGAATTTATTATCCTTCCGGAGCAACAGCAAGTACCGCAACATATGCGTATCCAATGACGGCAGTAGACCTGTGGGATCCCGCATACGAATGGATGGTTAACACAAGTGATTTGGCTTCTTATCCATATAATAATAATACGACGAACGGTACAGGAACGTACATGGAGAACGGAACAACATACAATGTTACCTATCTTCTTGGTCCGCAGATGTTCGGGTATAATGAAGCTGCTGCGATGAGACCATACGGCATAAAACTGTGCAAAGTGGGCACGATTACAAGTTCGACAGTGACAGTTACCTTTAACAAAACGTGCTGGGAAGGCGGACATGTGTATCTGATGGTTCAATAATTTTTTTACAATAATCAGGTTTATTTAAGTCTGTAGCTGCATACTTTTCTCAAGTAAAAAAGCTCTTGTCAACCGGCAGGAAGCATGCCGGAAAGAGGTTTTTATGACGAGAACAAATTCTTTTTTAATGAGCGGCTTTGTATCCCGCGCTGTATGTACGGTTTTGGCACTGTTATTCGGTGCATCATTCCTTTTTACCGGATGCACTGAGATTTCAGACAGTGATTCATCTTCAGCAACAACAGAAAACAGCACGACAACAGGAACTTCGACAGGAACTTCGACAGGAACTTCGACAGGAACGACGACAGCGTCAGATTCTTCATCGTGGTCGTATTCTTCATCTTCACCGGTGTATGAAATAGACAGTGATGTTTCCTCTGTTTCGATTTCCGGTCTTACGTCCGGCCAGACGATTTATCTTGCAAAAACAAATGCCGGCTCAACATCAATCAGCTCATCATACGCACGGTATGTAAGCGCGGCCACAAATGTGACACTTTCTTCCGCAGAATCTTCAAGCAGCTCGTCTTCAAGCGGGACGGGCAGCTCAGGGCCGAGTCATTTTATTGCGCCCGTTGATTTAACGCCGTCTCAGTTTACAAGAGCGTCGTCTTTGGACCGTTCTGCTGCATCTGCATCTGTAACGCAGCTTACGCTTACGGTCGGTTCGACAACAAAAAGTATTTATGTCGATCAGGACACGAGCATTTCTACATTCGCTCAGGAAACTGCGACGCTCCGTGCAACCGGCACATACTGCAACGTGTGGGTTGTGTCTGACTGCTATACGACAGGAAGTTCAAGCGGTGAAAAAATCGATTCGACAATAGCACAGGAGCTTGCAGACAAATTCGACATTATTTACCCGATGGTGCGCAATGTGTTCGGCGACGAATCGGAAAACATTCTTGCATATAATGCAGGTACTGTTACCGAAACGGCGATGTCTAATTATGATGACACCGGCACATATACGGTAAACAGCACATCGGGCGACAAAGTGAATATCGTTGTGTACGATATCGGCGCTGACTACAGCAACTCAAGCTCAAGCGGTGTTGTTGGTTATTTCTACGCAAAGGATTACTACAAGAATACCGGCTCCACATTGAGCAGCTCAAGCGATTATAAAGTAATCGATTATTCAAATACCGGTAAATATTTTTACATCGATGCATATTACGCTGTGAGCTATACAGACATGGTGTATTCAACTCTTGCGCATGAATTCCAGCACATGGTTGATTTTGGCGTAAAGGACATGGATCAGGATCTTTCTCCATCTACATGGTACAACGAAATGCTTTCTATGCTCAGCGAAGACATGATGCAGACGTATCTTGGAATCAATAGCACCGATTATGACGACAGCCCGGAAGACAGACTGTGCATGTTCGAGAGATGCTACAAAGATGTCGGGCTTGAGTACCGTTCAACATCAACATACTATACGCTTGCATCTTACTCGAATAACTATGCGTTCGGCGCGTGGATTGCCCGCCAGTTCGGCGGCGCTAAAGTAATTGCAGCAATTTCGCGGAACAGCAGCGTTAATGTTACGTCGATTGTTAATGCAGTGAACAGTGTGAACAGCACATCGTATACAATTTCTGATCTGCTCAAGATGTATGCGGAGTCATGCATTTTCAGCGACACGACGCTTAGCATGCCGACGTTCAATCAGAAATCTGTGCTTGATTCAACTTCAACGTACTATTACACAGCGAACAGCTACGGATATCCGCTGCCTGCAATCGACTTGTGGAATCTGGATGATATGTTCAGTTCCAGTTTTACAACCTCTTACAGCAACACGACATACTATAAATATGACGGACCAAAACTCTACGGCTATAATGCTGCGTATGAAATCCGTCCGTACGGCATGACGCTTTGCAAAATCGGCACGGCGACAGGGTCAACGGCGACGATTACATTCAGCACGACAGGCACGAGCAGCGAGCATCTGTACGTAATGGTGCAGTAGGATTATCTTCCGGCTCTTTCATTCATATCTTTGATTGCGTCGGAAGTGTCCTTAAGATTCTTGCGCGTGTATTCCTCGCCGTCTTTTAGCATTGCGGCGGGCACGTTGTATGCTTTTTCCAAATCTTCATTTGTAAGCACTTCTTCCGGCGAACCGAAAGACATATTTCTGTTGGGATAGAACAGGAGAACGTTGTCCGCAAAGCGGCGCGTAAGCTCCAGTTCATGCAGAGATATATAGATAGAAGTTCCTGTTTTATGAACGAATTCGCGCAGGTATTCGAGGGCGCGCTCTTTCTGCGGGTATTCCATAGCAAACAGAGGCTCGTCCATAAAGACGCTTGCGCTTCCGTACAAAAGACTGAATGCGAGCAGCACGCGCTGGAGTTCGCCTTTGCTCAAAGCGTCGAGACTGCGGCCGAGAACTGGCGTAAGCTCAAATACATCGACTATTTCTGCAAGCAAATCGTTTGCTGATGACGCGCTGTTTGCGGGGCTTTGCGCGCTGCCGTTCGTTTCTGCGCCAGTTCTTATTCCGGCGGCTTTTCCGTGGAGCGCACCGTGCTGATATACATATGCAAGCAAATCCGCGCATGTGTCTTTTGACTCAAATTCCATGTTCTGATAAATGACTGATGCAAGCAGATTCTTTTCGCCTTCGCCGAGTGTCTGCGGATTCTTACCGAGAAGTGTGACTGTGCCGTTGTCGGGCGCAAGGCGTCCGGAGGCGAGCATCATGAATGTTGACTTGCCGACGCCGTTCGGACCGACGAGGCTGACAAAGCCGCCGGGAAGCGTGCCGGTAAAGTGGTCGAATACGGGCTGCGGAATAATCTGATTGCCGTTTTCGTCGAGATCGTCCTCAACAGGCGGATAGGTGAATGTAACGTTACTAAAAGAAAGAAAATCCATGTTTAGAAGATACTGAAAGACAATAATAAAGTAAATTACATTAAAAATTTATTCTTTTTTTATCCTTTTTCTCAATGAGTTAAAAAAAAGATGTGTTATTGTTTATATTAAGAAAAAAGTGAGCGGATAAAAATAACCATGGAATTTTTACGTTCAATTTTTTCACATTAATAATTGATGAAGGAGCGGGCACTACCACATGCCCGGATCAGGAGAAGTTATGAAAAAAGGTTTATGTCTTGTAATGGCAGCAGCATTGGTTCTTGCTGTAACAAGTTGTGCGCAGAACGATGATGGCGGGTCATCTTCAAATTCAGTAGCAGAAGTTTCTGTATCTTCGCTTGCAAAAAGCGGAGCAACATCGAATATCAAAGGAAAAGAAGATGTTGAAACTGTTTTAGGACCTTTGGTTAGCAGCAGTTCAGAAAATGAAGATGCAGGCCTTGAGGCTTTTGAGACTCAATTAAAGACTTTGATTACTAGCGTAACGGGCGGAACTACCCAAGTATCAAATGTTGTTTCCCGTTCTGCAACAGTAAGCAGTTTTGTTACAGATCTCGAAAAATATTACAAGGAAATCATGGGATATACCGACGACAGCGGAACTGCAGTGCCGGGTGTGTACTCAAAATTTGTTTCAGGATGGATTACTCCGTCAACTTCGACAGGGTACACTGATTATTCAGATTCATATACGATTAACAACGGCTGGGGAACAATCGATGCATCTGATTCAATTACAGGTATTTCACTTTACATTCCGAAAGTGTATACAAAAGTTACCGCCTCAGGATCAAAGGACGGACTTCTTTCCGGAACCGTTAACACTGATTTTGCAGCATCTGCCGGAGTAGACATGGATTCATTTCTTGCCGCGTATGACAAAGATGCAGGAAATGCAGCCGGAACAACTACAAGCAGTCTGAAAGATTTAGCCATCACTGTTTCATTTACGGGCTCTACTGCTATTAATAACTGTGATGTTACAAAAGCTATGGCTTTATTAGCAGATGATGACGATGATGATGACGACTCCACAACGACGAGCTCCACGACGACAAGTTCAACAACATCATCAACTGACGATGTGTATTATTTAGACGGTACGTATGACGGTTCTCTGGTGCTTTCTATCGGAGCAACTGTTTGCAATGCGGATAAACTCGGCGGAAGAATTGTCGCTGTGTTTACTTTCAGCGGAAGTGGTGCTGTTAAAGATTTGGAGAAATGGCTTATTGAATTCAAGGCTGCAAGTAATTCATCTGAAACAGCAGCAGTTTACGATGACAGTGTATTAACTGCAAAAGGTGTTATTACAGCGTATGATGATAACGGAAACGTGACATTTACGTATGTTACGACAGACATTAGTGAAATTTGCCAGATTTTCTGCTCATGAGTAATGATTAAAATTTAAAAATAGAAGTAAAAGGCGGTTGTCTGCAAGGGCGGCCGCCTTTTTTGTTCTTTATACGCTACTTGTAAATATGCTTTATCCGATGTAAACTAGACGTGAATTCTTGGAATAATTTAAATCCCAATTACATACGGACTAAATACAGGAGGAATGTACAATGTCCACATCAACAAAGTCTAAGGCAACCGCCAAAGCTAAAGCACCTGCAAAAAAAGCAGCAGCAAAAAAAACTGCAGCTTCTAAAGCACCTGCAAAAGCTTCAAAACCGGTTCTTGCCCGCGCTAAACAGTCGATGGATGGTAATACTGCCGCAGCACATGTAGCTTACGCTTTTACTGAAGTTGCCGGCATTTATCCTATTACCCCGTCTTCACCGATGGCAGACAACGTAGACCAGTGGTCTGCAGTTGGCCAGAAAAACATCTTCGGATCAAAACCGAAGGTCATTGAAATGCAGTCAGAAGCAGGCGCTTCAGGTACCGTTCACGGTTCTCTCGCAGCCGGCGCTCTGACAACAACATTTACCGCATCTCAGGGTCTTCTCCTGATGATTCCGAATATGTACAAGATTGCTGCTGAGCAGCTTCCTGCCGTATTCCACGTTTCTGCACGCTGCGTTGCTACTCAGTCACTGAACATTTTCGGCGACCACAGCGACGTTTATGCTTGCCGCCAGACTGGTTTTGCAATGCTCTGCGAGACAAACCCGCAGGAAATCATGGACCTCGCTCCGGTAGCTCACCTTGCAGCTATTGAAGGAAAAGTTCCGTTCCTTAACTTCTTCGACGGTTTCCGCACATCACACGAAATCCAGAAAATCGAAAAATGGGACTACAAAGATCTCAAATCAATGATCGACATGAAGGCTGTAAAAGCTTTCCGCGATCACGCTCTTAACCCTGAGCATCCTGCAATGCGCGGCTCACACGAAAACGGAGACGTTTTCTTCCAGCACCGCGAAGCTTGCAACTCTACATACGAAGCTCTTCCTGCTGTTGTACAGAAGTACATGGCAATGGTTAACGAAAAGCTCGGCACCAACTACGACCTGTTCAACTACTACGGCGCTAAAGATGCTGACCGCGTTATCGTGGCTATGGGTTCTGTCAATGACGTTATCGAAGAAGTCATCGATTATCTCAGAGCTAACAAAAAAGAAAAAGTCGGTCTTATCACTGTCCGCCTGTACCGCCCGTGGTATCCGAAAGCATTCCTCAAAGTACTGCCGAAATCTTGCAAGAAACTTGCTGTTCTCGACCGCACAAAGGAACCGGGCTCTCTCGGTGAACCGCTCTACCTCGATGTAGCAACGACTCTCCGCGAAGCTGGACTCGACAAGATTATTCTTACCGGCGGCCGCTATGGTCTCGGTTCAAAGGATACTCCGCCTTCAAGCATTTTCGCCATCTACAAAGAGATGAGCAAAGCTAAACCGAAGGCTCGCTTCACAATCGGTATTACCGATGATGTTACTAACCTTTCTCTTCCGGAAGTCAAACCGGCTCCGATTACATCTGCTAAAGGTACTGTGGAATGCAAATTCTGGGGTATCGGCGGCGACGGTACTGTCGGTGCTAACAAGGACTCAACGAAGATCATCGGCGACCACACCAACAAATACATTCAGGCTTACTTCCAGTACGACTCAAAGAAGACAGGCGGTATTACTATTTCCCACCTGCGCTTTGGCGACAGCCCGATCAGAAGCCCGTACTACATTAACCAGGCTGACCTTGTTGCATGCCACAACCAGTCATATATCGACAAAGGATATAAGATGGTTCAGGACGTTAAGAAGGGAGGAACATTCCTTATTAACTGCCAGTGGGACGACAAAGAGCTTGAAAAACATCTTCCTGCCGCAGCAAAGAAATACATCTACGACAACAAGATTAAACTTTACACTGTAGACGCAGTCGACATTGCTATGAAGATCGGCCTCGGCAAACGCACGAGCACTGTTCTTCAGTCAGCATTCTTCAAACTTGCAAACGTTCTTCCGACGGAAGAAGCTGTTAAGTACATGAAGGAAAAGGTCGTGGCTAAATTCTCAAAGAAAGGCCAGGACGTTGTCGACATGAACTGCAAGGCTATTGATGCCGGTGTAAACGCTCTGCATGTTGTTGCTGTTCCGGACAGCTGGAAAGCACCAAAAGCAGATCCTGCAAAACCCGCACTCAAAGGCCAGCCGAAGACAGTCAAGATGGTCAAAAACCTTATGGAGCCTATCGCCCTCATGGACGGAGACAACCTGCCGGTTTCTGCATTCAGCGACTATGTCGACGGTCAGTTCGAACTCGGTGCAGCTGCATACGAGAAACGCGGAACAGCAGTTATGGTCCCGGCTTGGGATTCATCAAAATGTGTTCAGTGCAACAACTGCGCATTCGTCTGCTCACACGCAACAATTCGTCCGTTCCTTCTTACCGACGCAGAAGTTGCTGCAGCCCCGAAGAATATTCAGGTAACTGCTGCAAAGAACCCGAAGATCGCTTCATACAAATACACGATGATCGTATCACCGCTCGATTGTATGGGATGCGGCGAATGCGTCACTGTATGTCCTACAAAAGCCATTTCTATGGTTCCGCAGGAAAGCCAGGATGCTATGCAGCCGGTATTCGATTACCTCGTTGCAAACGTCAGCAAGAAACCCGAAGCAGACCAGCTTCCGGGCGTTATGGCATCTCAGTTCAACCAGCCGCTGCTTGAATTCTCAGGCTCATGCGCAGGTTGTGCAGAGACTTCATACGGCCGTCTGATCACACAGCTCTTCGGCGAACATATGTACATTTCCAACGCAACTGGATGCTCTTCAATCTGGGGCGGCCCGGCAGCAACTTGCCCGTACACCGTCAACAAAGATTCTAAGAAAGGTCCGGCTTGGGCTAACTCACTGTTCGAAGACAACGCTGAGCATGGCTTTGGTATGTACATGGGACAGAAATACATCCGCGACGGTCTCATTGACCAGCTGAACGCTCTTGCAGCAACTGCAAGCCCGTCACTCAAAGATGCTATTGCTAAGTTCATGGAAACAAAAGACAGCACAACTGGAAACGTTGCACCGACAGCTAAACTCATCGAAGAGCTCACAAAAGCTCCGAAGAGCGCAGAAATCAGCGCAATCCTCGAAAAGAAAGACTACCTCGAAAAGAAGTCAGCCTGGATTTTCGGCGGCGACGGTTGGGCTTATGATATCGGATTCGGCGGCTTGGACCACGTCCTTGCTTCCGGCGAAAATGTCAACGTCATGGTATTCGATACAGAAATGTATTCTAACACAGGCGGACAGGCTTCTAAATCTTCAAACATCGGCGAAGTCTGCCAGTTCGCAGCAGCCGGAAAAGAGATTGGAAAGAAGTCACTTGCTGAAATCGCAATGAGCTATGGATATGTCTATGTCGCACAGATTGCACTTGGTGCAAATCCAGCACAGGCTCTCAAAGCAATTCAGGAAGCTGAAGCTTACAACGGTCCTTCACTCATCATTGGATACGCTCCGTGCGAACTCCATGGTGTTAAGGGCGGTATGAACCACTGTCAGGATGAGATGAAAGCTGCAGTCAACTCAGGTTACTGGAACCTCTTCTCATTCAACCCGGCTCTCAAAGCTCAGGGACAGAATCCGTTCACACTCTCTTCAAAACCGGGTGACGGCACATACCAGAACTTCCTTGCTAACGAAACACGCTACTCATCACTCAAGGTTAAATTCCCTGAGAGAGCAGCAGTTCTGTTCAAGAAGAACGAGGACACTGCAAAGGCTCGCTATGAGCACCTGCAGAAACTCGTTGAGTTGTATAAGTAAAATCGCATCCTTGTCGCGGTAAGCGATAAGGAAAGCTGTTTTGCGAATGTCCCCTGCTGACGAAAGTTGGCAGGGGATTTTTTTTGCGGGGCGGATGCAAGAGATGCTGGGTATATGTTTGGCTGATAAAAAGCATCACTTGTTTTATGCGCTGTGCATGAGTATATTAAAACAAATGTCGTCTTCTACTTCATCTAAAGCATTATCAGCACTTTTTACTTCTCTTACGCCTGACGTAATTCTTACCGCGGCAGAATCATATACCGGACTTCATTTTGACGGAACGGTTACACCGTACAACAGCTATGTGAACCGCGTGTTCGGCGTAACATCAGATGACGGCGACGACTACATTATTAAATTTTATCGTCCCGGCAGATGGACTGCAGAAGCGATTGGTGACGAGCACAAGTTTCTCGCAGACTGCACAGATGCGGAAGTTCTGTGCGTTGCACCGTGCGGCACAACGTGCGGAGAACCGTGCAGTGTGAAGCGTGGAGAACCGGGCGGTGGACATTGCGCTCGTATATCCTCAACTTTGTTCTGCACACCGGCAGGACTTTTCTATACAGTGTTTCCCCGTCTTCGCGCACGGACATTTGATATTTACAATGACAGTGACTGGATCCGCACGGGACGCGCAATAGGACGAATGCATGCAGCGGCGCAAAATGATAATGCTCCTCACCGGCTCCAGTGCACGCCGCAGCAGACGACAACCCCGTACATTCAGTATTTGCTTGAAGAAAAACTTGTTACTCCGGAACTTGTGCCGCAGTTTGAGCGTGTGTGCGACAGTGCGCTTGATTACATCGAAGAAGCGTACCGCGAGTGTTTTGGCGAATGTGACGCGCACGGTTTATATCATACAAATTCTTTTCATCGGATTCATGGTGACTGTCACCGCGGAAATATTCTTGAGCAATTTGTGTCTCCAAGCCCGGCTGCAGTGAACGGGAAAACAGAAATTGATGTGGACAACGGAGAGCAGAGTGAAATTACGTTTATTGATTTTGACGATATGATGACGGGTCCGGCCATGCAGGATTTGTGGCTTCTTCTTCCAGGCTACCGTGCAGACAGTATGCGCGAGCTTAATCTGCTTCTCGAAGGATATGAAGATTTTATGCCAGAGCAGGAGTTGCGGCGCGAAGTCCGGCTTGTCGAACCGCTTCGATTTATGCGCAACATTTATTTTTTGGCATGGACGGCAATCCAGCACAACGACGAAGGTTTTGAAGAACGAAATCCTGACTGGGGAACGAAAGCATTCTGGGAAAAAGAAATTGAGGATTTGAACGAACAGGCACTCGTTCTTAAAGCAGAATACGAACATTTTACAGAAATGTGATAGAATAAACTTGTTAGTAAAACACAGGAAAATCTGAGAGGTTGACTATGAAAGTATTAATGCTTAACGGAAGTCCGGATTCTGACGGATGCACAATGGCTGCTTTTGAGATTATTGCAAAAGAACTGAAAGACAACGGAATTGACAGTGAAATTGTTCAAACTGGAAAAGCACCGATCCGCGACTGCATCTGCTGCAAAGCATGCACAAAACTTGATAATCAGTGTGCATTCGGAGACGACTGCGTAAATGAATTTCTTCGCAAAGCTAAAGACGCAGACGGTTTTGTATTTGGAACACCTGTTTATTATGCGCACCCGAGCGGAAGAGTTCTTTCGCTTCTCGACAGAATTTTTTATGCCGGCGGCAGTCTGTTTGCGCATAAACCTGGATTTGCTGTAGCGAGCGCACGCCGTGCCGGAACAATTGCGTCTCTCGATGTAATGAATAAATATTTTACAATCAGCCAGATGCCTGTCGTTAGCTCAACGTACTGGACTGAAGTCCACGGCTCTCAGAAATCTGATGTGGCAAAAGATAAAGAAGGCGTGGAGACTATGATTAACGCGGCAAAAAACCTTGCATGGCTTATGAAATGCATCGAAGCCGGTAAAAAGTCAGGTGTGAAGACTCCGGATCTTAAAAAAGAAGAGCGGACAAATTTCATCAGATAGGATAGCAACTTTTTTGTTTTGCGTTCAGTCTTATTAAGAAAAAATACGACAGGAAATGTATTGATGGAAAAATTGTCGCTTGAAAAAAGCCAGCATATTGCCGCAAAAATATTAAAGACCTCATTTAAACGAACGTTTTATGAATACGCTATGATTACGTTCGGCTGTGTTCTTACTATTTGCGGATCGTATTTTTTTAAATTCCCCAATAAATTTACATTCGGCGGCATTACGGGCTTGTGCGTCATAATCGGTGCAAAGACATCAATTTCACCGTCAATGGCTAACATGATTATCAATGCATTCCTTCTTGTGTGCGGATTTATTTTTCTTGGCCGTGACTTTGGCGTAAAAACAGTGTTTGCAACAGTTCTAATTGCTGTAGGCATGGAGCTTCTTGACCACATATGTCCTATGTCAAAACCATTTACAAATCAAACGCTTCTTGAGCTGTCGTATGCCGTTGTTCTTCCGGGAATAGGCGGCGCATTGCTTTTTTATTACGATGGTTCCGGCGGCGGTACTGATATTATTGCGATGATTATTAAGAAATATTCATCGATGAATATTGGAACAGCGCTTATTATTTCCGATTTGCTTATTACATTTGGCTCACTTTTTGTTTTTGGTACATCGGTATTTCTCTTTTCTTTGCTTGGTATGATGAGCAAGTCGCTTGTCATTGATAGAATGACCCAGTCGCTGAACATGAGCAAAGTTATTAATGTCGTGTGTAAAGATCCTGAACCAGTGTGCAACTTTATTACACGCGGATTGAACCGCGGTGCTACGGTAATGGATGCGCGAGGTGCGTATACACATGATGAACGGTTTGTAGTGATGAGTGTAATGAAGAAACGTGAAATGTATCGCCTGCGCAGGTTTTTAAAAGAATCAAATGTTGATGCATTCATTACAGTAACTGAGACAAGTGAAATTTTTGGAAAAGGATTTAAGGAAGCGTAACGCTTCGTTGTGCAATGATACTATTCGCAAGCGGCCGCACAGATATTCCGGCTTTTTATTCACAGTGGTTTCTCAACAGGATTCATGCAGGGTTTGTTGATGTGCGAAATCCCTATTATGGCGAGCAGGTAACACGCTATAAATTAACACCTGATCTTGTTGACTGCATTGTATTCTGCACAAAAAATCCAGCGCCTCTTATACCTCATTTAAAAGAACTAAATGATTTTGGAACATATTATTTTGTAACAATTACGCCGTATGGAAAAGAAATAGAGCCTCATGTTCCAGATAAAGAAGAAATTATTAATTCCGTGCATGAACTAAGCGAATGTGTTGGCAAAGAAAAAATATGCTGGCGCTATGATCCGATTTTTGTTGATAAAACATATACTGCAGCAGCGCATATTCGTTCGTTCAGAACAATTGCGGAAAAACTGCGAGGCGCAACAGACCGCTGTGTAATCAGCTTTATCGATTTATACGAAAAAACAAAGAGAAATTTTCCCAGTGTAAAAGAAGTATCTGTGTCTGACCAAAAGTTTCTGGCGCAGGCACTTTCTGTGATTGCGCGCGACAATGGCATGACAATAGAATCTTGTGCAGAGAAGACTGACTTAAGCGCATACGGTGTGGAAACAGGATGCTGCATTTCGAAAAAAATAATTGAGTCAGCTTCTGGACTAAAGCTGCTTGATGTTCACGGCCATTCAATCAGACCGCAATGTGCTTGTCTTCCGACGCATGATATTGCAAGTTACAATACATGCCCGCACGGATGTAAATACTGTTATGCAAATTATGACTCAGCAGCAGTTGCAAAAAATGTGAAGTTCCATGATGACAATTCATCTTTTTTAATCGGCGGGCCTAAGGACAGCGATATTCTTAAAGAAGCAAAACAAAAGTCTTGGCGTGATACGCAGCTCGTCCTCCTGTAAATTAACGTTGCCGATAATCGTTAAAAAGTGTACTATGTGCCGACATGAGTATCCTCACCGTTTCAAATCTTTCATTTGCTTATCCTGAATCTGAGCGACGTGCACTCGACGGCGTAAGTTTTTCTATCGAACAAGGTGAATATGTTGCGATACTCGGCTCAAACGGTTCTGGCAAAAGCACTCTTGCACGCATTATATGCGGATTTCTTCAGCCTGCTTCTGGAGAAGTTGTTATTGATAAAAAAATAATTACAGGTATAGTTTTTCAGGAACCGAAAAATCAAATTGTGTCGGGAATTGTTTCTCGTGATACTGCATTTGGTCCTGAGAACCTTGGCTGTTCTCCCGCTGAGGTTGAGCAGCGTACAATCGAATGTCTTTCCGCAAATAATCTTCTTGACCGCGCTCTTTCAAGAACGAATGCTCTTTCTCTCGGACAGACACAGAAACTTGCGTTGAGCGGTATTCTTGCGCTTCATCCAGATGTACTTGTTCTCGATGAAGCGACTGCAATGCTTGATCCAGAATCGCGCATTGAGCTTCTTGAATTTATTGACTACGGTCATCGGCATGGTCAGACAATTATTCATATTACTCATGACAAGGACGAGGCGGAACGCGCGCAGAAAATAATAACGCTTGACTCAGGAAAAATAATTTTTATAGGTTCAAAAGAACAGTTTAAAAACAACACAGAAATTATTAATAATGTGTTTGGTAAAAAACTTGAGAAAGTTTCTGAGTTAAAAAGTAGTGGATTGCAAACAGATACTAATGAAATTAACAATAATAAAAAGGCCGATAGTAAATCTAATACTGATAACGATACGTCCGTTCTCTCTGCGGAACACATTGCTTTTTCATACGATGACAGAGAAGTGTATCATGATTTTTCTCTTTCAATAAAAGCCGGAACACTTACTGCCATAACAGGACCTAGCGGTTGCGGCAAATCCACATTTCTTGAGCTTGCTGCTGGTTTGCTTATCCCGTCAAAAG
>LAHS01000552.1_pt1 | contig 50660 bp, 62 predicted proteins | sample 329651 | NCBI WGS metagenome assembly LAHS01 (sample SAMN03275699, study PRJNA271635) | activated sludge metagenome | isolation source: sample C-1 Sludge from hydrolytic chamber (first chamber) of Anaerobic...
TTGGTTTATCCTTCTCATTTCAAATAAAGACGAAAAAGGGAGAAGAGGAAAAAGTCTTGAACCCTTTTTACAGAATATCCGCTTAAAATCACGCCTAAACAAAAAAGAGCCTGCTATTAGGCTCTTTTTTAAATCTGGTGCGGTCGGCAGGAGTTGAACCTGTATGCCTTGCGGCATGGGATCCTAAGTCCCTAAGTCTTTTTCGAACGCCTTGGAAGGACTGGCAACCTCTTACCGGAAAGTCCCGAGATTGACTCATTTCTCCTCTTTCTCCGCCTGAACCTGTGAGAACCCATCGAACGAGGTGGGAATCCCTTTTACCGAATGCGGACGGAATGCGGACAAGTCCGCTTCCCGAGGACGAAGCCTTCTGAACGCCTCGGAACGACCTACCTGATGGGCGGAATCCCACCTTTGGAACAGCCTCCTGTTCCTTGGCTCCAATATAGGTTCTCGTTAACAGCAAAAGCAAGACAAAAATAGGAAGAAATCCCGATGCCGTCTAGCCTTTCTTCCTGTGTCCGCACTTTGCCCCGTCCGCACTTGGGTCGTCTTTACCCATAAGAACTGACCATGGTGGACGCCCAATTGCGCTAACACGTTGAACTTTTAGAATAAAGATTTTTCAAAAAGATCAGCAAAAAGAAAGGCCGCTTTTTAATGCGGCCCGATAGAGATTGTTCCAAAATTTTCTAAATTGGCTCGGCGACTATTTTTCAGAAGTAGAATAGCTCCTCGAACTTCTTGTCAAGAGCGACGCAAAGGACCAAGGCCAGCTTGGCGGTTGGGTAGAACTGCCCGGTTTCGATCGAGCTGATGGTGTTGCGGGAGACGCCGACGAGGTCGGCCAATTCTTGCTGGCTTAGGTTTTTCGCGGTGCGGGCTTCCTTCAGATGGTTTTTGAGTACGAGTTTCTCGTCCATGGTTTGCTCCTCAACGATAGAGTTCAACGAAGAAGAAAACAAGAAGGATGATGGCGCAGGCTCCGAAGAAGATGCTCAGGAGAAGCTCGTGGGTTTGTTTCAGTTTGCAATACTTATAGACGAAGATGATGGCTTCATAAGCCGTGTAGGCCCCATACATGCCCGTGCCCATTTCCCAGTTGCCAATTTTGGCGGCGTAGCAACAATAGATGACGGAAATCAGGCAAATAAAGGCAACTGAGGCGATAGCCGTTCCCCGGTCCACGACGGGCTTCTCTTGGGGGTCTCTGCCCTTATTCTCCTTGCGGCTCTCGGCCAAAATATCTTCTTTTTCCATGAACGTTGCCTCCATTGATATGCCAAGTTTTATTGGCAACACCATCATCATAGCCATGCCAAGTTTTATTGTCAATAGGTTTAGCTATAAGATTTCTGATCAAATATCATGAAAAATTGAATTAAGCGGTCCTTATTTGCACCTCCATCAAAGACTCGGCAGCATTATAGAAGATCATCCAAACCACAGAAGATAACCACTGTCCTTTTGAATCCCGAATTTCTTCTTCATTGCCTACCACCGCCACACCGTCCTGATCCAAATTTCTCACCAGAACCTTTTCATTCCCTCTAAGGTTCAATAAGAGGGTCTCCAAAGAAAGCCTCCCTACCCGGATTGACCTTTCTTCTTCGTCTTCTGCTAGAATTTCTTCATTCATGTCATTTGACCTCATTCACTAATATAAACCCTGTTTTTTTAGCTTCTTCAAATGTCTCTCATTTGTCTCAATAAAGTACTTGCAAATTATTAGACGGCCAAAAAAGCGCCCTATATTTAGGCGGGTTAGGGGGACGGACCCCGTAACCCTTTTCTTTATATTACTTTGTAATATAAGATTCGCCTCTTTTGGAAATCACGGAAAAGCCCGAAACCACCACCCACCCCTACGCACCACCCCCAAAAATCACCCCCCCAGAAAATCAGTCAAAAACGAAGACGCAAAAATCTGGTTTGCTCAAAAGCCTCTCATTGCGAATTCTTCAGGAGCGGGAACTCGCCACCAAAGAGGATTTCAGCAAGGCTTTCAGGGCTTTTATCAAGACCGCTTTTCACCCATTCCGAATAGACCCGGAAAAGGCCTGCCCCGACAAAGGCCCACCGGAGACGTTCTTCTTCTTTGAGATGGTTAAAAACGAAGCCTCGTTCGAATTCAGCCCCGACAATGTCCAAGCAGCCCGCCTTCTCGAAAAGCAAGCCGATATCCTTGTAATCCAAAAGATGGTGAAAAAGGATGATGACACTTTCGCGCGAATGCTCGAAGTTGAATCGGTTTCCCTCATCCGAGAGATAGCGGGCCGTGATGTCCCTCACCTTTGAGGCCAAAGGGGCTTCAGGCGAATCGAAATAGCGGTAAAAGGAGGCACGGGAAAAGCCAGCTTCGGCACAGATCTCGGAAACGCTGACTTTGCTGAGTGGTTTCTTTTTGATCAGAGCGAAGGCTGCATCCTCAAAGCAATGCTTTGCGAAGTCAATGTGGTCGTTTTTTCTCATGAGTTTGCACTTTCTTTCATTTGTCTCAATTTGGTTTGCATTTGTTGCTTAATAAGACACCTGTAAACTAGAATAACACTGAGAGAGGTCTATTAGCAATGGAGAACAAAAACAAACCTGAAACCGCAGCGGAGCCGACCAAGCTCCCCGCCAAAAAGAAACACAAAAAATGGCCTTGGATCGTCTTGGCATCCGTTGTCGGCGCGAACGTCATCCTTCTCTCGACCTGCGCCTTGATTCTCAAAAACGCAAAAAACGTCCCTAACAACTACTGGAACCAGCAAATCACTGGCGGCCCGATCGAGAAAAAATACGCTCTGCTAGGTTCTTTTGAGGTCGCCTCGAAAGAGTACGCTCAAGAGAAAGTGGATGGCAAATAAAAGCATTTCAAATTCTTCCACCCGAAGGCCACGGGCAAATATCCCCTCGTCGTCATGGTCAACGGTACCGGGGTCCCTTACCAACAGTACGAGCAAGTATTCGAGCACCTCGCTTCTTGGGGTTATGCTGTCGTCGGCGATGACTACGACCAAAGCTGGGATGGCGTCTACCCCGACAAAGCCCTTTCGTTCGCTTTGTCCAATGGCGAGACCTCCCCTTGGGTCGATGAAAAGAAAATCGCCATCGGCGGTCATTCGCAGGGCGGCGAGGGTACCTTCAATGCCGCAATCGACTTTGCCAATTCCCCGAAATACAAATGTCTGTTCGCGTTAAGCGCGACCAACCAGGAACTGGCGCTCAGCCTCGGCTGGGGCCACAAGCTTGGAAGCGACGGGAAAGCGGCCTCGGATTCGTATGCCTACGATCTCAGTAAGATTTCCTGCCCCGCCTTGATGTTCGCTGAAACGGGCAATTTCGATACGCAAACGGTCTTGCCTTTGGAAAAGCTCAAAGAGAACTACAGCCAGATTCCGAACGGCATCCCGACAGTTATGGCTCGCCGGGGCGACAATGTGGACCATGGCGAAATGCTTTGGCGGAGTGACCCCTACGTGGTCGCTTGGCTCGAGTATTGGCTTAAGGGCGATGAAGAGGCCGGCAAGGCCTTCTTCGGCAGTGATTGCGAACTCGCGAAGAACGTCCATTGGCAGGATTATGCCTCCAGACAGTAAAATGGCGAACGAAAACAGAAACGTTGATTGGTCGACTTATGACCGCATCTCGCCGACGAATATCCCCATCGAAAAGGGGAATGCCGTCCCCTTCCGCGGAATCATCATCGGCCACCGGAAATACCTCGGGCTCATCGATTACGTGGGCATGCCGCTTTTCGTCGCCCTCATCGTCGCCCTCATCCCCGCCTACGCCAAAGCCTGGTGCGACAAATTGACTTCCGGTGCCTGGAGGTGGGCCGTCAGCGTCTTTTTCTCCTTATTGGGTCTCGTCGCGGCCTATTTCACCTTCCGCTGGATCTATGGGGCCAAGAAAGCCAACGATGAGGCCGGAACCGCCAACATCTACCTCAACCTCGAGGAACGCTCGCTTGGCATCCGCGACAGCGCGTCGAAAGGCATCATCATCCCGCTCGAGAAAATCCAAAAGGTCGGACTTTTCCGTCTTTTCTCGCTCCAGATCGGAGCCTTGTCCTTCAAGCTCTACGCGAGGCTGATCATCACGTGGAACGACGGGGGCAAGAGAAGGACTAACATCGTCCATTTTATGGACGACCCGGAAAGCAGCGTCCACGCGATCAACGATATCCTGCACGAGCCAATCGAATGACAAAATGGAATTTTTACCCGATTCATAAGAAAGAGGCCGCCTTTCTGAGCGGTCTCTCTTTCGTGTGTACTATTTCATTTCCGGATTACGATTAGGTTGCCCTTTCCCTTCGTCTAAAGCGCCGGAGATCTTCGCGAGCGTCTTGACGTTCTGGGTGTCGTCGAAGTGGGCGTAGATTCCTTCGGTCGTGGTGATTTCGGAATGGCCAAGCCACTTCTGGATGTCCTCCATTGGCACTCCCTCGTGCCTGAGCAGGGTCGCACAAGAAAGGTGAAAATCGTGGAAGCAAAACTTCGTTATCTCGTTGTCTTTAAGCAGTTCTCCGCAGGGAGTACCTTTCCTAAACTCCTAGATTGTCAATCCTGAATGGCTTAAACTTCATAGCCGTGCTTTCCCGAAGATTCTTTGAAAAGAGGTCAAAAGAAAAAGACCCGGTCTCCACCGAGTCTTCTGTTTTCTGGTGCGGTCGGCAGGAGTTGAACCTGTATGCCATGCGGCATGGGATCCTAAGTCCCACGTGTCTGCCAGTTTCACCACGACCGCTTCAAGCAAAAAAGCTTACAAATCATAACACAGACAGCCTTCTTAGGGAAAGGCTAATCTGCGGAATCATCCTTTTTCTTCCGGCGGATGGCATCCTGCTGTTCCTTGTCCTTGAGATGCTTCTCCACATAGTTGGACGAGATGGTCGTCAGCATGATGGTGAAGACGACAAAGAAAAGAAGAACAGCACCGGTGATGATGAGCGGGATGGCATAGCTGGGAGCCTTATCCGGAACCATCAGAATCAGTCCGGCCATCAACAGCCCCGAGGAGGCCAAAAAGAAGAAGGTCAGGACCACACAATAGATCTTGGCTGCCTTCTTGGACATCGTGGCTATCGCTAACAGAATCCGCTTGATGAGAAGACCGATCATGGCTTTTATGGAAAACTCCTTACCTATTATAAGAAGTCAGCGGTTTATTAGCTATCGTTTTATAGGGAAAGAAAGGAAAAACAGGAAGAAACCCGCACCGGAAATGAAAAAGAGGCATTTAAAGAAGATTCTCTTGCTACCCGTAATACCCTCTTTCCGGCAAAGCCAAAAGAAAAAGCCCCGAAACCAGGGCTTTTTGATTCGATGGTGCGCCCAAAGGGATTCGAACCCTTGGCCCCAAGCTTCGGAGGCTTGTGCTCTATCCAGGCTGAGCTATGGGCGCAGGTATAAAAGAAATGGCGCTCCCAAAGGGATTTGAACCCTTGGCCTACCGCTTAGGAGGCGGTCGCTCTATCCGGGCTGAGCTACGGGAGCAACACGGAGCAGCGAAATGATTATAGCATAGTGAAGCCAAAATTCACGTGTTTTCTTTGCTGTTGGACAAAAAGAGAGAAGCCACCCAATATTAGGTGAGGATACCCGGAGGTAATGAAATGAAATACTGGCACTGGCTATGTTGTCTCTTGACGCTTTCTCTGATGGCGTTCTGTCCTTGCTTTCAACCCCGACTGCAGGTCTTTTCGACCCCAAAACGCTCCGCTTCTTCCGTCTGCACCACCGGCCAGATCATTACCGGCTCATCCGAGGTCAATTACCTGCCCCAGGGTTACTGGGGCAATGCCCCGGATAGGGGGATGGTGGAAATCGGTGGCCAGGCCGGCAATCCCTGGGGTGAGAAAAAGCCGAGCCTTCATTCCGACGCCTCGAAGCGGATGTGGTTTGGCATCACGTTTAAGGAGGACATCCTGAGTTTAGGAAGCGACCAGGCCCTCCCCTTAGGGCTGAGTCTGGACTTCGATGACAGCCAAGGCCATCATTTCCTGACGGTTCAGAAGGAAACAACCCATTTCTCCGACCTCTTCACCTTGCGCCCGCCGCAGGATTATTATGCCTGCAGCCTCTCGCTCAATGATCTTCTGCCGCTGGCCAATTTCTTTGCCAAAAGCTTTGACAAGGGATTGACCTTCCATTTTGTCGGAATCACTCTTGCTTTTACAACCGATTTCCGCCTGAACGATCTGCAGCTCCGCTATGGCTTTGATCCGGCGACGATCACCAATGTGGTGCTCAGCGACAACCTCGCGGATTTCTCCGCCGCCTCGGTTTCCTATCCCGGAGAGGGCTGCCAGGGCGGCATCGGATTTTCCGCCGGTACGGCCGAGCCCATTGCTCTGACCAGCCAATACGGTTATCTTCTCAGCAAGGATTTCTTTCAGCGTACCCTCTTAGCGGATAGCCGTTTTCTCAAGGATACCCAACTGGAGTTTGAGGATCCTCAAGGCTATTTCCTGAAAGGGAGAACGGCGGAACTGCTTTCTACCTTTCCCGTGAAGATGGCAGCCGTCGATCAGGCCGGAAAGATCGTGGAATGGTCATTTATCATCACCATTGTCGATACCGAGGCACCGATGGTCCATCTGACACAGGACAACGGGGCCATCATCAAGACGGACTACCATGGGATTGAAGATCCCGAGGCTTTCATTGCCTCGCATTTTGCTGTCTGGGACAATGCCGACAGCCATCCCTCGCTGTCCTTATGCCTGACGGATGGGTCGGAGCTGCCTTTGAAGACAATAGGGTGGTATCACTGCTTTCTTATAGCCAAGGATTCCTCGGCTCAGGAGACCCGTCTTCCGTTCCTTCTGATTCTTAATGACGATACTCCGCCTGTCATCACTTCCAAGGCCAGCGACATCACCTTGTCTCCGAACAGTCAGATGGGACAGGCGGAGATCCTGGACAATTTCACGGCCTATGATGAGATCGATGGTGCCCTCAGCCTGAAGGTGACCCAGAACCAGTATCAGGACCAGTGGTCGACCCCGGGAGACTACCTCTTTTCCGTAGAAGCCATGGACCAGAGCTACAATGTCGCTACGGCCAGTCTGACGCTGCATGTCCGGGACCAGACCGGAGCCTCTTGGTACAGCAACAAGACAATGTTTACCTTCACCCAGGGGGAGATTCCCTCCCTGAGCCAGATCTCAGAGAGCCTCATCAACGAGGGCATCCTTCCCGATATCGTCTATACCTCGTTTGAGCAAATGTCGGGAGACAGCCTCGATAATACGCTGACGGTGGGTCTCCATTCCATCCGCCTGCGGTTTCATGGCGGGGATGGGACGGACTATGACATTGATCTGAGGGTGAAGGTTCTCTCCCCTCAGGAGACCAGCGTCACGGAGACGAGTGCCTCCACCAGCAAGAAACGGAGCTTCTGGCAGGCTATCTGCGATTTCTTTGCTTCCCTCTGGGAGTGGATAAGAAACCTCTTTACTCACAAAAAGAGTTGAAAAGCATTGATTGCCGGCCCCGTTTGTTTTATCATTATTCATTGCTGGGGCCGTGGCGAAACTGGTAGACGCGCTAGATTCAGGTTCTAGTGACAATATCATAGGGGTTCGAGTCCCCTCGGCCCCACCATCAGGGGAAACAAAGCGGAGATCTTCGGGTCTCCGCTTTTTTTCTAGTTGGGGGGCCGTTTGTACCGCTTTCGCAGAGGAGTCCTCTTTAAATGGATAGGGGCAAGCGTATAATTCTTGCTGCTGTCCTTTTCTGTCACGGAGAAAGCAGCCTTTATCGAAAAGATCATTCCTTATGTTAATCGCCAGCCTTGTCATCGTCATTGCCTCTGTTTTAGGCATGTTCGCCTTTCTCTTCTTCTATCCGGATATCCGGACCAAGCATCTCGACATTCAGACCTTTTTCCTGTCTTCTCTGATCGGAGCCGTCGCTATTCTGATCGGCCATCTGGTCGACTACCAGGATCTGGGAAAAAGCTTAGTCAGCCAAGACGGCATCAATCCGCTGGAGATCCTGGTTCTTTTCCTGTCGATGAGCTTTCTTTCCATTCTCTTGGATGAGGCGGGCTTTTTCTCCTATATAGCCCAGAAAGTGGCTAGCCGTGCCAAACATAACCAATATGTCCTGTTCTTATTGATCTATCTGCTGACGAGCGTTCTAACCATCTTCACCTCCAACGATATCGTGATCCTGACGTTCACCCCGTTCATCATCTTCTTCAGCAAGGAGGCCAAGATCAATCCGCTGCCGTATCTGGTCAGCGAATTCGTGGCTGCCAACAGCTGGAGCATGCTCTTGGTGATCGGCAATCCGACCAACATCTATCTGGCAACGAGCTTTGGCATCACTTTCTTCGATTACCTGAAGGCGATGGCCCTGCCGACGGTCTTGGCCGGATTAGCCAGTCTTGGGATGATGCTCTTGATGTTCGGGCATTTCCTCAAGGTTCCTTTTGAGACGACTTCCGCGGAGCCTACCTTGAAGGATCCTTTCTTAGCCTATGTGTCCTTAGCCATCCTCTTTCTGACGATTGTGGCGATGGCTTTCTCCAACTTCTTTGACCTGCCGATCTGGCTGGTCTCCTTAGGCGGAGCTTTGGTCCTGATCCTGGTGACTCTTTTCTATGGCATCCGTAAGAAAGAGGCTTACCGGTATCTGGGCCATTCCCTCAAGCGGCTTCCTTATCCGGTGATTCCCTTCATTCTCTCGATGTTTGTTCTGGTGATGAGCCTGAAGTATGTCGGAGTGATCAGCAAGCTTGCCGATCTTCTGGCAAAGACCAACCCTTATCTGGGAGTCGGTCTCTCCAGCTATCTGGCTGCAAACTTCCTCAATAACATCCCGATGAGTGTCCTTTATACCGAGATTTTCCGCAATATGTCCAGCCTGACGCCGACGATGATCTATCTGGCCATCATCTCCAGCAACTTAGGAGCCTTCTTAACCCCCATCGGTGCCCTGGCCGGGGTGATGTGGACCGGGATTCTCCGCAATTACGGAATGAAGTTCTCCATCCGGGATTTCTTCCGTTATCTCTCTCCGGTCTCCTTAGTGAGCCTGGGAATGGCTTTCTTAGGTCTTTATCTTTAGAATAGCCGTTTCTTTTCCGGGCCTAGGAGCCTTATAATAGAAGCTAACGGAGGTAGGAAGCATGGCTGAAAAAGAGCTGATTTCCTATCTGGCCAAGGTCAATCATCAGAATCCGGACAAGTATTCCTATCTTTCGCTTGCCGATCAGGTCCGGGCCTGGATGAATATCACCTATCCCCGGAACCTGAGCCCGAAGTTTTATCAGGAGCAGGATCAGTATCTCAAGGAGCGACTGCGTCATCTGAAAGTCACGGATGTCAACACCCTGTCCTTCAAGGACCGTCTCTGTGTCTACCGTGGGGATATCACATTGTTAAAAGCGGATGCCATCGTCAATGCCGGCAACCCGGAACTGCTGGGCTGCTTTGTGGAGTGTCATTCCTGCATCGACAATGCCATTCATTCCTATAGCGGACTTCAAGTCCGCCGGGATCTGATGGCAGTGATGGCTAAGCAAGGCCATGAGGAGCCTACCGGTCAGGTGAAAGTGACCTTAGGCTACAACCTTCCTTCCCGCTATATTTTCCATACGGTCGGACCGGTGGCGGATGATCCGCTGAGCGACGAAAACAGAGCGGATCTTTGCTCCTGTTATCTTGCCTGCTTAAAAGAAGCTCAGCGCCGTCAGCTGACGTCGCTGGTCTTCTGCTCTTTAAGTACAGGAGTCTACGGATTTCCGATTGAGCAAGCCAGCAGGATTGCCGTGGATACGGTCCGTTCCTTCTTAAAAACCTCCTCGTACCCATTAAAAGTTGTTTTTGATGTCTTCAGCGAAAGGGATTACCGGATTTATGTCCAACGAGTATCAGAAAGTTAAAGAACTGCTCTTAGGCAGCCAGGCGGTTGTCATCGGTGCGGGCAGCGGGCTTTCCACCGCTGCGGGTTTCGAGTACGGCGGGAAGACCTTCCAGGATCACTTCGCCTACATGAGCGAGAAGTATGATGTCCATGACATGTATGAAGCCGGCTTCGCTCCCTTCAAGAGCCCCGAAGAGTTCTGGGGCTATTGGGCGGAGATGATTACTCTTGAACGTTATCAGGACGGCGCGAAGCCGCTCTATCGGGATTTGCTGAAGCTGGTCTCTCCGACCAACTATTTTGTTCTGACGACTAACGTCGACCATCAGTTCCAGAAAGCCGGCTTTGACAAGAGCCGTCTTTTCTATACTCAGGGCGACTATGGCCTGTTCCAATGCTCCGTCCCTTGCCATAACAAGACCTACGACAATGAAGCGATGATCCGGGAAATGGTAAGCAAGATGAAAGACCACAAGATTCCCACCGAGCTGATTCCGACCTGTCCTATCTGCCACAAGCCGATGACCTTGAATCTCCGGATGAATGATTCCTTTGCCGAGGATGAGGGGTGGAAGACTGCTCAGATGAATTATCAGTCCTTCCTGGATGCCAACAAAGCCAAGAAGGTTCTCTATCTTGAACTGGGCGTCGGCGAGAACTCTCCGGCGGTGATCAAGTATCCGTTCTGGGCGATGACCATCCATAACCCGTTGGCTTCCTATGTCGTCATCAACAAAGAGGCCTGTCACATCCCGGATCCGATCGTGGACCGGTCGGTGATGATCCAGGACGATCTGACCACGGCTATCACCAACCTTCTGAAAGCTTAAGTGTCCTGAAGACAACAAAAAGGCGGCCGTCAAGGTCGCCTTTTTCTTTGCTTAACTGTCGGCTAGGCTAAGGTAACGCTTTTAACGAACTCTTTCAGTTCGCTATCCGTCAAAAACAGCTTAAGGTCTTGATAAGAGGTGAATTCTTTAGCTGATAGTGCTTTGGCTAAAGCATTCATGATCGTATCGCTTTCGTTTTCGCTGTAGACATAGTCTTCCGCGGTATAGCCGGAGAGGTTCTCTTCGATCAGCGTCATCAGGAAGCGCCGCAGGTAGCAGAGGATGCCCCGCTCAATCCAATAGCTGAACTCCGTGGCCGGGGAAAGCTTCTCCAGGGCCTTCAGCTTCAGATAGATGGGCAAGGCGTCATCGGCATCATGATAGATGTCGACAAAGACATAGTCCGCCTTCTCCCGAGGGAGCTTGTTCTTGGCATAGTCGAAGGCATTGTCCTGGACGATGGTCAGCTTGTTCCGTAAACGGATCTTCGGGAGGATTTCGCTCTGGAAGAGACGAATGACTTTCGGATCCTTTTCGACCACGATCACCTGGGAGACATCGGCCTTGTTGAGAACACTGTAGGCAAAGTAGCCTAATCCCAAGCCGAAGGTGACAACTTTGCCATGGGCATTCTGGATGGCCTGAGCCATGGTGTTGATCTCGTAAGGGGTGATGGACATCCAGACGACGTTGTTCTCGCTGACACAGAGATAGGGGACCTTCGTCGGAAAGAAACCTAAATGGTTGATCTCGGCAAAATAGTTTTCCGGATCACTGCTGACATCATCGTAGAGGAATCCTTCATAGGGGGCATAGTAGTTGTAGCTCAGTTCCCAGTTGCTTGTCTTCTTTTCCGACAGCGCCAGATCGGTGGCATAGGAGACATGATCATAGAGTCTCGGATTGAGCTGGGTGACCCGATCGATATGGCAGGCATCCTTCATCCGGGCGACTTCACTGTCTTCCGGAGCAATGTCCCGGGCGAGAAGCAAGGCCGTGAAGAACGCATCCTCAGCAGACATGCTTTCACTCTTGGTGAGTTCCTTGACGGCGTCCGGGGTCACCGAAAGATAGTCGTTGGCCAGGTAGGCATTATAGAAGTCGCCAGCCTCCAGATTGAGGTATTTCATATCCAGCAGCTTCCCGAGCTGAGCCATATCCGCATCTTGGAATGTTATTTTCATACCTCAATTTTATTACAAGCCCCCGAAAAGGGAAACAAAAATCGGAGAAACAAGAAATATTTGCTGAAAAGAGGCAAAAACACTAGGAAAACAGCGAATATTAGAATAGAAAGCGCTTCCCTGCTTGAAATTAGGGCTTGGAAACGCCATTAGGGGTTGTAATAACTTGACGATTTCGGAACATCCTTATATTATATATAGGCACTTGCTCCATCACTTTTTTCATCTTTTTGTTGACTGTGGTAGCTTTTCATAGTAGACTTAAACACGCTGAATGCCATTTCAGCCCGTATTGACGTGTGAAGTTGCGGAAACGCCGACAAGAGTTGTCACGTATTCCGGTAATTCATACCGAACGGAAGCCCAAACAAGATCTTGGGTAAAGGAGGTAACTAAAAATGGCAGAAAACAAATCCATCCGTATTCGTCTCAAGGGCTATGATCACAAAGTCCTTGACCAAGCTGTTCTGAAGATCGTTGAAGCCGCGAAGAAGACTGGTGCACAGGTTGTCGGACCTATTCCGCTTCCTACTGAGAAACAGGTCTTCACTATTCTCCGTTCTCCGTTCGTTGATAAGGATTCCCGTGAGCAGTTCGAAATCCGTACTCACAAGAGACTTATTGACATCAACCGCCCGACCAAGCAGACCATCGATATTCTGAAGAATCTTGATTTACCTGCTGGCGTCGATGTTGAGATTAAACTGTAAAGAGGAGGCAGGTAACAGTTTATGAAATCTATTATCGGAAGAAAGATCGGTATGACGAGCGTCTTCACCGAAGACGGCGCCACCTATCCGGTCACGGTCGTGGAAGTACTCCCGAACGTTGTCCTTCAGAAGAAGACGAAGGAAAAGGATGGCTATGAGGCCCTCCAGGTCGGCTATGAAGATAAGAAGGAAGCCCGCGCCAACAAGGCCGAGCTCGGCATTGCCAAAAAGGCCAATACCGCTCCGAAGTATGTCGTCCGTGAGATTGAGGGCGATGAGATCTACGCCAACCATGAGGTTGGTTCGACAATCGATTGCTCCATCTTCCAGGTCGGCGATATGGTCGATGTGACCGGCTTATCCAAGGGTCACGGCTATGTCGGCGTCATCAAGAGATATCATGCTACCATCGGTCCGAAGGGCCATGGTTCCGGTTATCACAGACAGATCGGTTCGTTAGCCACTAACGGCCGTACGAACAACCGTGTCCATCCTGGCAAGACCATGGGTGGTCAGTGGAGACCGAAGACACGCACTGTTCTTCACCTCGCCATTGTCGGCATCGATCCGTCCAAGAATTGTGTTCTTATCCGTGGTTCCGTTCCGGGACCGGATCTCTCCATCATTAAGATCCGCAATACCGTTCGGGACTATGCCAAGCCGTTCGTTGTCAGCCCGCTTGTCGATTACACGAAGGAAACTATCGCGGATATCGAGAAGAAGGAAGCTGATGTCCTTAGCAAGATTGCTGTCAAGGCTGCTGAGAATTCCGGTAAGAAGCGTACCGCCATTTCCAACAAGACTCACAACAACGCTGCTAACGGTAAGTAACTAGGAAGGAGATTGCATTATGGCTAACAAAAAACAAGCTAAAGTCCAAGAAGTCAACCTGAACCTTCCGGTTCTTGATTACACTGGCAAGAAGATCGGAGACGTCACTCTTCCCAGCGATCTGTTCGCTGCCAAGATCAAGCCGTATTCCGTTCAGCGTGCCGTCCGTGTCGATCTGGCTAACCGCCGGGTCGGTACTGCCCATACGCTCACCCGTGACATCGTTCACGGTTCCAACCGCAAGCCGTTTGCCCAGAAGGGCACCGGCCGTGCCCGTCAGGGTACCGTCAATGCTCCTATCCATCGCCATGGCGGTGTTGTCTTCGCTCCGAACGGTCAGCAGAACTTCCGTCTCTCGATGAACAAGAGCGAGCACTACATTGCCTTCACTTCCGCTCTGTCCGACAAGGCGATGTCCAATGACATCATTGTCCTGACCGATGAGAAGTTTGCTTCGACCAAGACCAAGGATTTCGTTAAGGCTCTTGCTGCCATCAAGGCGGATGAGAATAAGAATCTCTTAGTCTTAGCTGATATCGATATGAACCTGATCAAGGCCTGCCGTAACCTCACCAACGTCATCGTTACCACCAGCGACAACCTGTCGGTCTACGACATCCTCAATGCCAAGAAGCTCATCCTCGTCAAGAACACCATTCCCACCGAGGATGACGATGCCTGCGACCACGATCATGACGTCAAGGAGGCTAAATAACCATGGCTGACGAAAAGAAAGTCACCGAAGTCACTGCGGCTCCGGCGGAGAAGAAAGAAGTCAAGACCGAAGCCAAGGCCGTCAAGGCCAGCCCGAAGAAGGCTGCTAGCAAGAAGACTGCTGTCAAGGCTGAGGACAAGAAGGAAGCCGAGGTTAAGCCTTATGTGACCCGTCCGGCCATCATCAAGGATTATTCCATTCTTAAGTACATCATTGTGACTGAGGAAACTCAGAAGCTTCAGAAGAACGAGAATGCCATGGTCTTCGCTGTTGACAAGAAGGCCACCAAGCCTGAAATCAAGGCTGCCGTGCAGGCCATCTTCGCCGCTAAGGTGAAGAGCGTCAATACGGAGCAGAAGACCGGAAAAACCAAGCGGGTTGGCCGCTTCACCGGCAAACTTCCGGACTATAAGAGAGCTATCATCCGCTTCGATTCTTCCTTCGACCTTGGCAAGATCCAGGCTGCTGTTGCTACCGACGATCGCAAGGCCAACAAAGAAGAGCCGGCGAAGGATGCCAAGTAGAGCTGAAAGCAATATATAGGAGAAATTATGGCAATTAAACAATACAACCCGCTGACTGCGGGTATGAGAAATCTCGCCACTATCTCAAACAAAGATCTCACGAAGAAGGCTCCTGAAAAAGCTTTGCTTAGACCGCTTAGCAAGACCGGCGGACGTAACTCTCAGGGTTACATCACCTGCCGTCACATCGGCGGAGGCAACAAGCGTCAGTACCGTATCATCGACTTCAAGAGAGCCGGTGAGACGACGGCCACTGTCAAGGCCATCGAATACGATCCGAACCGTAACTGCCGTATCGCTCTGTTGGTCAATGCCAACGGCACGAAACGTTACATCATCTGCCCGAAGGGTCTGACCGTCGGCCAGAAGGTGACGGATGGCAAGGCCGGTGAGATCGCCACGGGCAACTGCATGGAGATCGGTTCCATTCCGGAAGGCTTGATGATCCACAATGTGGAGCTTGAGCCTGGCAAGGGCGGACAGGTCTGCCGCGCTGCCGGTACCGGTGCCCAGATCTTAGGTAAGGAAGGCAAATACGCGATTCTGAGATTATCCTCTGGCGAAGTTCGCAAAGTTCTTCTCACCTGCCGTGCCACCGTTGGCATGGTCGGCAATGAAGATTTCAACCTTGTCTCCAAGGGCAAGGCTGGCCGTACCCGCTGGCTGGGTGAGCGTCCGACTGTCCGTGGCGCAGCCATGAACCCGAATGACCATCCGCACGGAGGTGGTGAAGGTAAGTGCCCTGTCGGTCATGATGCTCCGAGATCTCCTTGGGGCCGTCGTCTGATGGGTGTGAAGACGAGAAATCCGAAGGCCAGAACCAATCGCTTGATTGTCCGCCGTCGGAATGCGAAGTAATCGGAGGAGCACATTAAATGTCAAGATCTTTGAAGAAGGGACCGTATTGCGATCCCAGACTGCTCAAGAGAGTTCAGGAGCAGAACAAGACTGGCAAGAAGGAAATCATCAAGACCTGGAGCCGTCGCTCTACGATCTTCCCCGATTTCTTACAGCATACGATCTCTGTTCATAACGGCAGAGTGTTCGTTCCGGTCTATGTCACCGAAGATATGATCGGTCATAAGTTAGGCGAATTCGCTTTCACACGTACCTTCACGCACCATCGTTCGGGTACGGATGAGACGACCGAGGCCGCAGCAGCAACTGCTACGACGGCTACCGGTACGACGACTGCTGCTGCGGGTACTACTACCGCTGCTGCTCCGGCTGCCGCTGCTGCCAAGCCGGCTACTAAGTAAGGAGATTGAACATGGCTGAAACTGAAGAAAAGAAAGTCACTGAAACCGCTGCGAAGACCACGGCTAAGAAGACCAGCAGTCCGAAAGCTAAGAAAGCTCCGGCTGCCAAAAAGGCCGATACGCCGGCCGATGTCAAGGAAGCTCCGAAGGCTGATAAAGCTACGAAGGGCACCAAGGCTCCGGAAGCGAAGAATCTCCGCAAGGAAGCCTACGCCGAGCTCAATAACTACGGCGCCACTCCGCGCAAGGTCCGTCTCGTCGTCGATCTGGTCCGCGGCAAGGACATTGATGAAGCCTATGCTATCCTCGACAACTGCTCCAAGCTCTGCGCCAAGGATGTAAAGAAAGTCATCATGTCGGCTGTCGCCAATGCTGTCAACAACTTCAAAATGGATCCGAATACCCTCTATGTCGCTACCATTTCCGCCAACGATGCCATGAAGCTGAAGAGAATCCTGCCTCGGGCAAAGGGTTCTGCGTCGAGTTTGATCAAGAGATGGTCACATATCTATGTCACCGTCAAAAACCGGGAGGCCAAATAAACCATGGGTCAGAAAGTCAATCCTAACGGATTAAGAATCGGCATCAACCGTGACTGGTCGAGCCATTGGTATGCCTCCAAGAAGGATTTCGCTGGCTTCGTCAAAGAAGATAACGAGATCCGCGGCTATCTTGAACCTACCCTCGATAAGAAGGATGCGGGTCTGTCCCACATCGACATCGAACGTATCCGCAAGGACATCACCATCACCATCTACACTTCCCGTCCGGCCATTGTCCTGGGCACGGATTCGGCCGATCTGAAGGCTTACAAAGCCAAGCTCGTCAAGATGCTTAACCGGGATCCTGAGAACATCAAGATTGCCATCGTCGAAGTCAAGAATCCGGATCTGGATGCCGTTCTCGTCGCCAAGGATATTGCCAAGCAGATCGAGAACCGTGGTTCGTCCCGTGTTGTTCAGAAGAAGGCGATTCAGCGTGTCATGAGAGCCGGTGCCATGGGCTGCAAGACCATGTGCAAGGGCCGTGTGAACGGCGCTGAAATTGCCCGTTATGAGGAATACCGTGAGGGCGTGCTTAGCCTTCATACGCTCCGTCAGCCGATCGATTATGCCTATGTGGTCGCGCATACGACCTATGGCTGCATCGGTGTCAAGGTCTGGATGGCTCTTCCGGAAAACTACAAGGAACTGCGTGATCGCAAGCCTGAAGAGACCGGTCGTTTCTCCCACAACCGTGGCGGAAACGGCGGTGGCTTCCGTCGGCCTGGATTCCGTCCGGCTCCGGCTCCGGCAGCTAAGCCTGTCGCTGCTCCGGCCATTACGCCTGCTGCCAGCAAAGATGATGCCGGTACGAAAGGAGAATAACTATGTTACAACCGAAAAGAATGAAGTGGCGTCGTAGCCACCTGGTCCGTCCGAAAGCCGCTGCCAGCCGTGGCAACACGGTTGCCTTCGGTGATTACGGCCTGGTCGCTACCGAAGCCGGTTATATCACCAACCGCCAGATTGAGGCGGCCCGTGTCGTTCTCTCCCGTTACATCAAGAAGACCGGTAAGGCCTACATCCGTATCTTCCCTTATCTTGGCATCACCAAGAAGCCTGCTGAAGTCCGTATGGGTAACGGCAAGGGTACTGTCGAGACGTGGGATGCCGTCATTGAAAAGGGCGCTGTGCTCTTCGAGATGGGTGGCGTTCCGGCTGCCGATTGCATTGAGGGCCTCCGTCAGGCTGGCTACAAGATCTCGGTGAAGAGCCGTGTCCTTAAGAAAGGCGAGGAACTCTAGTATGACAATTGATGAAATCAGAAAGCTCAGCGATGCCGACCTCGCCAAGAAAGTCTATGAGCTGAAGGGCGATTTGCTCGCCTTACGGTTCCAGGCCAAAGCAGGTCAGCTGGACAATGGTGCCAAAATCACCATCGCCCGCAAGGACATTGCCAAATGTCTGACCGTCGAGAATGAACGTAAGAAGGCCGCTAGCCAGAAGGCTAGCCAAGCCAAATAAAGGAGGCTTACTATGGCTGAAGAAAATAAAGAAGTGGCCATCTCGGCCTCTGACAGACGTCGCCTGCAGGGAACGGTTGTCTCGGACAAGATGGACAAGACCATCGTTGTCGAAACCGAAACCTATCGGGCGCATCCGGTCTATAAGAAGCGGGTCTCTGCCCGTAAGAAGTACAAGGTTGATGATCGTGAGAATGCGGCCCATGTCGGCGATGTCGTTCTCTTCGAGGAATGCCGTCCGCTGTCTCATGACAAGCGCTTCCGTCTTGTTAAGATCGTCAAGAAGGGAGAATAATCATGGTTCAGAATGAAACTAACCTGGTTGTTGCCGATAATTCCGGTGCCCGTTCTGTCCGTATCTTCCGTCTTTTAGGCGGATCTTTCCGGAAGACGTCGAGCGTTGGAGATGTCGTCGTCTGCGCTGTCAAGGATGCTATCCCGAACGGCAAGGTCAAGAAGGGTGATGTCGTCAAAGGCGTCATCGTCCGTGTCAAGAAATCTTATCAGCGGAAGGATGGTTCCACCATCCGTTTCGATGACAATGCCGTCGTCCTCATCAATGAGGATGGCACTCCGAAGGGTACGCGTGTCTTCGGACCGGTCGCCCGTGAGCTTCGTGAAAAGGGTGATACCTACATGAAGATCGTCTCACTGGCTACCGAAGTTCTGTAATCGCAAGGAGGATTGGATCATGAAAATCAAAACTGGCGATACCGTCGTCGTCATCTCGGGCGATGACAAAGGCAAGACCGGCAAGGTCTTGAAGGTCTTCCCCAAGGACCACAAGGTCATGGTGGAAGGCATCAACGTGAACAAAAAGCACGTCAAGCCGACTCAGGCGAATCCGAAGGGTTCCATCGTCGATAAGGCGATGCCCATTGACATCTCCAACGTTGCCTTCGCAACGAAAGATGGCAAAGCCACCAAGATTGGCTACAAGATGGTCGGTGATAAGAAAGTCCGCTTTGAGAAGAAGAGCGGCACTGTGATCAAGTAAGGAGATTAACATGGCTAACGAAAAGAAAAACGGTGTCTCCGTTAAGAAAGCCCATAATCAGGGTGCTCAGAAGCCTAAGGATGTCTCCCGTCTTGAAACCAAGTATCTCAACGAGATCGCGCCTGCGATGATGAAGGAGTTCGGTTACTCCTCCATCATGGAATGTCCGAAGCTCGTCAAGATCGTCCTCAACATGCGTCTCGGCGAAGCCGGTGGCAATGAAAAGGACGTCGAAGAGGCTGTCAAGGAGATGGAGACCATCTCCGGCCAGCATCCGATTGTCACGAAGTCCCGTAAGTCCATTGCGAACTTCAAGCTCCGTGAAGGTGTCCCGGTTGGCGTTAAGGTCACCCTGCGTCGTGTCCGGATGTACGATTTCCTTGATAAGTTCATCGCCATCGATCTTCCCCGTGTCCGTGATTTCCGTGGTATCTCTGCTGATTCCTTCGATGGCCGCGGCAACTATTCGACCGGTGTCAAGGAGCAGCTGATCTTCCCCGAAATCTCCTATGATAAGATCACGCGCACTCAGGGCATGGATGTCATCATCGTCACCAGCGCCAAGACCGATAAGGAAGCTGCCTATCTTCTGACCAAGATGGGTATGCCCTTCAAGAAGTAAAGGAGAAGAAAACAATGGCAAGAAAAGCATTGATTGTTAAGTGCGCTAAGCCCAAGAAGCATCCTAAGACGCAGAACTATCAGCGGTGCAGCCGCTGTGGCCGTGTCCATGGTGTCCTTCGTCAGTTTGGACTTTGCCGTATCTGCTTAAGAGAGATGGCATACAAGGGAGAGATCCCTGGCATGCACAAAGCCTCTTGGTAAAGAAGGGAGATAACGAATTATGGTTAATGATACCATCGCTGATATGCTTACCCGCATCCGCAATGCGAACCTGGGTAAGGCTGAATCCGTTTCCCTTCCGACCACGAAGGCCAACGAAGCCATCGCCAAGATTCTGAAGGATGAGGGCTTCATCAAGGATTATACGGTCAAAGCTGAGGACAAAAAGCCTTACAAGACCTTAACGATCCTTCTGAAGTATGATTCCCGTGGCAATCGCGTCATCTCGGGTATCCGCCGGATCTCTAAACCGGGTCTTCGGATCACCGTCGGCGCCGATAAGCTTCCTAAGGTCTTAAATGGCTTAGGCATCGCCATCATCTCCACTTCCAACGGTCTTCTGACCGATAAGGAAGCCAGAAAGGCTAACGTCGGCGGCGAAGTTGTCGCCTACGTCTGGTAAAGGGGGTAGGTCATGTCAAGAATCGGAAGAATGCCGGTAGTTATTCCGGCCGGTGTCACCATTACCGCCAACGGCAATGTGGTCACCGTGAAGGGTCCGAAAGGTGAGCTTTCTCAGAAATTCAATCAGCACATCACCTTCGAGACCAAGGACGGCAAGTTCCTTGTGAAGCGTCCGGATGATTCGATTGCCATGAAGATGAATCATGGCACCGCTCGGGCTGTCATCAACGACATGGTCGCGGGTGTCACCAACGGTTTCAGCAAGACCTTAGCCATCAAAGGCGTGGGTTACCGTGCCGAAATGAGAGGCGAGGATCTCGTCCTTCACATCGGTCACAGCCACGAGGATGTGGTCAAGGCGATTGCTGGCATCAAGATCGAAATCAATACCAAGACCATGGAAATCACGGTCTCCGGTATCGATAAACAGTTGGTCGGTCAGGTCGCTGCGAACATTCGCGGGATCCGTAAGCCGGAATGCTATCATGGCAAAGGCATCCGTTACAAGGATGAGGTTGTCGTGCTGCGTCAGCCGGCCTCGGCCAAGAAGTCTGCTGCCGGTGCCGCTGCCGGTGCAACCGCCGCTCCGGCTGCTCCGACTGCTGCCTAATAGGAGGAAAAAGAAATGTATACCACTTTCGACAGAAATGCCCAGCGTCTACATCGTCACGTCCGTGTCCGGGCCAAGATCTCGGGAACGGCCTCCTGTCCGCGTATTTCCGTTTTCCGTTCCAACAAGTTCATCTATGCTGCTCTCATCAATGATGAGAAGCATGCTACCTTAGCGTCCTCCTCCTCTGCCAAGCTTGGCCTCGACAATCCTTCCAACGTCGCTGCTGCCACCAAGGTCGGCGAAGATCTGGCTAAGAAGGCTCTTGCCCTCGGCGCCAAGAAGGTCGTGTTCGATCGTTCCGGATATCTCTATCACGGCCAGGTCAAAGCGGTCGCGGAAGCCTGCCGTAAGGCTGGCTTAGTCTTCTAAGGAGGCAGGAAACAATGGCTGAAAACGAAGAAAAGAAAGTTGCTCCGACGGCTACTGCCGCTCCGGCAGCTCCGTCTGAAGCGAAGACTCTTGCCCCGAAGGCAAATGGCGGTTTCAACAACCATGGCTCGTTCAACCACAATCCCAACAACCGTTTCGGCGGTCAGGGACGTGGCGGCAATGGTCACGGCCGTTTCGGCGGACGCAAGGACGATATGGAATACGATGAGAAGGTTGTCAAGATCACCAAGGTTGCCAAGACCGTCAAGGGCGGCAAGCGGTTACGTTTCACCGCGTTGACCGTCATCGGCGATAAGAAGGGCAAATACGGCTATGGTCTGGGCAAGTCCGCTGAGGTTCCGGAAGCCATCAAGAAGTCGCTTTCCGCTGCCAAGCGCAATATGTTCCACCTCGAGATCGTGAAAGGCGACACCATCGCCCATCCGATCATCGGCGAATTCGGTGCCACTAAGGTCTTCCTTAAGCCCGCACCGGAAGGCACCGGCTTGGTTGCCGGCGGCGCTGTCCGTGCCATTCTCGAACTGGCTGGCGTCAGAAACATCTACTCCAAGATCTACGGATCCCGGACGCAGAGCAATGTCGTCAAGGCTACCGTCAATGGTCTGGCTCAGCTGAAGGACTATGCAATGGTCCAGGCTGTCCGTTACGGCAAGGAAGTCGTGAAGAAGGATGAGGCCAAGAAGCCGGCGGAGGAAGCTCCGAAGGCTCCGGAAGCCAAATAAAGGAGGCTGACCCATGGAATTAAATGATCTCAAGATTGCTAAGGGTTCCCGTCATCTTCCCAAGAGAGTCGGCTTAGGCTTAGGTTCCGGTATGGGCAAGACGTCCACCCGTGGTCAAAAAGGTCAGGGTGCCCGTCAGGGTCAGAAAGTCCCGCTCGGTTTCGAGGGCGGCAACCTTCCGCTCTTCCGCCGGGTTCCGAAGCATGGCTTCGTCTCTCCGAACCGTTTGAGCAATGTCACTGTCAGTCTGGATCGTCTGGCCGATGTCTTCGAGGACGGAACCGAAATCACGATGACGAGTCTCGTCGTCAGTGAGCTGATTCCGAATCTCAACCATCCGGTCAAGATTCTTGCTGGCACGAAAGAGCTGACCAAGAAGTTTGCCATTTCCGCGCAGGGTTTCTCCAAGGCTGCGAAAGCTGCCATCGAGAAGGCCGGCGGCAAGGCGACTGTTGTGACCCTGAAGGAGAGCCGTGAGGATTTCCACAAGGCCATTGCTGCTGTGCAGAGTGCTGACAAAGAGGATAAGTGATGAAAAAGGTAGCCGCGTTTTTCCATAACAAGGATGTGCTGAACCGTCTTCTTTTTACCCTCGCCATATTCCTTGTTTTCCGAATCGGATCGGCTATTACAGTTCCCGGTGTCACCGTCAGCGAAGACATCTGGAGCGACACGACGTCGTCGTTCTCGCTGCTGAACATGATGGGTGGCGGCGCTCTCCAGAACTTCTCGGTCCTGGCCCTGGGCGTTTCTCCCTACATCACAGCGCAGATTATCATTCAGCTGTTGAGCATGGATGTGCTTCCGAGTCTCACGCAGATGACGAAGGAAGGCGAAACCGGTCGGCGGAAATTGGATGTGGTCACCCGTATCCTCTCCGTCGTGCTCGGTGGCATTCAGGCCTACGGCATCATTGTCGCCCTGGTCAATTCCAAAGGCATCACCCTGACGGATTCCTCCGCTTGGGGCTATGCCAAGATCATCATCTACATGATCGCTGGCACGATGGTACTCAACTGGCTGGGCGATCAGATCACCGACAAAGGTATCGGCAACGGTATCTCCATGATGATCTTCGGCGGCATCATCTCTTCGCTACCTAATCAGATTGTCACCGCCTTCCAAAACTTCTTAGGCTCCAACGTCAAGTCGGGCGATGCGACACTGATCCTCAAAGGATCGGTGCAGATTGCCGTCTACCTCCTCTCCTTCTTAGTGATTGTCATCTTCGTCACCTTCATCGAGAAATCCGTCCGCAAGCTCCCCGTCAGCCATTCCAACCAGTCGCAGTCGACGGAGCTCTCGAGCCAGCAGTCCTCCTTCCTGCCGATCAAGGTCAACGTTTCTTCCGTCATGCCGGTGATCTTCGCCTCGTCCATCATGGTAGCGCCGTCCATCATCATCTCCCTCTTCACCAACGGCAACCCGCCGACCTGGGCCAGTACCCTCGAAGACGTGTTCAACTATCAGAAGATGACGGCGATGACTTCCGACTTCAGCTTCCCTTGGGGTCCGATCATCTACGCGATTCTCATCATTGCCTTCTCCTACTTCTACGCGCAGCTGGAAATCAACCCGGAGAAAGTGGCTGAGAACTTCCAGGAGTCCGGTACTTACATTACCGGCATCAAGCCTGGCACGGAGACGGAACGTTATCTGACCCGTATCCTCAACCGTATCACCTTCATCGGTGCGATGGCGTTGACGCTGATTGCCTTGGTTCCGGTCATCCTCTCCCTGACAGGAGCTGTTCCTAGCTCCTTGTCGCTGGGCGGTACCGGTCTCATCATCGTCGTCGGCGTGGCGCTCGAGTTCGATAATCAGATCAACGGCATCTTAGCTGGAAACGGCTTTGCAGAAAGTGAGTTATAATGGCTAACAAGGAACTGAATATGATCCTCATGGGACCGCCTGCTGCCGGTAAGGGCACCCAGAGTGAGCTGATTGTCAAGGAATATGGCATTTGCCATGTTTCCACCGGCGATATGTTCCGTGCGGCAATCAGTGCCAAGACGAAGCTGGGCCTCGAAGCCAGTTCGTACATCTCGGCCGGAAAATTGGTTCCGGACGAAGTGACGATCGGGCTGGTCAAGGAACGGCTGTCTCAGCCGGATTGCAAGAAGGGCTTCCTGCTCGATGGCTTCCCGCGGACGGTCAAACAGGCCGAAGCGCTGGAAGACATGCTGGCCTCCTTGGGCCGTCACCTGACGTCGGTCATCCTCTTGGTGGCTGACGACAAGGAGCTGACCTCCCGGATTGTCAACCGTCGTGTCTGCCCGAAGTGCGGCGCTTCCTACAATCTTCTTACCAAGAAGCCCGTCAAGGAAGGCATCTGCGATAGCTGCGGCACCCCTCTCATTCAGCGTCCGGACGATACGGAGAAGGCGTTCGTCGTCAGACTGGAAGCCTATAAGGCGCAGACCTTCCCGCTGGTAGAGTTCTACCAGAAGAAAGGCTTGGTCAAAGAGGTTGACGGCCTGCAGGACATTGACAAAGTCTTTGCCGATATCCAGAAGGTCCTTGCCGAGGATTAGAAATGATAATCATCAAATCTAAGAAAGAGTTAGAAATGATGAGGACGGCCGGCCATAAGCTCGGGGCAATCTTCGATCAGCTTGCCCCCGAGATCCGGCCCGGACGTTCGACCTGGGAAATCAATCATCTTGCTGAGGAACTGATACGGAAAAGCGGCGGCCAGCCCAACTTCGCGTTGGAAGACGACTACCACTGGGGTATCTGTGCTTCGGTGAACCAGGTCCTGATTCACGGCATCCCGTCGAAGAGCGTGATCCTGCACGAGGGCGACATCCTCAGCGTCGATATGGGTAACCTGGACGATAACGGTTACAATGGCGACGCCTGCCGGACTTACGCGGTCGGAAGCATCTCCGCTGAAGCAAGTAAGCTCATCCGCTGCACCGAAGACTGTTTCTATGAGGCCTTTAAGGCCTGTCGTCCTGGAGCCCATCTGTACGAAATCAGCATGGCCATCCAGAAAACTGCTACGAGCTATGGCTATTCTCTCTGTCACGAGTATGGCGGCCACGGCATCGGCAGAAGCATGCACGAGGATCCCTTCATCTACAATTACTACGATCCTTCGCTCGGCTTAGGTCCCTTCCTCAAGCCGGGTATGTGCCTGGCCATCGAACCGATGGTCATGAGCGGCAGTGCTACAATCGAGACGGCAAAGGACGGTTGGGCCGTCAGCAGTGCGGATCAGAAGCTGACCTGTCATTACGAGAACGATATCATCATCACCGAGACAGGCGCCGAGATCATCTCTGTCGACGAGAACGTCCGGAGACATCTCAAAACTATGGAGGAACAAGCATGAGCAGAGAAGATTTCATCAAGATGGAAGGGACTGTTCTTGAGTCCCTGCCCGCCGAGAAATATTCGGTTAAACTCGACGGAGGAGCAGTAATCCGGGCCAGAATCTCCGGCAAGATGAGGATGAACAAGATCCGCATTCTTCCCGGCGATAAGGTTACTGTGGAAATCTCCCCTTATGACGTCACCAATGGCTGCATTGTCTACCGATACAAGTAAAGGAGAAACTCGCACATGAAAGTCAGAGCTTCAGTTAAGCCGATTTGCCCGAATTGCCGGGTTATTAAGCGTAAGGGACGTGTGATGGTCATCTGCTCCAATCCGAAGCATAAGCAGAGACAAGGTTAAAGAAAGGAAAGTCAGAAACTATGGCAAGAATCGCGGGAGTCGATATTCCCAATGATAAGCAGCTTGTCTACTCTCTTCCTTACATCTATGGCATCGGTCTTAGCTTAGCTAAGAAGATCTGCCAGGACAGCAAGGTCGATGGCACCAAGCGGGTGAAGGACTGCTCCGAGGAAGAACTCACGGCTGTCCGTGCCCAGGTCGCGAAGTACGTCGTCGAAGGTGATCTGCGCCGTGAAGTCGCGCTCAACATTAAGAGACTGGAAGAAATCGGTACCTATCGCGGACAGCGGCATAAGAAGAATCTTCCTTGCCGTGGCCAGCGTGATAAGACGAACGCCCGAACCTGCAAGGGTCCGCGCAAGACCGTCGCCAACCACAAGAAGGCAACGCTCTAACCCAGGGAGGAAATGAATCATGGCTGATACACCTGATAAGAAGACAGCTCCGGCTGCAGCAACTGCTGCTCCCGCTGCCGCTGGTGCCGCCGGTGCCGCTGCTGCTGCCAAAGGCGGCAAGGGCAAGACGACAACCATCCGTAAGAAGAAGACCAAGCTTAACTTCACCAAGGGCGTGGCTCACATCCATGCCTCGTATTCCAACACCATCGTTTCCATCTCCGGTCCGGACGGCAAGGTGATTGCCTGGGCCAGTGCCGGTACCTGCGGCATGTCGGGATCGAAGAAGTCCACGCCGTTTGCTGCGCAGATCGCTGCCAGCACGGTCGCCAAGACCTGCTTTGACCGCGGCTTACGCCAGGTCGACGTCGAAATCAAAGGTCCGGGTCCTGGCCGTGAAACGGCTACCCGTGCTCTCGAAGCCAGCGGCCTGAAGGTTATGTCCATCGTCGATGTCACTCCGATTCCGCACAATGGCTGCCGCCCGCCTAAGCGTCCTCGTGGTTAGTCGTTAAAGGAAAAGGAGAGTCAGAATGAAAAAATTCGAACAGCCGAAATTTGATATCAGCAAGTCCGATGTCACGGATACCTTAGGCAAGTTCACCGTCACTCCCTTGGAAAAGGGCTTCGGTGTCACGGTCGGAAATGCCTTGCGGCGTGTCCTGCTCTCTTCCCTTCCGGGTCTGGCTGTCTACGCCATCGAAGTCGAGGGTGCCCATCATGAGTACACTCCTCTCACCGGTGTCACCGAAGATCTCACCCAGATTGTTCTGCAGATCAAGAAGCTCGTTCTGACCGATCAGAGCGACGATGATGCGGCCGATTATTCCCTCAAGCTCGAAGTCAAGGGCGAGAAGGAAGTCAAGGCCGGCGATATCGTCTGCCCCGATATGGTCTCGGTCGTCAATAAGGATCTGGTCCTCTGCCACCTTGTCAGTGGCGGCCATATCAAGATGATCCTCCATGCTCACAAAGGCCGTGGCTTTGTCACTGCCGAAGAGAACAAGGATTCCAGCTGGCCGATTGGCATGATTGCTGTCGATAGCAACTTCTCGCCGATTGAAAAGGTCGAGCTGGCCGTCGAGCCGACCCGTGTCGGCCATGATGCCAACTACGAAAAGCTGGAGATCACGGTCGGTACCGATGGTTCGATGACGTCCAGCGAGGCCGTCGCCTTAGCTGCCCGTATTCTGGAGGAGCACTTCAAGCTCTTCGAGAGCCTCGATGATGCCGTGAAGAACGCTACCATCATGGCGGTCAGCAAAGAGAAGCCGGAGAACAAGTTCAACAGCATGTCGCTCGAGGATTTGGATCTCTCCGTCCGTTCCTTCAACTGCCTCAAGCGCAATGGCCTGAAGACCGTTCAGGATCTTTGCAACATGAAGGAAAGCGAACTGATGACGGTCCGCAACTTAGGGAAGAAGTCCTACAAGGAAATCCTTGACAAGCTCGCCAGCTTCGGCCTTTCGCTCCAGCACGACGACGTCAAGAAATAAGAAAGGTAAACGCGTATGGGTACTATCGGTAGAAAGAATGTCCATGGCAAAGGCGGCGTCCGCTTCAAGGCTGGCTACACCTCTGACAAAGAGAAGAACATGCTGAGGAATGTCATTTCCCAGCTCATCATCTCCGGACAGATTGAAGTCACGTTCGAAGTCGCCAAGCGTGCTCAGCAGAAAACGGAGCGTCTGGTGACCTATGCCAAGAAGGGCGATTTAGCTTCCCGTCGGCTCGCTGCCAAGTGGGTCCGTGAGGAAGGCTTCATCGATCCCAAGACCAAGAAGAATGCTTTACAGAAGCTCTTCGAGTTCTACGGACCGAAGTATAAGGATCGCAATGGCGGCTATACCCGTGTTCTCCGCACCGACAACCGTCGGGGCGACAACGCTCAGTTAGCTATCCTTGCCTTCGTCGACTAATCGCAATCGCACTGAAAAGAGGGACCGCAAGGCCCCTCTTTTTCATGCCATGAAAAAACTCGCCTTGCGGCGAGTCTGTTCGCTGATGGTGCCGTCAAGAAGAATCGGACTTCCGACCTACTGATTACGAATCAGTTGCTCTACCAACTGAGCTATGACGGCAGCGAAAGATATTGTAGCTTAACGGGACCTTTTTATCAAGACGGAAACGCAAAAATCAGCCGCTTTCCTTAAAGTCGGGTTTTCTTGAAGTTTGCTGTTTTAAAAAGCCGGCTTCTCACCTATAATAGTGAGGCGAGGATTTACACGTGAACGAGAAAAGCCGGGTCATCCTTTACGCCAGCCTTCGGAAGAAGATATCCAACATGGATGTCTACTCTTTTTCCGAGACCCCGACCGTGAGCAAGAATCTTCCCAAGAGTGCCCCGCGGATGAGCCATCTTTCCACCGATACCCCGATCCCCCAAGGCCTGCCTGAGAAGCCGACTCCCGAGGAGACTAAAAATCCCGGCATCCGCAAGAACACCCTGTCGTTATCCATCGACGAGCTCATCAAGGAAAACGACACCTACGACTCCAAGAACCAGGAGAAGGCCACCAAGAAGGAGTTCCTCAAGAAGCAGAAGAGCGGCAAGCCCCAGCGCAAGGACATCATCAACCGCATCATCTGGGTCAGCATCGCCCTCATCGTCATCTGTCTGTTGGCATTGATCATCGTCGTTTTAGTGAGAGGTAACAAATGAACCATTATTCCATCGCCATCGACGGCCCGGCCGCCAGCGGCAAATCCACGGCAGCCAAAGGCGTCAGCAAGGCCCTCGGTTTCCTTTATGTCGATACCGGTGCCATGTACCGGGCATTTACCCTGCAGATGATCCGGTTAGGACTGGATACCAAAAGCCCGGAGGACGCTCACAAGGCGTTAGCCGGTTTTCGTCTCAAGGAAGACCGGGAAGGCAAGATTTATCTTAACGGCGAGGACGTCACGTCCCGGGTGAGAGAGATGGATGTCTCCAGCCAGGTGTCCTATGCCTGCGCCCATCCGGAAGTCCGCACCCAGCTGGTCTCTCTGCAGCAGCAGATGGCCACGGAAGACTCCGTCGTGATGGATGGCCGTGACATCGGCACCGTCGTCCTTCCTAACGCCACCCTGAAGATCTATATGGTGGCTTCCGTCGAAGCCCGGGCTGAGCGCCGGTTTGCGGAGAACAAGGAACGGGGCATCACCTCGACCTATGAGGATATCCTCAAGGACATCCAGGGCCGGGACTACCTTGATTCCCACCGCAAGACCTCCCCGCTTCGTCAGTCGCCTGATGCCATCCTCTTAGATACCTCCCACCTTTCCATTCCGGAAGTGATTGATAAGATTCTGAAGCTCTTTAACGAAAAGCGAGGTCAGTAACGTTATGGAAACACGTGGAACCATCGCCCTGGTGGGTTCGCCCTCCAGCGGCAAGTCGACCCTCTTCAACCGTCTCACCGATTCCCGGAAGGAAATCACCGGCAAGGAATTCGGAATTACCCGGGACCGCAACTACGGCACCGGCCACTGGCTGGATAAGGAATTCACCCTCATCGATACCGGCGGCGTCACCGGGGAGAACATTCCTTTCCAGAAGGAAGTCCAGGCTCAGGTCGAGTTAGCCATCCAGGAAGCGGATGTCATCTTCTTTGTCGTGGACGGAAGACTGGGAATCACCAATGCCGATAGCTTGGTCGCCAAGAAGCTGTTCCCGTATAAGAACAAAGTCTTCCTTGTCGTCAACAAGATCGATGATCAGACCCTCGTCGGAGGCTCCTATGATTTCCTGTCGTTAGGCTATTCCCGGCTTTTTGCCATCTCCGCGGAACATGGTCTTGGGATCGGCGATCTGCTGGATGAGGCTATCAAGCTTCTGCCAGTCAAGCAGACCAACCCTTATGAGGGCGCTTTGACCTTTGCCTTCCTGGGCCGTCCGAATGTCGGTAAATCGTCGTTGGCCAATAAGATGTTAGGTCAGGAACGGGTCATCGTCTCGCCCTTAAGCGGCACCACCAGGGACAGCGTCGATATTTCCTTTACGCGCGGGGATCAGCGTTATGTGATGATTGATACTGCCGGGGTCCGCCGTCCGGGCAAGGTGAGCGAGGATCTGGACAAATATGCCCTGATCCGCTCACAGGATGCCTGCAAACGGGCGGATATTGTTCTCTTGGTGATTGATGCCAGCGAGGGCTTAGTGAGCGAGGACATCCATCTGACGAGCTATGCCCAGGACTACACCAAGCCGGTGATCATCATCGTCAACAAATGGGATCTCCACAGCCATAACGATGCCGATCAGCGGAACTTCACCCAGCTCTTGCGTGTGGAGATGAAGTCACTGGATTATGCGCCGGTGCTTTTTGTCTCGGCACTGTCGGGTCAGAACATTCAGAAGATCTTTGTTGCCTTGGATGAGATCAACAAGACACTGCACAAGAAAGTACCGTCAAGTCTGCTGAACTCCGTGATCCTCAAGGCTCAGATGGACAATGAGGCGCCGGACTTCAACGGCGGCCGGCTGAAGATCAGCTACTGCACGCAGACGGACGATGTGCCGCCGACCTTCATCTGCTTCTGCAACAACCCGAACTACTTCCATTTCTCCTATCAGCGGTATCTGGAGAATGTCATCCGTGAAAGCTTCGGCTTCACCGATGTCCCGATCAAGTTCGTGATCCGGGGCAAACGGGCGCTGATGCCGGGTGAGGAATAGCACGTATGCAAGTGACGATGCTGGGTGCCGGAAGCTGGGGCACAGGCTTAGCCTGTCTTTTTGCTGAGCGTCAGGAGAAGGTCGTTCTTTACGGCCGTTCGCCGGAAGGACTGTCTCTGAACAGCACCCATCATAATCCGCTGGCTTTTCCGGAAAAGGAACTGCCGGCCAACATTTCGTATGCCAATGATCTGGAAACGGCTCTTCAGGGCAGTCAGATCATCGTCTTTTCGGTGCCGTCGGGTGCCTATCGGGAAATGGCCAGACGGATTCTGCCTTTCCTGACGGCGAAGGTCTACCTGGTCTCCACAGCCAAAGGCTTTGATCCGGCTACCCAGGAGCGGCTGAGTGAGGTTCTCCGGGAAGAGATACCGGAGACGAAGCGTTATCCGATCGTCTCGTTGCTGGGTCCGAGCTATGCCAGTGAGGTCATGGACGGACTGCTGACGGCCGTGGCATCGGTCTCCCAGGATCTGAAAGCAGCCACGTTTATTCAGAAGGCTGTGTCATCCGAATCGTTCAGGGTCTATACCCAGACCGATGAGATCGGTGCCGAAGTCTCGGCAGCGCTGAAGAATGTCCTGGCCATTGCCAGCGGCATCCTCGACGGCTTAGCCCAGGGCAGCAATGCCCGGGCGGCTCTTATCACCCGCGGGATTGCCGAAATCCGTCGGCTGGCTTTGGCGTTAGGCAGCCAGTCCCGTACCTTCTTAGGACTGACCGGCATCGGTGACCTCGTCTTGACTTGCACCAGCCCTCAATCACGTAACTTTTACTTAGGAAGAGCGATTGGACAAGCCAATGATGCCACAAGCGTCTTGAAAAACAACACGCAGACGACCGAAGGCGTGGTGACAGCTAAGGTCGCTCTGGAGCTGGCTAACAAACTGGGTATTGACATGCCAATCACCGCCGCCGTCGAAACTATCCTTTTCGAAGAAAAAAGGCCTTCGGAGGTCATCCGAGGTTTGATGGAAAGGTCTCTGAAGGAGGAGTAATTGTCGAAGTTGTTTTACGAAAATATTTGCTTTTTTATCGGAAATATAGTATATTTCTCGTAAGAAAGGAAGGACATGAAAATGGCCGACAAAAAAATCATCACGAAGGAAGACTTAGCTGAGGCGTTAGCGAAGGGTGGTCGTCTGCAGAAGGGCGAGGCTCTCAAGGATGTCGAGTTAGTCTTTGCTGAGATTGCCAAGGGTCTTAATGATCCCGAGTATGGCACCGTCAAGATTGCTGGATTCGGCAGCTTCGTTTTAACTGTCCGTCCGGGCAGAGTTGGTGTCAATCCGTCCAACCCGTCTCAGAAGATTCAGATTCCTGCTTCCAAGGCCGTCAAGTTTAAGCCGTCCAAGACCTTAAAAGATATCGTCAACGGCAAGTAGTTCTTAAGCTTTGGCTTAACATGCCACCTTGGAAGAGGTGGCATTTTTTATGAAAATTACGTTAAATAAGGACGTTTTATCGATTTTTAGGGGCTTAGAAAATAAGCTTGGCACCGGAAATGTGTACCTGGTGGGCGGTTTTGTCCGTGACAGTCTTCTGAAACGGGAAAGCCAGGATCTCGACTTTGCTACCCCGCTTCCGCCGGAGAAAGTCCTGCCGCTTTTTCCTGATGCCCTGATCTTCAGCAAATACGGCACGGTCTCTTTTGCAGAAGGCGGCTATGACATCACCATAGCCTGCTTCCGCAAAGAAAGTGCTTACAAAGATTTCCGACATCCGTCTTCCGTGAGCTTCTCCGCCAGCCTTGCCGAGGACGCTTTACGGCGTGATTTCACGATTAATGCCCTCTACGCCGATTCCTCTTTGACGGTTCTTGACCCGACGTCAAGGGGCTTAACTGACTTGAAATGCAAAAAATTATTCCTCATCGGAAATCCCGAGGAACGCTTGAAAGAAGACCCATTACGCATTTTAAGAGCTTATCGTTTTTCCTACGAATTATGCTTTGAATTTTCCGAAGAGCTGGAAAGGGCTATCATTGCGGAGAAAAGCCTGCTTCGGAACCTCAATCCGCAGAAAATCGTCGAGGAAGTCAACAAAGCCCCTGAAAACGCACGTAAGAAAATCATAAATGACGCCGGGCTCTCATTCGTTTATAATAGTGAGGATACGGAGGAGAAAAAACAGTGAACATCACCTATTCCGATCTTGATTTCAAGGCGTGCCTGATCAAACGTTACCGTTGCTATGACCTCACGGAACTGGATGTCATGGTTTTCTTTGTCGCTGATGATATCTTGCAGGCGCAGCCGGATGCTCTGCTGACCTGCGACATTCTCTCCAACTATATGATTGCCAGCAAGGATGACATCGACCAGTCCTTATCGAAGCTGATCAAGAAGAACATCCTGCAGGTTAAGAAGGACGATCATAATTCGTTGTACAGTTCGGTCGAAGACTTCAAGAAGAAGCTCTTTGATGATGTCATCAAGGACTTCATCCTGATGGATAAGGTCGGCGCCAATAACCCCAGCGACCCGACGGACCTTTTGAACTCCCTGGAAGAACTTCAGGGACGGACCCTTTCCCCGATCGAACGGGATATGGTCACCTCCTGGCTGAAGCAGGGCTGCGATGACGGCATGATCAAGGAAGCCTGCCACAAGGCCCTGACCAAACGCGGAACCATCTCCTTCAAGGAAGCCGATACCTTGCTTCTGGAGATGAAGCGGAGCCAGTCCCGTCAGTCGATCGGTGTCTCCACCGTCAATGAGGATACCAAGAAGAAGGAAGAACTGAGAGACCTCTTTGCCAACTCGGACTGGACCTACCATGGAGAAAAGTGATGTCACGCTGATTCTGGATACCTTGGCTGTCCTTTTCCCCAAGACCCATTCCTTTCTGAATTACACCAAAGACTATGAGCTTCTTTTTGCCACCGTCCTTTCCGCTCAGGCCACCGATGAAAGCGTCAATGAAGCTACGGCTGTCCTGTTCAAGGACTTTCCGACCTTGGAAAGCTATACGCCCGACCAGGAAGTCAAGATCTATGAGGATGTCAAACGGCTCGGCTTAGGCAAAACCAAAAGCCTGCATCTGGTGGCCACTGCCCAGATCTTAAATGAAACCTACCATGGCGTCTTACCCAAAGACCGGCTGACCCTGATGAGTCTTCCCGGCGTCGGCTATAAGACAAGCGGAGTCGTCTTAGCCACCTTGTACGGCTTTCCCTATATTCCGGTCGACACCCATGTCCAGCGGGTCTCCTTAAGGCTCGGACTGGTCAAAAAGACGTCGCAGCCGGAAGAGACCGAGAAAAGCCTGGAGAAGCTCTTCGGTGCCGCCAGCGGCATCGAGCTTCATCACCGGCTGATTCTCTTCGGACGCAACATCTGTCAGGCCCGGAAACCTGCCTGCGCCAGCTGTCCTCTTGCCGATATCTGCCGTTATCACCGTCACCAAAAAAGCTAGGCCCTCGAGCCTAGCCTTTTTTGACTATTCTTCCGGATCCTTCAGCGGCTTTCCTGCAGCGTCTAAGAAGACGAGGCCTTTGCTATCCGCCGTCAAGGTAACCTTGCCTTGGAGAGCATGGGCGATGATCAGGATGGCCAGCTTCGTTTCGACGGTGTTCTGAATGTAACGGCGGATCGGACGGGCGCCATAGATAGGATCATAGGCTTCCTTCTTGATGTAGCTGATGGCTTTCTCATCATAGCTGAGGGTAATGCCCTTGGCGCTGAGACGGCCGTTAAGCTCATCGAGGAACTTAGCGATGATCTTCCCGATGACTTTCTCATCCAACGAATTGAACATGACGATCTCATCGATGCGGTTGAGGAACTCCGGCTTGAAGGTCTTCTTAAGCAGGGCGGTGACTTCCGCCTTTTCCTTCGGACCGTTACCTTCCAGCAGGTATTCGGAGCCGAGGTTACTGGTCATGATGATGATGGTATTGGTGAAGTCCACGGTCCGGCCATGGCCATCCGTGAGACGGCCGTCATCGAGAACCTGAAGCAGGATATTGAAGACATCCGGATGGGCCTTCTCAATCTCATCAAAGAGGACAATCGAGTATGGCTTCCGGCGGACAGCTTCGGTCAGCTGACCGCCTTCATCGTAACCGACATAGCCCGGATCGGCACCGACCAGACGGGAAACGGAATACTTCTCCATATATTCGGACATATCGATCCGGACGATCTGACGTTCGGAATCAAAGAGCTGCTCCGCCAAGGCTTTGGCGACTTCGGTCTTGCCGACGCCGGTCGGACCTAAGAAGAGGAACGAACCGATCGGACGGTTCTGATCACTCAGCCCAGCCCGGGAACGAAGGATGGCATTGCTGATCTGAGTGAGAGCTTCATCCTGACCGATGACACGCTTCTCAAGCATGCTTTTAAGACCTAACATCTTTGCCGACTCACTCTGAGTCAGCTTATTGACCGGAATGCCGGTCCACGACGAGACGATCCCGGCGACGGTTTCATCCGTGACGGCATCGGAAAGCATCGAGGCATTCTTGGTTTCGGCCAAGGCACTGTCCAGCTTCTTCCGAAGTTCCGGAATATCCTGGTTCTGGAGACGGGCAGCGGTCAGATAGTCGGCCTCCTGCATCGCCTTCTCCAAGTTAAGCTTGGCACTGTCAAGCTGCTTCTTGATCTCCTTCTGCTTCTCGGCTTCGCCTTTCTCGGCCTTCCATTGGGCCGTCAGGCTGTCCTTCTTGCTGGAGAGCTCGGCAATTTCCTTTTCCATCTCGCCCAAACGGGTCTTGGCCGATTCGGTATCATCATTCTTCAGGGAGACTTTCTCAATCTGCAGCTGCATCAGCTTACGGTTGACTTCATCCAGCTCTTCCGGCATCGTATCGATCTGCATCCGGACTTTGGCGCAGGCCTCATCGATGAGGTCGATGGCTTTATCTGGCAGGAAACGATCGGTGATGTAACGTTTGGAGAGAGTGACGGCAGCGATGATAGCATCATCGGTGATTTCGACACCATGGTGCTGCTCATAGCGGTCTTTGATGCCCCGGAGAATGGCAATGGAGTCATCGACGGTAGGCTCATCAATCATCACCTTCTGCATCCGGCGGGCAAAGGCAGCATCCTTCTCGATGTATTTGACGTATTCATTTAAGGTCGTTGCTCCGATGCAATGGAGCTCGCCCCGGGCTAACATCGGCTTGAGGATATTGGCGGCATCCAACGAGCCTTCGCCGCCGGTTCCGGCGCCGATGATCGTATGGATTTCATCGATGAAAAGAATAATCCGGCCTTCGGACTCACTGACTTCCTTCATGACGGCTTTCAGACGTTCCTCGAATTCGCCCCGGTATTTGGCACCGGCAATAAGGGAACCGACATCCAGCTCCCAGATGGTCTTGTCTTTCAAGGTCTCCGGGACATCGCCTTTGAAAATACGCCAGGCCAGTCCTTCGACCACGGCCGTCTTGCCGACACCCGGATCACCGATCAGCACCGGATTGTTCTTGCTCTTACGGGAAAGAATCTCCATGATGCGACGGATCTCGCTGTCCCGGCCGATGACCGGATCGATCTTGCCGGAAGCGACTTCGCTGACCAGATCCCGGCCATACTTCTTCAAGGCCTCATACTGAACTTCCGGATTATCGCTGTTGACGTGATTGTTGCCCCGGACAGCCTGAATGGCCTTCGTGAAACTGGCTTTGTTGTAATTGGGAATGTCTTCCAGCTTCAGAATCAAGGAATGGCGGCAGCTGAACTGAGCTAAAAGCAGATGCTCAACGGACAGATAGCTATCCCCCATATCCGACTCGATCTTGGTGGCATTGTAAAAGATGTTCTTCACATCGCTGGAAGAATCCGGCTCATCCGTGGAGGTGGTCTTCACGGCATTGTGCAGATAATCGTCGATGGCCTGGGAGACGCTCTTGGGGTCAATCTCCAGACGCTTCAGAATATTGACGTAAAAAGAATCTTCCTGGTCATAGAGGGCCCGTAACAATGCCGGGACATCCAAACTGGGAAGGCGGTTATCCTTCGTAATCTGATTCGCACTGTTGATGGCTTCGATGACTTTCGTCGTATATTGCTGTTCTGCCATGATCTGCTCCTCCTCTTTCATAAACGACACCTATAGTATAACCCAAAAAATAGCACTTTCAATAGACGAGTGCTAATATTTTCAATTTCTTTCCTTTTTGCCGAGCGTTAGGTATAATGGCTTGGCTTAGGAAAGGACCTGAAAACATGCCGGAACCTTGGATCGTAGCCTTGATTATTCTTGGGGTCGTCGGTTTTTACTTGGTGACCTGCATGGTGATCGTCCTGATCGGCAACCAGAGAATCTTAGGAAACCGGGGCAAAGATCCCGAAAATCCCTGCTTCCTCCGCTATGAGGACTTTCAGGACGAGCTTACAAGAACCCCTTATGTCTGTGGCTACTTCCGGAAGGCCATCCGTGGCTATGTCTATCAGGAAAAAGGAAGAACGGAGTTCCAGGGCTTTATCATTCTCAGCCACGGGATGTTCGGAACCCACCAGCAGTATTTCCTGGATATCAGTCTCCTCTGTCAGCATGGCTATCAGGTCTTAGCCTATGATCAGTATGGCGTGGGTTTAAGCGATGGCGCGGGCGAAGAGTATCTGGCTCATGGCGTCTATGTCTGCGAGAACGTCCTGCATGACGTCCTGAAGCGGGACGTCAGCCACGGACTTCCTATCCTTCTCTATGGTCATAGCTGGGGCGCTTACTCCGTGATGGGAGCCATGCGGGACTATCCGCAGGTCAAAGGCGTCATCAGCCGCAGCTCACCGATCAATCCGGTCTGGGCCGCCTGGGATCTCTTATTAGGGTATTCCAAGCCGTTAGCCTGCTTCCTTGCCCCCGCCTTTCCGCTGTGCTGCTTCATCCTGCTGAAAAACCGCTACTCGATCTCGGCTAAGCGCGGTCCTCGCAAGAATAAGACGACTCCGGTCCTTCTGATCCAGGCCAAGAATGATCCGATGGTTCATTACCGCCATTCGTTGGCTCACTACTATGAAAAACACCCGCAGGCCAATCTGAAAGTCTTCCTTACCGACAAAGGCCTGCATAATTCTCTGCTTAGCGAAGAAGGCTATCATAACTATACCGTCGCCGTCAAAGAGTATAAGAAACGGCTGGCGGAAAACAGCCTCGTCAGGGATGACGACGTCAAAGCCTTTGTCGCCGGCCTGGACCGTAAGAGCATGTACCCCTATCATGAAGAAGTCAAAGACGCCATCCTAGCCTTTGCTGATCAGTGTGTCTCAAGCGGAAAATAAAAGGGTGAGCTAACCGAAGCTCACCCTTTTTGATGACAAGACAACTTCAGACTAGTAGCAGAGAACGGCGTAGAGCTTCTTGCCGCGCTTTAAGAAGACGTAGCCGCCTTCCAAGGCCTTCGAGGCATCCAGCATCATGTTAAGATCATCGGCCTTGACGCCGTTGACCTTGACTGCACCGGCACTGACAAACTCGCGGGCTTCCCGCTTGGAGGAAGCAAGCTTGGTGGCAACCAAGGCATCCAGTAAGGAAATCGGATCCTTCTGGGCAAGGCTGGGGAGTCCTTCGGTCAGGTCTTTCAGTTCACTGGCATGAAGACCGGCAAAATCGTCCTTGAAGAGAGCACTCGTCATCTTCTCACAGGTATCGGCAACGTCCTTGCCATGCAAAGCCGTGACAATGACCCGGGCGAGTTCCCGCTGACCGTTTCTCAGCTCCGGATGTTCCATATGAGCCTTGTAGATGGTGTCGATCTCGCCGATATCCCGTTTATCGAAGATATAGAGATAACGGAGAACATCGCTATCCGAGACATTCATGAAGTACTGATAGATGTGGTAAGGGCTCGTCATCGTCGGATCGAGATAAAGGGCGCCGGTTTCGGACTTTCCGAACTTGTGTCCGGCAGCATCGGTGATCAGCTTGAAGGTAAAGACTTCGCAAGGAACCTGATCGCCATCTTTGCGGCGGACAAAATCCAGTGCCGTGGTCAGATTGCCCCACTGATCACCGCCGCCGATCTGAATGTTGCAGCCGTAATCCTCATAAAGCTTGGCAAAATCGCCGGACTGGAGAATCATATAGGAGAACTCGGCATAGGAAATGCCGACTTCCAGACGGGATTTGACGATATCCTTGTCCAGCATATAGTTGACCTGGAAGTTCTTGCCGTAATCCCGAAGGAAGGTGATGACATCTGTCTTCGACCACCAATCGTAGTTGTTGACGATGAGACCCTTCTTCGGATCTGACGTATCGATGTATTTGGATAACTGGGCACCGATGGCCTTGGCATTGGCGAGAATCTGATCCCGCTCCAAGAACTTACGCTCGGCCTTCTTGCCGCTCGGATCGCCGATCATGCCGGTGGCGCCTCCTAAGACGGCAATCACCCGATGGCCGGCAGCCTGCAGCCGCTGCAGAATGGTGATCATAATGAAGTTGCCTAACTGCAAGGACGAAGCACTGGGATCGAAGCCACAGTAAATCGTATGCGGCGTCTCCAAAAGTTCCTCAATCCGTTTCCGGTCCGAGAAATTATCCAGCAGTCCCCGACGCTCCAAATCATCAAAGATATTCATGTTAGCCTCCCAAATAGGTATTCCTTTGAAGATTATATACTTTGGGAAGCCTTTTTTCGATAGAATAGTAGACGAAAGGAAGAACTTCCCATGAAAACCTTTCGTCAGCGAGGACTAGGTTTCTTTTGCTGCTTTCTTCTGACCGCCTGTGCGGTCCGTGGAGAAGGCTATACCGAGATTAAAAACGGCTTCAGCAAAGCCCAGACGTATTTGGTGGATATCTATGATTTAGGCACGACGGCCACCTTCAAGAAATCCGATTATCTGTATATCAAAGAGACCTCCAGCTTAGGCACGGTCACTTCCACCCTGATTTCCGTCTTCTATCACGTCAATTTTGATGTCGCCTCCTCCGGAAAAACGGAAAGCCAAAGTGATTATCTCCGCTATTATCCTTCCGATGAAACGATTGTCACGATTGCGCAGACCCGTTATGAAAGCACGGCCGCGGCTCTGGCCAGCGGCTCGCTTGCCGGTCATTCCGGTACGATTTCTCCGAACTAAGGTAAACAAAGTCTTTCTGCGGATAGCAGTTGAGCAGCAACAGCTTCTTCCGAAACCGGAGACGGTACTCTTTGGCCGTGAGCGGAAGCCCGGTCTTCTGACAACCGCTCAGGCAAACAAAATCCAGCCGGGAATCCAGCCCGGAATACGGATCCTTTTCCTCGTCAAAGGCTTGCTCAATGGCTTGCTGGCTGGGAAGAAGAAGGCCGGTAAAATCCTGAGTCGTCTTCAGATCGACGGCCCCGGCCAGCAGTAACGACGTCAAAGCCAAAGACAGCCACGGCAGATTAGCCATTGCGGATGACCAGGAAAGCATACAAAAGAGAGACCAGATAGCCTAAGATCACCGGCAGAGCCGGAAGCGAGGGAAGAACTTCTTTGACGGGAGGGGAAAGCTCTTCCTGATAGCCGCTCAGAGCATAGGAAAGGCTGGCCAGATCCTGGCGGTCATAGTCTTCTTCGGAGCGGATCAGGTGGGTCAAAGCATCCACCAGGTTGTTCTCGAGGCGGGAATTGGTGAAGGTCAGCGGCAAAGGCAAGGTGAAATCCTCTTTTTCAAGGTATTGGCTTAAGGAATCCTTCAGATCCGAAATCTCCATCCGCTCGACCGTGGCCCGGAGGCCGTCCCGGTACGAATTCTCAAGCCCGGCATAGATGAGATAGCTTTGGTAGAAGTCCAGATAGGTTTGCTTTTTCTCTTTGACAAGCTTGCTGTCCTTTTTCTGGAAGGCATCCGGCGAAAGAAGCAGGGCCAGCACCAGAAAGACGAAGGGAGCGAAGATCAGCGGGAGAAGGCTATCGGTCTTGCGGTAGCTGATGAAACCGACGAAGATTCCGAAGACCACGCCGATGACAGGCCAGAGGGCCTGCTGAGACTCCTTGGGATGGTCGGCTGTCTTCTTCTCACGGTGAAAGAGGCCTTTGATCTTTTCAAGCATGGCTAAGCATTCCTTTCAGGGCCTGCCCATAGCAGGCATCCACGGCGGGAAGAGCCACCGCTAACAGCAGAGCAGCTACCAGCTGGTAAAGGGCGATGCTGAGGCATTCCTGGATGGCAGGGAAGAAGAGAACGATAAACGAGATGAGGGTGAAGAAAGCCAACATTGCCCCTTTGCCGGCAAGCTTATCCTGCCTGTATTTTTTGAGGTTAGACGAAAGAAGACGGACTTTGGTTTCCGTTTCCTGCGCCAGCAGCGTGTAGTTAGGAAGCAAAGCCTGTCCTTCCTGATCCCGTTTCAGGACATACAGAAAGAAGGTCTTCCAGGCTCCTAACGGATATGGGCATTGCCCGTCCGCTGCCAATTCCTCATAGCCTTTGATTTCCATTTTCCCGACTAGATATTTCGATGCAAAGTCATAGCTGGTCTTCGGCGCAATGCCGGAGCGGATTCCCGAAAGGAAGGACGAAAAGAAAGCGTAGGAAGCCAGAGTTTTCTGTAAACTGTCCTCCTCTTTGAAAGCTAAGAAGAGGAGACTGAGATCTCCCCCGAGGATGAGAAGAGCAGCGAAGACGGAAAACCACAGGTTGGGAAGAAGGAAGAACGGCAGAAAAGAAAAGGCGACAGCCAAGAGAATTTCCGGATAGTCTGATTTGACAAAGTCTTTAGAACTCATAGGGACAAGATCCTTTCACCTACTATTGGGAAAAAGGAGTGCCCTTGTCCAAAAGTCAGCGATTAACGTCGATGCTCGTCACAGCCAGGAAGTCATTGATGGCCTTCTGCCGGATGCGCGAATAGCCGGAATGGGAGTATTCTTTGGCAAACTCGTTCTCCTCCGTTTTGTAGAAGAAGGTAACCCAAAGAACTTTCCTTTCGATCGGATCCAGACTGGTGATGGCATAGAGAATGGCACCCACAAACTGGATCTCCTGAGCATAATCCTGATACGAGGGCTCCATGGCGAAGTCCTGAATGGCACTTAAAGGCGGCACATTGCCGTCCCGGGGGAAGAGATGCGAGGTAGCAATCGGGAAAGCAGACCAAAGACGTCCCATGCAACTGTGATAATGGAAAGAGACTTCCTGAATGCGGCGTCTCGAAACAACAATGTTATTGTTCATAGTTAAAATTTAAATGCATTTTTGGTCCTTTGTGTTGGCTAGCTTGCCATTATATTAGCACAAATCTTTACTGAAAATACAAGATTTTTTGCCAAGAAAAATGGCTTAGTTACGGCTAACTTTCTTAATGAGACATTTATTGAACTTTTATTGGACTTTTTAACGTTACATCAATTTCAAAAGAATCCCATCCATAACGTAAAATTTGTCTTTCCGAAGTCGGACTCGGCTCTTAGAGGTCACTATAGCGTTACCAATTTCATTTTTTGCCGAAAAATATTTTTTCAGGAAGCTTTCCTGGAACCGTTGCTGGTATTCTGCGAGGCTGAAACCCTCCGTAAGGCGTAGGTTCAGCATCAGATATTCCAGCTTTTCGTCCTCCGGTTTGATGACATCCAGAGTCGGATGACAGTCCCCGGCCAGATAGCGGGTCATCGATCGCGTGTTGGTGCTCCGGAGATGACCGAGGTATTGGCTGGCTCCCAGTCCGCAGGCATAGTAATGCTGGTCATGCCAGTAGGTGAGGTTATGCTTGGACTCATAGCCAGGCTTGGCGAAATTGGAGACCTCATAGCGGGGATAGCCATGTTTTTCCAGGGCCCTGACGATGGTCTTATACTGCCTTGCCAGCTCCTCATCGCTGGCCGCGGGTACCTTTTCATTATAAAAATAGGTACCTTCCTCAATCTGCAGGGAATAGAAGGACAGATGGGTGGGATTCAGCTTAAAGGCAAATTCAAAATCATCTTGCAGATCCTGAGCCGTCATTCCCGGCAGGCCATAGATGAAATCCAGGTTGATATTGGTGATGCCATTCTTGCGCAGGTGAAGGATGGCTTTTTCGACGTCGGCATTCGTGTGGTTCCGTCTCAGTCTTTTCAGAAGCTCCGAATTGACGCACTGCACTCCGAGCGAGACCCGGTTCACACCGTACATGGATAACAGATGAGCCTTCGCCGGCGTCAAGGATTCCGGATTGGCTTCCAGAGTGAACTCAATGACCGACGGGAAGTGAGAATGAAGATAACCTAAAAGCCGGGTCAGACCGGCCGCGGAGAGGGCACTCGGGGTGCCGCCGCCGATATAGATGGTTTTCAAAGAATCTTCCGGAATCGCCTTGGCGGCGATTTCCTGAAGGAGACAGTCCAAATACCGGCTCTCCGAAAAGGTCCCGGAAAGGACCTTGGCAAAATCACAATAGGAACATAGACAATCGCAGAAGGGAATGTGAAGATAGAGGGACTCAGCGCTGTTCGTGGTCATCCCGACGGTCCTGCTCCATCTGCACTAAAAGGGCATCGACATCCTCCGGGGTGAAGACCAGGTTCAGTTCCTGTTCCTTCTCGGCGATGACTTTCTTGTCTTTGCGGATATCCTGACTCAGGGTGATATCGTTCTTGCGCTGAGCTTCCGGATCGACGACCAGCGACGAGACTTCCTTGGAGACGATCTCCTTATGGGTCTCTTTCTTAGCCTGCGGGCGGAGATTCGGGAAAAGCACCAGAATCAGAACCACGATCACGACCACGACACCTAAGGCAATCAGAACGTAAGCATACGTCGGAACATCAGCCAGGCATCGGAGCATCATTGTTTTTTATCCTCCGTCAGTGGAATCGGCGAGTACACGAACTTGTTCTTCAGCTTCTCTTTCTTATAGAAGCCCCGGGTGGCCAGATCATCCATGCTGGTCCGGGCAGTTTCATAAACGGTCTTCTCTTCGCTGCGGAACTGATCAATCGTATATTTGAATCCGACCGTGCAATGGCCGGCATAGAAATGGGCTTCCTTGCGTTTGAGCTGCGGATAGACTTCCCTGAGCTTCTTGGCATTGTCCTCGATGGCCGCGCTTTCGGCCGAGACCGGAAATACCGGCAGGGCCAAGGTGGGAACGATCTCCTCAGTGACCGCAGGACTGGGTGTGCCGTCCGGACTTAAGACGGGCTGAGCCTTCTTAGCCTCTTCCTCTTTCTTGCAGGCCATCAGGTCAGAGCGGAGCAGTACCTCATCCCGGATGATGAAAGGCAAAATGGAATTAATGAAATACGTGAGATCCAACGTCCTCTCGCTCTCTTTGGTGATATCAAAGAAATTCTTGCTGCGGGAAAAAGCAATCGACTCGAAATCCAGCAGATAGCCTAAGGCATGGAAGCCGCTGTAGGAGAGGAAGCTCTTGCTGAAGATGCTGGCCGTGCCTTCAAAGAAATATTCAAACGGCTTCAGGAAATCAAAGACAAACGGAATGGCCAGCGCTCTCAGGATGGCAGGGATTTCGTTCTGCCCTAAGAAGGCTAACAGCCCGTTAAGATGCTCGGGAATGGTCTCGGCCGGCGGAACCGTCAGCGGATTGCGGACATCATTGACGACACCCTTGCGGTAACTGGCCGCGCCGTCCTGGCTTTCGCCGATGACGCTGCGGTTGATGGTTTCGATGGCAGCCAACGTAAGACCGTTGGCAAGATAATCCTGGTTATAGGCTTTGCTGTAGGCATCGGCTACGAACAGATCCGAGGGAATGGACTCAATCTGATCCAGGGACAGCTTATCCAAGGTATCCTGGGAAGGCACCGGACTGCCGTTGAACTTCAATACGGCCGTCAAGGCAGCCGACTTCCGGCGCAGCAGGATCTTGTTCTGACTCTCCGGACTTAAGGCAATGAAGGCAATGAGATCCTCCATCAGCCCCAGCTCCAACGTATAACTGTCGGCTAAAAGCTTCCGGGTCAGGGAAATCTTATAGGGGTTGCCCTGAGTATCCTTAAGCTCCGTCATCACCGAAAAATTCTGGCGGTAAAGAAGGACCTTATCCCAGACGGAAGAAACATCCTCACGATTATAAATCGCCTGGACCTGCTCCTTGGTGGCATAGACATCATCGGTGAAGCGTCGGCCCTCGTTTGTATTGATCATGGGATTACGATAGCACCATTATAGGACAAAGCCCCGGCTTTTACTATTTAATTACTAATTAAAAACTAAGATTCTACTTTTCCGTTCCTTCATCGACCGTCAGCATGGCAATGAAGGCGTCCTGCGGCACCTGAACCTTACCGAATTCCTTCATCCGCTTCTTGCCGCGCTTCTGCTTCTCCAATAGCTTCTTCTTACGAGAAATATCGCCGCCATAGCACTTGGCCAGAACATCCTTCCGGACGGCCTTGATGTCAGCCCGGGCAATGACCTTGCTGCCGAACGCCGCCTGGACCGGGATCTCGAACTGCTGCTTCGGAATGACATCCTTGAGCTTATCGACAACCGCCCGCGCCCTCGAATAGGCCGTCGGACGGTAGACGATGGTCGTCAAAGCATCGACGGGTTCGCCGTTGAGGAGGATGTCCATCCGCTCCACATCGCTGACTTCTTCCCCTAAGAGCTCGTAATCCAGGGAAGCATAGCCCTGGGAGACGCTCTTGAGCTTATCGAAGAAATCAAAGACGATCTCGCTTAACGGCATCTTGTATTCGAGCTTGACCCGGGTCTCATCGATATAGGTCATGGTTTTGTACTCGCCGCGTTTGTTCTGACAGAGGGTCATGATGTTGCCGACATAGTCCTTCGGGGTCATGATCTCCACCTTGCTGAAAGGCTCCTTGGTCTGCTTGACCTTGGTATGATCCTTTGGGAATTCCGCCGGGTTCTGGATGAACTCCGTGTGGCCATCGGTGAAGAGAATCTCATAGACGACACTCGGGGCTGTGCAGACCAGATCCAGGTCATACTCCTCTTCCAGACGTTCCTGGATGACTTCCATATGGAGAAGACCTAAGAAACCGCAACGGAAACCCGAGCCTAGGGCAACGGAAGTTTCCGGCTCATAGACCAGGGCACTATCGTTGAGAGATAACTTATCCAATGCTGCATGGAGATTCTCGAAATCCTTGTTATCACTGGGATAAAGACCGGCGAAGACCATCGGCTGGGATTTACGGAATCCCATCAAGGGCTTGTCGGTCGGATTGTCGGCACCGGTAATGGTATCGCCGACACTGACATCTTTGATATTTTTAATCGAAGCGGCAAGGTAACCGACTTCACCGACTTTGAGGAACTCAGTCTTTTCTTCTTTGGGAGTCCGCATGCCTAATTCGGTAACCGTATAGACGACGCCATCGGCCATCAGCTTGATCTTGTCTCCGACGCTGATTTTGCCGTCAAAGACGCGGATCATGACGATGACACCGCGGTAGGAATCGAAGCGGCTGTCGAAGATCAAGGCCTTGAAAGGGGCCTGGATGTCGCCTTGCGGCGCCGGCAGATCCGTGACGATATGTTCCAGCATTTCCTCGACGCCCTGACCGGTCTTGGCGGAAACGGAAAGGCAGCGGTCCGGATCGATCTGCAGGGTATCAATCAGCTCCAGCTGACACCGTTCGACATCGGCGGAAGGCAGGTCGATCTTGTTGATGACCGGCAGCAGTTTCAGTCCGTTATCCAACGCCAAGTACCCGTTGGCCAAGGTCTGCGCCTGAACGCCCTGGGTGGCATCGACTACCAGGATGGCGCCTTCGCAGGCCCGTAAGGAACGGCTGACCTCATAGGTAAAGTCGACATGGCCAGGAGTGTCGATCAGGTTGAAAAGATAATCTTCGCCGTTCTTGGAATGATAGGTGACGGAGACGGCATTGAGTTTGATGGTGATGCCCCGCTCCCGTTCAATCGACATATCATCCAAAAGCTGAGGCTGCAGGTCTCTTAGTTCCACGGCACCGGTCTTTTCCAGAATCCGGTCGCAGAGGGTGCTTTTGCCGTGGTCGATATGGGCCACGACGCAGAAGTTACGGATATGCTGATTATCGAAGATCATTTCTTGTTCCCCCAGAATTGGCGTAGTTCCAGCTTCAGCTGACCTTTGGAGTAGAGATAGGTGGCATCCGGGTAGATCTCCTGGAACACTTTCCGATAGAGCGAATACTTAAAGCGACTGTCAATGAAGAGCATGAAGCCGACATCCTGATCCGTCCGGATCACCCGTCCGGCGGCCTGCAAGACCCGGTTGACGCCCGGGTAAGTGTAAGCATAGGAGAAGCCTTTCTGCTTTTCCTCGGGGGTGCTCGTCTTATCATAATAATCCATCAGCCGGTCTCTTTCAAAGTTCATTTGCGGCAGACCCACGGAGATGACGATGCTGCCGATGAGGCGGTCACCGACCAGATCGATGCCTTCGCTGAAAATGCCGCCTAAGACCATGAGGCCGATCGTCGTCTGAGGATTGTCCGCCTGGAAATGAGCCAGGAACTCCTCACGGCCCGTCTCGCTCATGCTGTGCCCTTGGGTCAGCAGCAGGCAGTCATCCAAAGGATCCTGACTGAAAAGATTGGCTAAGGCATCGAGATAATCAAACGAAGGGCAGAAGACAAAGTAGTTGCCTTTCTTCATTGAACAGGCGGTCTTCACCAGCGAGAAGACTTCAAACAGGGTGTTGTCGCGGTCCCGGTAATAAAGCGACAGGGACGTCGAGACAAAGACCTTGCGGTTGGCTAACGGGAAAGGCGACGACAGAATCAGCCGGTTGGACAGGTCCTTGCTGTCACCGCCGAGCAGGTCGATGTAATACTCTTTCGGCGAGAGCGTGGCGGAGAAATAGATGACCGACTCAAAAAGATCCGAGCCTTCCTTGATCAGAGGACGGCTGTCGAGATTGGCAATCCGGACGGCTTCCACCTTCCGCTCAGAATCCACCATCACATAAAAGAGGAACGACGGTCGGGTGTCCGGCTGATCCAAAAGCTGACAGAGATAAAGGGCGCTGTTAAGCAAATAGAAATAATCCAGCAACGGATCCGTGACCAGGTCGGTATGCTTCTTCAGCAGTTCCTTGATGTCGCTGATGCCGTCGGTGACGGCCTTCTCAAAAGCTGGGGGAACGACATCCAGCAGATGGAGACGATTATGCTGGACATCGGGATCGTCCTCGGGAATCTCAATGGCATCAATGGCCTTCTGAAGATCCAGAATATGGGCTTTGAGGAGCACAAACTCCCGCCCGCTGCACAAGGATAAGGCCTTCTCGAGTTCGTGGACATCCAACGTCAGGGAGTACATGTCCCGGACGCGGTCGGGGAGGTTGTGGCATTCATCGACCAGAAGCTCCGTGTGCCGGTGAGCCTGATTGTCGTCTTCCAGGCCGAGCCGGTCGTGGTAGTCATAGACATAGGTATAGTCGCAGACCAGGACATCGGCATAGTTGGATAAGTCAATCTGGAACTCGAAGGGACACATCGTCTTTTCAAAACATAAAGATTCGATCGTGGCCCTATCGAAGAGGTCATATCGGTTCAGAGCGTCAAAGATGGCATCCAGCAGTTTATCGTAGTAATTCCTGGCAAAAGGACATTCATCGGGATTGCAGTGTCCCTTCTTGTCGTTGAAACAGATATTCTCCTTGGAGGTGAACTCCACGGCTTTGATCTTGGCTTTGTCCTGGCTGAAGATCCGCAAGGTCTCCATGGCCACCTTCTTGATGGAGTTCTTGTTGGTCAGATAGAAGATGCGGTCCGTGGCTTTCGTGGCAAAGCGTTTCACCAGCGGATAGAGGACGGAGACGGTTTTGCCGATGCCGGTCGGGGCTTCGATGAAGACCTGCTTCTTCTCGTCGGCGGCCTTGTCGACAAACGCCATCATCTCCTGCTGACCGGGTCGGAGACTCTTAAACGGGAAAGGCAGATCCTTCACTGAAAGATTCCGTTCCTTCTTGAAGGCCATCACCTTCTCCCAGTAACGGGTATAGCGGGCAATGACGTCATTGACGAAGGCTTCCAGTTCCTCCAGGGTATAGACCTGGCGGATCTGTTTGCGGATATGGGTGTTGTTCTGCTTGAGATAGGTCATCACGATGGTGACGGAGCTGAGATTCCGGTCCTTGGCGATGATGTAGGCATAGAAGATTGCCTGACCGAGATGCCACTGGGCATGGTCATGGATGAACTCATCCAGGTCGGCGACGGTCGTCTTGATTTCCTCAACGGTTACGGCACCGTTGGGGGCAATCATCACGCCATCGGCTTTGCCGTTGACGACATAGGCGAAGTCTTTGGATAGAAAGGTATATTCCAGCGGATATTCGGAAAGATAATCGGATCCCTGCTCCCCCTGATAGAGGGCATGGAGCCGGCTGCCTTCCTGCATCGAGGCACGATTGAAAACGCGGGTGTCCAAATGCCCGCGGCGCAGAATGACATCAACGATATCGTGGACGGACAGGTAAAACGTGGTCATCGTCCACTATTTTACCATGGATAGGCGGACTTTGCCTTTTATTCCTGAGGAGAAACCTTGCTGTCCAGTTTTTGGAGAAAACGGGAAAAACGGTGGTGTTTTCTCCCCTCGGCCAGACAGCTGGGGTCGCCGAGGAGCATTCCGGCCCGCAGGTACTCGTTTCCCTGGGTGCCGTTCTGATGGTAATATTCGAGATAGAGGTGGAAATAGAGTTCCGGGTATTTGCTGGCTAACGTCTGGGCGATGACCCGGGCCTCCTCTTCATGATGGAGGTGGGCTTTGGCATAGCGGAAGCCGCCTTCCAGATAGCCCAGATGATAGCTCTTCAGGTAAAGACCTTTCACCTGGCTCTGATTCATGCTGGGATGGTCCTCGAGGATCTCGGCTGCCCGGAAACAGCAGTAGGGGTCATCCTTGGCCTTGAGGAAATAGGCCAAAGCCATCAAGGAATCCTTGTCCGTGCCGCGGCCGTCATAGGCTAATAAGGCCGCTTCCTTGCAGCAGGCCTGCGACCGTTTCTCGGCTCCCAGGACGAAGTGGCCGAAGGCGGCTTCCTCGTCTTTGGAAACGTGATTTCCCTGAAGATAGGTCATTCCCAGATAGTAGGAGCTGACCCCATCGCCGTCTTCTTCGGCCCGTTTCAAGAGCGGAATCCCTTGGCTGTCTTGGCCGGTTTCCAGTAAGGCTAAGCCAAGCCAGCGGTCCTTTTCCCGGCTAGGCTGGGCTTCTTTCAGATAGGAGATGGCTTTAGGGACATTGCGGCTGGTGCCTTTGCCAAGCAGGGATAGGATTCCCAGATACAGGCAGGCTGCTTTTACTTTCCCACGGTAGGCTTTGACGAAGAAGTCATAGGACTGGTAGCTGGACTGCAGATAGGGGGAATAGCCTTCCCAATGGAAGATACCTAAGAGATAACAAAACCGGGCCTTGCCTTGGTTGGCTTTGAGGATGACGTTATAGACGAGGCCTTCCGGCAGGGCTTCCCGCCGGATATAAAGCAGATAAGCTTCCAAGACTTCTTCTTCATCCGTCAGGCCATCCTCACGTTCCTTCTTCTTCAGATAAGCCAGATATTCCATGCTCCGAAACGGAGGATAGCGAAACTTCCAGGGAGAGGCAAGACAGTCTTTAAAGCCGAAATCTTCAGCTGCATAATCCACGTTTTCCTTTTGAGTTTCCATCGTGAGGATTTCCTTTCGTTTCGGCCAATATAAACGATTGATTTCGGAAAATCAAGGACTAAATTTTTGCCCTTGGAAAAGGTTCAAAATAAGTTCAAAACAAGTCTAAAATAAGTTGCAGATTTGTCCAATATTTGTCTCATTAAGGTGGTATCGGAAATTTGAAAAATCCGAAATTTCGGCTAAGGGTAGCCTGGATTTGATGCTCCTCAAAGGCCTCGGCTGAAGAAAGTCAAAAAAATTTGAAAGATTTTTCTTCAAAATTGGTCAAAAAGAGAAAACCTGTCTTTCTTTCAAAGGCGTTTTCCGGGTCTCAGTTTCTTCCCGAGGATGCCAAAAAGGTTTCCCGCTTCTCAAGACTTTTTCAGGGGAGGGCTTGGGACTTGAAATCTACTTGAATATCCGTTTTTTCTTTGATATACTAACAAAGCTTCAAAACTAGATGGCCCGATAGCTCAGCTGGCAGAGCACAGCACTGAAAATGCTGGTGTCGGCAGTTCGACCCTGCCTTGGGCCACCATTGAAGTAAATAAG
>LAHS01000341.1_pt1 | contig 50426 bp, 46 predicted proteins | sample 329651 | NCBI WGS metagenome assembly LAHS01 (sample SAMN03275699, study PRJNA271635) | activated sludge metagenome | isolation source: sample C-1 Sludge from hydrolytic chamber (first chamber) of Anaerobic...
TGTTGCGTCTTACATTGCGTGCTGTTCCCACAGGAGTCACCGCCTCCGCTACCAACAACTAGTGAACACTTCTAATTTTTTATTTATTGCAAAAGCAAGAATAGCTAAGTTCTACATAATAGCAAAAATTTATGAACACCTTTCCTCTGTTCCTTAAATTATTTTAGTTATGTTCCAACCTCTTTCTAATTCACAAAAAAGCGTTTATTGTTGCGAACAGGTTTGGACAAAAAGAAAAAGTGTTAGATAATCTAACACTTTTGGCTATGTCGTTGTTGTCTGCCTTACTTTTTGCTTGGGATGTTATTTTAACGCAATACAAATATTTTTTGCTTCGGTGAAAAATTCTAGACTATGGTGACCACCTTCACGCCCTACACCGCTCTTTTTAAAGCCGCCAAACGGGGCACGTAAGTCGCGTACAAACCAGCAATTGACCCAAATTGTTCCCGCCCGCACATCATGTGAAATACGATGTGCACGTTGTAAATTTTCCGTCCAGACCACTGCATTCAATCCATATTCTGTGCCATTTGCAATCGCTAATGCTTCCGCTTCTGTGTCAAATGGAATAATCGTAACGATTGGCCCGAAAATTTCCTCTTGGCAAATACGTGCTTGAGCATTTTCCTGCAAATATATAGTCGGTTGTAGGTAATAACCCGTGCTTAAATGTGCTGGTAATTCAGGACGTTTGCCACCATAAATAAGCGTCGAGTTTTCATATTCAGCAATGCTTAAATAGCTAGTTACTTTGTTGTAATGGGCTTGACTTACGACTGGCCCCATATTCGTTTTAGCATCTTGCGGATCGCCAACAACTAATGCTGCAGCCGCTTCTTTAAAGCGTGTGAGAAATTCATCTAAAATAGTACGCTGCACTAAAATACGTGATCCTGCTAAGCATACTTGACCCGAATTCATAAATGCTGCCTGAATGGAGACAGGAATGGCCTTATCTAAATTCGCATCTTCAAAAATAATATTAGCTGCCTTTCCACCTAATTCAAACGAAACCTTTTTTAATGAATCTGCACCATTTTTCATTATAGCTTTCCCTGTTGTTGTTTCCCCCGTAAAAGAAATTAAATCAACTTCAGGATGTGTCGTCATAAATTCTCCTGCCGACTGAACACCAAAACCATGCACGACATTAACGACCCCATCTGGAATACCAGCCTGTTGTGCAATCTCTCCAAGTAACGATACGGTTAATGGAGTAATTTCTGCTGGTTTAATAACTGCCGTATTCCCTGAAGCTAAACAAGGCCCAAGCTTCCATGTTGTCAGCATAAAAGGTAAATTCCATGGAGTAATTAATGCAGCCACCCCAACTGGCTCATACCGCGTATAATTTAAATACGCATCGTCCATTGGATATACCTCACCACCTTGATGCTCCATAAAATCCGCAAAAAACTTTAAATTTTCTGCTGCCCGCGGTATTTCACGCTCTAACGCTACTTGGTAAGGCTTCCCTACGTCTAATGCCTCTAAGCGAGCTAACTCTTCTTTGCGTTCGATGATGATTTCAGCCATTCGACGAATTTTTGCACAACGTTCCGATAGTGGCATCGTACGCCAAGGTCCTTCTTCAAAAGCTTGACGTGCAGCTTCACAAGCACGATCCACATCTTCAAAACTGGCTTCGTGAACTTTTGCAATAATTTCCTGAGTCGCTGGATTTTTCACCTCAAACAATGTTTGAGAAGAAGATTCTACATATTCTCCATTTATGAATAGTTTAACTTCCTTCAATTTCGTTTGTGTATTTGCCATGATAGACCACTCCTTACTCTTCATTTTGTCGACGTTGGATGGACTTTCCTGCAATCCCCCAATGAGAACTTGGGATTTCATTTAAACATACACGAACCGTTTCCAGTGGAGCATCAAGTACCGAAGAAACGGTTTTACTCATTTCTTCTATTAATAGTTCCTTCTGTTCTTTCGTTCGTCCCTCAATAAACGTTACTTGAATAAATGGCATCTCGGCTCCTCCTTATCTATCGCTCTACTTGAACGGATAATGATTCCATTCCGTCAAAACTGACAGTAAAGCTATCTCCTGCATGCATTGTGGCAGAACCTGTTAATGCGCCACTAAGTACAATATCTCCTGCTCGAATATGCTGCCCACGGGCAATTAATTTATTCGCCATCCATGCAATGGCTCTTGCTGGATGCCCCATAACGGAACCTGCTGTACTCGTCGCAATCATTTCATCATTTTGTGTAAAAATACAGCCCATATTCACCAGATCCACTTCATTCACTGCATATTTTTGCGAACCCACTATGTAGCGAGAGGAAGAGGAATTATCAGCGATTACATCTGGCAATGTAAAATGGAAGTTTAAATAGCGACTATCAATTATTTCCATGGCAGGTGCAACATAGGCAGTTGCTGTCAGTACGTGCGCGACAGTCACTACTGGGCCGACTAAATCTTCCTTAAACACGAAGGCAATCTCTGGCTCAATTTTGGGGTGAATAAGTGATTTTAATGATATTGGATGTTGGGCATTGACCGCCATATTCGCTAATAACACGCCATAAGTAGGCTCATGCACTCCCATCATTTGCTGTTTAGCTTTGCTTGTTAAACCGAGCTTAAGTCCCGAGATGGATGTTTGCTCATGTTTGCACTTTAGTTCAATAAGTTTGTCTTGAATATCATAAGCTGTTTCAACGGTTAATTCTGGATAGCGCTCGACAAACTTCGTAACCTCATACACATCCCGCTCTGCTAAATACAACGCATATGCAATTTGATCTAGCGTATCGGTTTTCATCATCGCTCGTTCCTCCATTCTCTTTATACTGACTGTTTCACATCTGCTATGTTACGTGCAATCTCTGCTATTAAATCTTCCTGACCACCTACTGCTTTCATTTTGCCAAGTTCTACTAAAATTTCGCGTTCATCTACGTTATATTTTTTCGCTGCTTCTTGAGTGAATAGTAAAAAGCTTGAGTAAACGCCTGCATAGCCCATCATTAAGCTAGACCCCGTTATTTCCTGTGGTCGTGGCATAAATGGCGCTACGACTTCATTGGCAACGTCGATTGTTCGATATAAATCAATGCCTGTTTCATAGCCTAGACGGTCGAAAACCGCTACCATTACTTCTGTTTGAGTATTTCCACTACCCGCACCTAAACAGCGTAAACTACCATCCACATACGTAGCACCTGCTTCGACTGCAGCCATCGTATTTGCCATAGCAAGTGATAAATTATTATGGGCATGGAAGCCAATTTCGCAAGAAACATGCGATTTTAGTGCAGCTACCCGCTCTTTCACCTCATGGGGAAGCATGGCACCTGCTGAATCTGTCACATAGATAATTTCAGCTCCATAACTTTCAAATAATTTCGCCTGCTCCACTATTACTGACGTCGGAGCCATATGTGCCATCATTAAAAAGCCGACTGTTGTCAATCCTAATTCTCGACTTAAATAAATATGTTGACCAGCAACATTTGCCTCCGTGACATGCGTTGCAACCCTCGCCATAGTAGCGCCCGCCTTCACAGCATTTTTTAAATCTTCCTTTAGACCAATTCCAGGTAATATTAAGACTGAAATTGCCGAATCACCACATTCTTCTTTTGCCGCCGCTATTAACTTCAGTTCATCCACTTTCGAAAAACCGTATTGCAAAGAGGAACCACCTAATCCATCCCCATGGGAAACCTCAAAGTATTTCACTTTTGCTTCTCCTAAACCTCTTGCAACATCTCGCACTTGCTGCTCCGTAAATGCATGGCGCATTGAATGACTGCCATCCCTCAATGTCACATCTAAAACGGTTAATTGTTTTGTCATCATCCTCACCTCCAATTAGTTCGACTTGACTGTTCCATGTTGCAGCTTAGCCATTTGATTTCCGACTTGCACTGCTGCCGCTGTCATAATATCGAGATTTCCTGAATACGGTGGGAAAAAGTCTCCCGCCCCCTCAACTTCCAAAAAAACTGATATTTGTTGACCTTCAAAAATAGGCGCACTCGTCATGCGATAACCCGGTACATATTGTTGTACAGCGTTCACAATCTCTTCAATAGCCTTTGTAATTTCCTCTTCCTTGCCACCTTCATTCACTAATACATGTACGGTGTCACGCATCATAATTGGCGGCTCTGCGGGATTTAATATAATAATGGCTTTCCCTTTGTTTGCACCGCCTACTTCCTCCAGCGCCCTAGCTGTTGTGCGTGTAAATTCATCAATGTTAGCCCGTGTGCCAGGCCCTGCACTTTTACTCGCCACCGTTGCCACAATTTCTGCATACGTAACATCCACCACTTGATTAATGGCATACACAATAGGAATCGTCGCTTGCCCCCCACAAGTCACCATATTGACATTGTCAACCGCCACGTACTTTTCCAAGTTTGCACACGGCACAACAAATGGACCAATAGCCGCTGGTGTTAAATCGACTATCTTTTTGCCAAGTGCCAGTACTTGTTCACTGTGCGCAGTATGGGCATTGGCAGTTGTTGCATCAAACACAATATCGAAGAGTTCTGGGCATGCAACTAAACCCGCAATACCATTTGTAATGGTATGATAGCCACGATCCTTCGCACGCTGAATGCCATCCGATGTAGGGTCTATTCCAACCATTACACTCATCGTTAAATACTCACTGCGCTCAATTTTGTACATTAAATCTGTCCCAATATTTCCAGAGCCTAAAATGGCAACTTTCAATTTGACCACTTTTATTTCTCCTCCTTTCTTCGAAACGTGGCAGAAACAGCACCAAGATGAGCAAAGTCCGCTGTAAAACTATCTCCATCTTCTATCGTTACGGCTGATGTTAATGCGCCTGCTAAAACCATTTCCCCTGCTTGCAAGCCAATATGGTATTTACTTAGCTTATTAGCAAGCCATGCTACTGCCCGTAGTGGATTTCCCATTACAGCAGCCGCTGCTGCACTATCAAAAAGCACGCCATTGCGATAAACATTCATACCAATATGCGGTAAATCTACCTCAGTCAATTTTGTTGGTGTGCCGCCAATAATAACCATTGCGGAAGAACCGTTATCTGCTACTGTATCTTCAAAATTAATTTTCCAATCGGTAATACGACTATCAATAATTTCTAAAGCTGGCACAATATAATCTGTCGCTTCGATAACATCCATCTCCGTAATAGAGGGCCCATATAAATCCTTCTTCAAGATAAATGCTATTTCAAATTCCAACTTCGGCTGAATAAAATGATTGAGAGAAATGGTTGCACCGTCCACCTCAACCATATCCGATAAAATATGACCGTAATCTGGTTCTGTTACTTGAAATTGTTGTTGCATCGCCTTGCTTGTTAAACCTATTTTTTTACCGATAATTTGTTTGCCCATTTGTTGCTTTGCTGCAATTTGAAGTAATTGAATCGTATAAGCGTCATCGACAGTAATATCTGGTACAGTGGACGTTAATGGGGCAATAGGTCGCTTTGCTTCTTCTGCTTCTAATAACTTCTTTGCATAAAGTTGTCTATCCATTGTCAACCTCCTAAGCCTGCATTGTTGTTTCCACTGCAAGTGAGCCGTATCTTCCATTGAAAAATAGTAACGGCTCTCCATCTTCTAGTTGAATGTCCTTTACACTGCCGATAAATAAAGTGTGGTCGCCTTCAACATATGTGCTCGCTACCTCACAGCTAATTTGTGCAAGCGCGCCCTCAATTGTCGGGGCCCCTTGTAAATCACTGAATTGGACCTCGCGCTTTTCTTTTATTTGGCCGGCAAATAACATAGATAATTCTTGCTGTTGTGCCGATAATATATTGACTGTAAATGTCCCACTTTGCTTGATATGCTCCAGCATTGAAGCCTTCTCCCCAATCGAGATCACTACTAGTTTTGGATTAAGTGAAACAGACATGAACGCATTTGCCGTCATGCCATGAATAGTGCCATTCACATTTGTTGTAATGACAGTTACACCTGTTGCAAATTTCCCCATTGCATTTCTAAAAAGACGATCATCCATTACATAACCTCCTCATCAATTAGTGCTGTCTCAAATACTAAAAAGTAGTAGTTAAGACAGCTATTTAGGCACGCTATTTATTACTCATCTATTTATTTCACTGGAACTTTCACTGCACGATCAGGTGTGCCATATAAGAAATACTCATTAGGTAGAGGTGAGCCATACCAAATAATCGCCTCATCTAACTCATTTTCGCGCCAAGTGATTGGCTTCCAGTCAGGGTCGAAAATAAGATAACCAGAGTCACCAAATAATTCTACTCGGTTTCCACCAGGCTCCATTACATACATGAAATACGCTTGGCTTACACCATGTTTTCCAGGGCCCGCTTCTATTTGAATTCCGTTTTCTACGAAAATATCCGCTGTATCCATTAAATGCTGTGGATAGCCATACCAAAACGCAATATGATGGAAGCGACCACTATTACCAGTTTGATCGTTCATTAATGCCACTTCATGTACTAATGGGCTCACACTCATCCACGCACCAATTTCTTCATTATTATTCAAGACAATTTGTTCACGTAGCTTAAAGCCTAAATGTTCAGACATAAATTCACGATTTTTTGCTACATCTCTACACATTAAGTTGATATGATCTAAACGTCGGGCAGGGACACCCATTAATGGTCGTTTTTGTGGACGGCTTTTTAATAATGTTTTTTGATCTTCCGCTGGCTGGAAATAATCTACTTCCCACAAAATTTCTTGTTTATGACCATCAGGTGTAACAAATTGATAAGCACGACCATGCCCTAAATCGCCATCAATCCAACCTTTTCCATAGCCGCTTTTCTCTAACGATGCAACCCTTCGTTCTAACGCTTCAGGTGAACTTGCACGCCATGCCGAATGTCCAAGACCTGCTTCTTTACCTTCTGTTAACTTTAATGTGTGATGATAAAAATCCTCGTAACCTCGTAAATAAACCGATTGCCCTTCACGCGCTGTAATTTGTAGCCCCATATAATCGGTGAAAAATTTTAAAGATTCCTCTGGTTTTGGTGTAAAAAGCTCCACGTGTGCTAATTGTGCTACATCAAAATTTGTCATCCATCATTCCCCCTGATTTTTTATTTATTTGTAAAGTAATTCACATCATCCGGATTTACCCAAGTTGGGTCTGTCCAACCGGTTAAATCATAATCAGCCATACATTGCTCTGCAAAAGCGATAAACTCGTCTGTTTTCCCGCTTCCCTGTGCACCAAACAACGTTTGTAACCTTATGTCTTCATGGTTTCCAGCGTAATTCCGTTCATATAGCTCACTTCGACCACCGAATTCTGTACCAATCGCATCCCACAGTAGCTTGATGGTTTTAATTTTTTCAAGAGCCTCAATACCATTTGAACCACGATAAAGCTTATCCAATGTTGGACGGAATTCCTCATTTAAAAAGTCTCTAGCACTGGATGGCTGCACAATTAAATTCCCTGCTACGATTTGCTGGATGATGCCTTTAATCTTCGGCCAGCCTTCCTGCAAAAATACGCGATAGGCTAAGCCACCATTTAAATTTGGAATGACAATGCCATTCTCTTTTTTCTCTGGATTCAGCGCCATCGCATCGCTTAATGACCAGAACATATGACGCCATGCCATAATCTCACCAATATGCACTTGAACACCTCGGAATTGATCCGTACCTGCTGTCTTTAATGCCTTTAGCAAGACACCGATAATAAAATCTAATTTCACAGCTAAGCGTGTGACACCTTGGAACGTAAAACGATTAATGAAACCGCTTTCTACAAAGAATGAAGTCGTCTTCTGCATATCTTCATAAATTAAAATATTTTCCCACGGAATAAGCGCTTGTTCGAATACAAGTACTGCGTCATTTTCATCGAAGCGGCTACTTAATGGGTAATCGAACGGACTTCCCATAATCGCAGACGTCATTTCATATGAAGCACGGCTTATAAGCTTCACTCCTGGTGCATCCATAGGTGCAATAAAAACCACCGCAAATTTTTTATCTTTGATAGGTAAACCATACGTACCAACGAAATTGTAGTTTGTGATTGCAGAGCCAGTAGCCACCATTTTTGAACCACTGACGATTAAGCCCTTATCCGTTTCACGCTCTACTTGAATAAATACATCGCCGACTTCATGCACGTCTTTATGGCGGTCCACTGGTGGATTGACAATGGCATGATTGAAAAACCAATTGCGCTCTTGTGACTCTTTATACCAACGCTTTGCATTTTCTTGAAAAGGTGAATAGTATTCGGGATTTCCTCCGAGCGTTGCAAGGAAGGATGCTTTATAATCTGGTGTGCGTCCCATTTGTCCATAAGTCAGTTTTGCCCAAGCAACAATTGCGTCTCGCCCTTGAATTAAATCATCTGCGCTCCGTGCTGCTCGGAAATACTTATGTGTATAACCCCCGCTCCCCGTATCCGTTTCACAAGTTAAAATATCTTTGTATTGCGGGTCATGCATGGCATCATATAAACGTGAAATCGATCGTGCTGAATTTCGAAAAGCTGGATGTGTCGTGACATCCTTCACACGTTCACCATGTAACCAAATTTCCCGACCATCCTTTAAACTTTCTAAATATTCCTGCCCTGTCAATGGCTTCGTACCTTGTTGAACAACCATTCTCTTCCCTCCTACAAATCTTTTTTCTTGTTTGACATGTCTATTTCAATTTAATACTTTTTGAATTTTTAGATAATTAACAAAAAGTATAGTCTTCTCTTTTTTTTCTTTAAAATTTGAAAGAAATTTTCGCATAAACTAGAAAAAGCCAGCAAAATCGCTGGCTTTTCTCACTTTTTATTTTCTAAAGTTTTAATTGCATAATAAATTTTCAATGCCAAATGACAGCGAAAACGACCATCCCCTGTACGCATGTCTTCCTGCAATAATGATTCAATTTTTTCCATACGATAACGAAAACCAGGGATTGATAGATTCAAAGCTTTTGCAGTTTGATTGACGTTACCACTATGGTTTAAAAAAACTTCTAACGTATGGACAAGGGTTGCATGATTTTGCTCATCATATTCTAATAACTGACCAAGTACCTCTTTGTAAAACTGTAAAAGCTCTCTTGGATTTGTCGTTTTTAAAAATAACATAATATGTTGGAAGTTTTCGTAAATGGCCGCTTGTGACTGTTGTGGCGCTGCGTAACGTAAAAATTGGCATATTAATTTCGCATCGTTATAGCTATTCCCGATTTCTTCTAACTTCTCTGCATTTTTTCCTACGCCTATTTGGAAAGTTGCTTGCTTAAAGCGCTCCATTACCCTTTTCGATAAGGCACTAAGGAAGTTCGACATATATTGAACATCTTTCTTGCAGTCTTCAAGAATAAGCAGTACTTCCTGATTTTTAATAAAGCACTCCACGTTTAAATACTCAGTCGCTAAAAAGCTATGCACTATTTCTGGTTCTTCATGTTCCATTGTTATAACGATAACACGATTATTTTTACTCGGATCAAAATAAAAAATATTTCGTGCTTTTTTAATAAGCTCCTCTGAGGGAGATTGTTGACTCATAACTTCATCTAAAAAATCCGATTTTTTCTTCCACTGCGATTGTGCAATTTGTATTTGCGTATATAAATAAATCGAAAAAACCGTTACAGCACGTTCAATAATCATTTCCTGTTCACGTGTTAATGCTTTGTGACTTAAAATTACCAATGTACCCAATTGTTTTTTCATCGTCATAATATCATATTCATGGCGAAACTCTTTTTTCTTACGACTCGCCTCTATATAAACTCGTTCATCGTCTTCATGCATAAAATAGTAACCAATTGGTTTCATTAAGTATCTTCGTTCCACAGTTACACTGCATTGTAACGCATCACTTAACAGGTATAACAGCTGGTTTAATGTATATCCTTCAAGCATTGCATGTGTCATTTGTTTATGAATTGTGTCTGAATGCACAATGGAATTATTAAGACTTTTTAACTCATTAAATGTATTATCTAATTCATCAGCTAACGAAGTATCTTGAAAGTAGCGCAATATTTCCAACTGTTCTTCAGTAGCGTGCTCCTTTGTCCGTACAACAAATTTACAATAATCATCGCATTTCCCCCGACATTTCTCCTCAAAAACGACAATCTCTTTTGGATACGTTTTGGCTAAAAATCCTGCTACATAACCGATTAATGTCCAACAAACACTTTCATCACTAAAACCAAAATGGCGGACATGTTCCTCTGCCTCGTAAGAATGAAACCATTTCCCTTCCATTTCGAACTTATCATTAGTTATTTCCAATACATCAATTTGTACACTGACAACGCCCTCTAATGTATGAATGGCAGCACCAGCCCTAATTAACTCTTTTAACTCCTTCCAGTTGTACATTTTCTTGATAGAGCCACCAGCACTGTAGCCGCATGCCCAGCCATATCGTAATAAAAAACCTTTTGCACGCTCCATATTCAAGGTTTGAATAATATCACGTCTAAAAAAGCCAAGCGCTTCAGCTGACTTTAAAATCATTCGATTCCCATTGAATTTTATAATGCCTGAGCGTGGATTAATATCTATAGCATTTTCAAACACTAAACGATTTGCTTTCATGAATAGGCACCCCCATAAACATGCTGTTTTCTCCCATCATGTTTTTACTGTCTACACATTTTCCCTTACTACTACGATTTCCCATACGAATAAGTAAGCGTTTTCTTGACATTAAACAAAGAAGAGCACAAAAGCGTTGCCAGATAGATAATTCGAAGATTTAAAGTGTTTAAGTTTACTAACAATCATAGTATATTTTTAGTTTTCAGACAATTTAAATTACTAGACGCCAATATGTTTGCATAAAAAAAGTACTGACCATTTAAGAATCAGTACTTAAAAAATAGTAAAGATATTAAAGTTCTTGTACAAGCTTTAATAAGGCTGTTAACGAATCTACCTCAAAGGTTGGTGTTACATTCCCAGTTAGTTTGTTGTTTTCACGGTTAATCCACACATTGCGCATGCCCACTCGAGAAGAACCTAAAATATCCGTATTTAAGTTATCGCCAACCATAATAGCATCGTTAGCAGTAATGCCCGCCGTTTCCATTACATGCTCAAAAATAGAGGCATCAGGCTTTCCTTTACCAAAGTCACCAGAAATAATGATATGGTCGAAGTACGGTGCGATTTCAGGTGTAATTTCAAGCTTTAAATTTTGTAAACTTGGTGCACCGTTCGTTAGTAATATCAGTTGATATTTGCCTTTTAGCTCATCTAGAACTGCAAACGTATCTTCGTATAAAAAAGGTGAAACTTTGCGTTCAGCTACAAAGCGTTCTCCTAGTTTTGCACCTAACTTTGCATCGTCTATACCAAGTGCCGCTAAACCCTTTGTCCATGCTTCAGTACGATAACCTGGCACAAGTTCTTTCATTTTTTGAAAAGAATCAGTAGGGTCATCAAACGTTCCCCAAAGCCCTTCAAAAGGGTTAATACCGATTAACACTGTATAATCATATGTTTCGTAGCCCTCATAAAGTGCACGTGCTTCTTTGCGCACAGCTTCCTCTAATGCTGCTGAATCCACATTATGTATTGTCGCTGCATATTCACATGTTTTTTCAAAAGCTGTTTTAACAGATTTTTTGTCCCATAACAACGTATCATCCAAATCAAAAATAATTGTATTAATTGACATAGTGTCAGCTCCTAGCTTCTTTTCTACTTGAACAAAAAGCATTCATATCGCTTATTTTAGCATATTTTCAAAATAGTTAGCATAGCTTTTTGAGCAGGTTCTCGCTCCTACAAACATCATAATTGTTTGCGTGACTGACACTGAAATACAACATCTACTCATCCGCCATTTTTTACGTAATGCTCAACTAGTTGTTTTGTTTTCATGCGAATGAAACGATATGGTTCTTGCATTGCCTGCACAACAGTAGTCGATTCATCTACTAGTGATTCCACAACGGTAAAATGCTCCAGCAAAGCAGGCTTATGTTCTTCATCAATAGCACCAGACAATAGCACGACATGTGCATTTGTTGATTTTGCAGCTAGTGCTACCCCCAATGGCGCCTTTCCATGTAATGTTTGACGATCCGATTTCCCCTCACCAGTAAAAACTATTTGAGCGTCTAGTAGATGCCTTTTTAACTGTACAGCCTCTAACACAATATCTATGCCTGCTTGGAAAGTGCCGTTTAAAAAGGCAATTAATGCGCCACCAACGCCTCCTGCCGCACCAGCTCCTTTATAATCGTGTAAACGAATGTGAAATTGTCTTTCTACAATATCTGCAAAACGTTTCAAACACTCATCAAACAAAGCAATTTCATGCTCTTTGACACCCTTTTGCGGACCAAAAATTGCTGTAGCTCCGCGCTCTCCAACCAAAGGATTATCCACATCACAGGCAATAGTAAATGTTGCCTCAGACAGACGTGCATCGAGTTGACTACTATCAATGGATGCTAAATCTAGTAATCCCGACACGCCATTAGCAATGGATGAACCATCACCTTTCCTAAATTGCAGCCCAAGTGCCTTTAATAGACCAATACCCGCATCGTTAGTAGCACTGCCACCAATACCGATAATAAACTGACGAAAACCTTTATCCAGTGCAGCCTTAATTAACTGTCCAGTGCCATACGTTGATGCGAGCTCAGGGTTTTTTTCGCTGTCCCGCAACAGCAGAATACCCGAAGCTTGTGCCATCTCAATAACACAGGTTTCATCATCCCCAAGCACTCCATAGTTTGCTTTAATCATTCTACCTAGCGGATCAAGTACACTTGCTGAAATATATCTCCCGCCCGTTGAAGCAATAAGTGATTCTAATGTACCCTCTCCTCCATCCGCTATTGGTAAAATAACGGTCTTAATTGCTTGATCTACATCCATGACGCCTGCCTGCATTGCATTTGCAACCTCAAATGCAGATAAAGTACCTTTATAAGAATCTGGACAAATAATGACTTTCATTTTATACCCCCACTCTGTTCATATTTTCCTTCGTGTTAGCAATCAGACAATCCTATAAAATATTAAGCGCTTATAAATTATTATAATGATAATAAATTCAGAAAACATTAAAATGACCTGCACATTTCGTTGATTCCTAAGGGAAGGTTGTGCAGCTATTTGTCCTGCCTTTGTAGCGATTCTTGGTCATTTAGTGGCGATTCACAAACTTTTAAACAGCAAAAAGTGTTAGATTGGTCACAATCAATCTAACACTTTGCTCTTTATGCATGATATAAATCATTTAATAGCTCAATTTTTTTACCTATGGCTTCTTCAAACGTCATGATATAAGCCGCCGGATCTTTTGGATTATGGAACTGTGTAATCTTCCCTGTCTCAGGGTGAACAAATTTAGAAGATGCTCCGCAGCCAATACCTAAAATCGTCTGCACTTCCTCCATAATGACAATATTATAAATGCTTTCTTCGCCTGCTTTACTATAGCCTACATTTTCTAAATTACCTAAAATATTTTTTTGACGGTATAGATAATAGGGAACATAATCATTTTCCTTCGTCCATACTTGTGCCATCTGCATCATTTCTGCTACCGTATCGCGATCAGCTACTTTATATTTATCTTTATTACGCGTCATTTCTGAAGCACGCTTAAAGGATAGCGTGTGCACAGTTAACGACTCTGGTTGCATTTTTGCGGATTCCTCTAACGAATGTTGGAACTCCTCTGTCCCTTCATTCGGCAAGCCAATAATTAAATCCATATTAATATTATTCATACCGGATTCACGTGCTAACCAAAACTTATCAACCGTTTCTTGTACCGTATGATGGCGTCCGATTGCCTTCAGTGTTTCATCTGTATAAGACTGCGGATTAACACTAATTCGATCAATGCCCCATTTTTTTAAAACAGCTAATTTTTCTGGTGTAATCGTATCCGGACGACCAGCTTCAACTGTTACCTCTCGAATCGTTTCAGGATGTGGGAAAGCGTCATACATCGTTTGATATAATGCGTCCATTTCATGTGCTTCGATTGAAGTTGGTGTACCCCCGCCCCAATAAATAGAAGTTATGGTCATATTATTTTCTGTCAGCCATTTACCCATTTCACGTAATTCAATGTGTAGTCCATCTAAAAACGTGGTTACACGCCCCTGCTTACGATTACTACCAATCGCATAGGCTGGGAAAGTACAATAAGCGCATTTGGTTGGGCAGAACGGAATGCCAATATAAACGCTAATCTCTTTCCCTATATGATCTAAGTCAGGAATTGTGACTAACTGTCGTTCAACAATGTTTTTCAACAATGCTACCTTTTCCTCTGACAATCGAAAATCACGAATTAACACTTCCGCAATTGCTGCGTCATCCATACCAGCCTTACGGAATTTATGATAGAGCTTTGTCGGACGGACACCTGTTAAAATACCCCATTGTTGATGCATCCCCGTATGTTGCTCGAGCACATCTAAAAATACATGCGATAATGCACGTTTCATACGTATATTTTGCTCACGTCCAACAGCTTCTGTCGCATATTCAATATGGTAATCATTTGTATAGCGTTTACCATCAACCTCTAATACCGCGCTTGTATAGACAGTAAAATTAGCATCAACGCGGTAACTGAATGCAACGGACATCTCGGCTTCTTGTGCATTTGTACTTAACTTCGAATCCTCAAAAAATAAATTCGCAATATGATTTAACACGCGAATCCAATCTTCAGGATACTTTTGATCTATTTGAATAATTTTCATCGTATTCGCTCTCTTCTTTCAATATTCCAATGTACTTTGTTCAATAAATGGATTGCCTAAATAGTTTAACAAATTTTATTAATGATAAGCAAAACTGCCATAATGACAGAATATTCCGTCTAATGATAGACATATTAAGTACTATTACTTATAATTTTTAAAAAAGGTGGTGTTGATAGTGGTTCTAGTTAAAGACAAGTATTCTCCTGTTTCTAGCTTCATTGAGCAATTAGAAGTGGCTTTCCATCATTTTGATTTACAACGCTGTGATGAAAAAACTCTGTATGTGACGATATTACTGAAATATCGTGGGCAAAAAGTTCTTTGTGATTTGATTTATCTTATCAATCAACAAGAAATGTACGGTGCTCTCTCTATCAACGAGCATTATAAACACGCCCGAAACTTTATTCAACAACATTTTCGCCATATCCTTCTCTATTCGGATGAATTACGTTTAGCTAAAAACTTTATGCATACATTTCATTTCAAGCAAGCTTTACAGCAATTCGCCAAAAAGTATCCAAAGTATATAACAAATCAACAACTCATATAGGACAAGTAAGAAAGCACGAAAACTCCTACCTAAAAACATCCCAAGACTCAATATGTATGGTCAATAAAAAGACTGAAGACAATGTCAAATTTCTTTGACCTAATCTTCAGTCTTGAGAGCTATCAGTAATTTTGACACTGCTCTCTAGTGTGTTATTCCTTTATCATTTCACTCACTCCTGTAATATCAATACCGTTTAATGCTTGTGTAGCCAATCTGTCCGCTTCAGTATTTTCTTTTCTTGAAATAAGTTGATAGTCTGCTTGCAGACCAAGCTCGCTTAGTTTTGCATCAATTTTATCTGCCCAGCCTGACAAATCCTTTTCCAGAGCTGGCCACTCGCCAGTTAGCTGATTAATAACTACTTGCGAATCGCCTACAATCTGTATCGGTAAATGGTGAGCATTTAATAATTCAAGCTCTACTAAACCTAAATATAGCGCGGCATATTCTGCCTCATTATTTGATTTAAGTTCCGAAGAAAATGCATTTTTTCTTAATCTATAAGGCTTACCATTTTGCTCATAATAAATAGCACACCCAAGACCAGATTGTCTCGTTACACGGTCAAAGCCCCCATCAAAATAAACAGTAATGTTATGAGGTTCTGTTTCAACTTCCTTTAAATATGCCTTAAGCTCCTTAATAGACCAGTTCGTATCCTGACGGTCAATAAATTGTAGTGATTTGACACGTCCAGTACGTTCCATATCCTCTGCCAACAATAAAGCTTGTGCTGCCGGCATTTCTTCTGACCTTAATACTGTTCCCGCACCCTTTGGTGTCTTATAAGCCCATTCAATTAAAACATGCATGACATTCCCTCCATAATATATAACCTACGATTAGCTAAAGTGAAAACGTGTCCCGAATAGCCGAGACACGTTTTCCTACTTACTTTGTTATATGTGCAAATAACCGTTTATTTATTCGTCGCAACACGTAACAGACTATCGACAACTATTTTTTCTGACTTACTTACATGCCTTCATACAACGACTGTATCGGTTTTACTAAAATGCGATTTACTTCTTCGATTACACCACTAAGCTTCATCTCTGCCTCCAGCATCGCTACAATTTTCTCATTTTGTTGCGCAAGCTGAGCAGTTTTTTGTGCATAAATCAGTTCATCTTCTTGTAAATCCTCACCAGCCATTTGTTTTTTCTGTAAATCCACCTGAATTTTGCGGAAGTTTTGGAATAACTTTATCGCATCTTCATCTGCTTTCACGACAGCTACTGCCGCTTCCAATGCTTTAAACTCCTCTGTTTTACGGAAAGTAGCCTCCAAAGCATTAATTTCATTATAAATATTAACCATTTTTATTTCCCCTTTCTAAATCAAGTAGACAATTAAACCTTGCACAATACCAATTAAACCACCAAGAACTGCACCTAGCACTGTAATCATTTTAAATTCACGTTTAGAAATACCAAGTACAAGCTCTTCTAGTTTCGATACTGGGAACGAATCCACTTGTTCACGAACTACTTCTTGTAAATTTAAACGTTTTAGTACATCTTCTAATTTATCTTCCGCTCTAACAAATGCTTTATCAATTACTTGAGGTATTACCGTTTCCCTCATCCAAGAACTACCTGTTGGCCAATAATAGGAAATAGGATGCTGTAAGCGTTCTGCTACTGCTAATTGTTCTTTTACATAGCTTTGTAAATTTGCCAATATCGGTTCAAAGTCAATATCCCCTAAATAATCCATAGCTGGTCGATCCTTTAACTTCTCCCACTCTTGCGTAAAAATATTTGTCAGAAGCGATGTTGTACCTGGGGCTTGTAAAAACTTTACAAGCTCGCGTTGTACTTTGCCGACAAGTGATGAGGAATCCCCTAAAAACATATTAATCATACCGCCAAGTGACCCTTTTGACGATAAAAAGTCATCAATCATTGCTTTTATCGTCATCTCGCCTGCGGGTGATAAAAAATACTCCTCACCCTTCTCTAAAATATGTCCCACTGCTAATGGAATTTTAGCATCAATCGTATTTTGGATGTCCTCCGATAACAGTGTACGAATTGATCTCGTAGATAATGTATTCTTTACTGATTCAAATTGTCCCGCTACAATTCGTTCTACCTTTTGTTCAATAGTAGCAGGCATATTGGAGAAGCCAGCTAAATCTAACCAGTCCTGAATTGTTTTATCGTTCGTGAAAAATGTCTCTTCCACTTTTACTTGTGCAAATTGTTCAACTTTATCTTGAATATCTTTAGAGAAAAATTTCTTTCTAAACGTCTCAGGTGTTAATAAATAATTTACAACTGTAAGACCAAGTTGTTTCGCTAGTTCATCACGTCTCTTTGGAATAAGACCCGGTGTAAATGGTACGCGCCAATTTTTAATATAGATCGCTTCGTGCGGTCGAAAAAGCATTTTAATCGCTAGATGATTTGTTATACCACCGATTGCGGCGCCGATAATTGCCATAAATAATAATGTCACTAAAAAATTGTCCATTAGCATCCTCTCATTTCAATCGTATTCACATTTGGCGTAATTTGTCGCCTATTGCACTCATTATAGCAGAGCAATGAAATCCAACGAAAGAAATACCCTCCATTTTATTACGACAAAGCATAATTGTTCCTATCAAAACATCATCCGATATTGTTTAGTTGCAATATTACCACTATCCTTGAATAATATTAAATACATATCATTAGAAATGGGGTTTGTATATGATTCAGCATTTTAGCTTTAAACCTTTATTTGAAAATACACAGCTTCCTGGATGGGCCATTTCCTTTTTCTATCAACGTGAACGTTACGCGGCAGAATATTTAAAGGATGGCGTCATCCAATGGATTGGTCCTATTCCTCCACATGAAGAAGATGTTAAAAAAATGATTCATGAGTTAATGCTCTTCCATATTTATGACTAAAAAAACCAATATATTTTTGCCTTTGTCTAATTAAAAACGCCTAATTTTTACTATTAAAAACACTGCTATTATACGAAAAGTGTCTGTTTATATTGATATTCCTGTATTTTTCTTATACATTTAATAAATGAATTTAATTCTAAATGTTTTATATGCAGGGGGATATTTCAATGAGTAAAGTCGCACTTTCTGATGACTTAAACAACTATAATACAAAAGCATTAATTCGCGCTAAAGTAAAAGAACTTTTTTCCGAATTTTCCGCAAAAATTTTCGAGTTAGTCGATGAGTCTAGTTCAATCGATAGTAAAAAATTCGAAGCACTATCTGGATACAGTAGTAATTTTTACAATGAGTATTGCAGCCAACTAAAAGCTATTTTTGAATCTCCAAGTGCTATAGGAAAACGTTCCATTAAACATTTATACTTATCTTACAATGGGAAACAGTATATCCTAACACAACAAGGACTAACAGAAAAGGCTCCTATCACCATCTCCACACACTTAGACACGATTCCTTTAAAAGAAACTGTTCACGATGTGGAAAAAGCTTGTCTAAAGTTGCGCTTCCAACAGTAAATAATTATTGCCTTTTTAGAAATACATATTATAAAAGTGTCCTTACATGTGCTTCTCGTTCGCGCAAAAAAGGTTGCCTCATATGAGACAACCTTTTTTTGTTGCATATTAAAATAATTCATTTAAAAAAATCCGCAAGTAAAGCTCTCTTGAGATTTTTGACGTGTCGTTTTATATGAGATGCAAATGCTTCTTTCTCTAAACAAACTATCCTTGCTCCATTTAAAGTTAGCATAATGCCAATTGATTTTCAATCATTTGTCATCTGAAAGTATCCGTTTTCTTTATTCGCAAATTCATCTTAAAATAGTATAAAAAAGTCGTTGTCAATATTTGTGTTTTAGTTACAAATAACTTATGATTAAAACATCCAACAATTTTTTAAATCATAGGAGGTGTACACTTTGTTTACTTCCCTCATTTGGGCGGGGACAAAGGAATTATTTGGACGGAGACATATTGGAAATAACCATTAGGTTGGCGGCATTCGCCCTACTAATTATAATGACAGGATTTTTCGTTGCAACTGAATTTGCAATCGTAAAAGTAAGAACTACCCGCATCGATCAATTACTCGCAGAAGGACATAAAAAAGCGAAAAATGCAAAACGTGTTGTATCGGATTTAGACGAGTACTTATCTGCATGTCAGTTAGGTATTACCATTACAGCACTTGGACTTGGCTGGCTAGGTGAACCTACATTTGAAATCATTTTACATCCAGTGTTCGAGTTTCTAAATCTGAGCGGTAGCATAACATCTATCCTTTCATTTATACTTGCATTCTCAATCGTCACGTTTATGCATGTAGTTATTGGGGAATTGGCGCCAAAAACTTTAGCCATCCAAAAAGCAGAATTTGTAACATTAAACTTTTCTGGTGCATTAATTTTATTCCACAACATTACTTATCCAATCATTAAATTATTGAATGGCTCTGCACGTGGTTTAACAGGTCTATTCGGTCTTAAAATGATGTCAGAATCAGAAGTTGCACATACTGAAGAAGAATTGCGCATGATTTTGTCAGATAGTTTAAAAGGTGGAGAAATTAATAACGCAGAATATGAATATGTTAACAGTATCTTCGAGTTCTCAGATCGTCTTGCAAAAGAAATCATGGTGCCACGTACTGAAATCGTCGGTATTGAGAAAGAACTTACGATTAAAGAAGTATTTGATTTAATGGGTGTGGAGCAATATACTCGTTATCCAATTATCGACGGGGATAAAGACCATATTATTGGTTTAGTCAATATGAAGCACTTATTAACTGCTTATATTAAAGACCCTGCAAATGGCGATAAATTAGTAATTGACTATATGCAACCGATTATTCGCGTGATGGAAACTACGCAAATTAACGAATTGTTACTCAAGATTCAACGTGAACGTATTCATATGGCTATTTTAATGGATGAGTATGGTGGTACATCAGGTCTTGTAACCATTGAAGATATTATCGAGGAAATTGTCGGGGATATTCAAGATGAGTTTGATGAAGATGAAATTCCAGAAGTGCAGGAAATTGCAGAAAATCATTTTATTTTAGATGCAAAAATGCTACTAGAAAACGTCAATGATATGCTAGGTACTGACATAGAAGATGATGATATCGATACGATTGGTGGTTGGTTCATGACAAAGCGTTTTGATGCAATCGAAGGTGATAGCATTGAAGAGCAAGGTTATGAATTTACAGCAAAAGAATTAGATGGTCACCACATATTATACTTAGAAGTTCTGAAATTACCTGAACTTGATTTAACAAATGAAATCGAAGAATCGAAAGACGATAAATAAAAATGCAAAACGACTCCCTTTCATATAAGGGGGTCGTTTTATAATGCCCGAAAGTTTTGCGAGGAGGAAACAAAATGGAGCTCTATACAAATTTACGTCAAGGGGAAAAAGGAGCTTGGCTATCAATTGCCACTTACTTAATACTGAGCTCAGTAAAACTAACAATTGGCTATATCGGAACATCAGAAGCTTTAAAAGCAGATGGATTAAACAACACAACGGATATCATCGCATCCATTGCTGTTTTAATCGGCTTACGCATTGCTCAAAGACCACCAGATTCAAATCACCAATATGGTCATTTACGAGCTGAAACTGTTGCGTCACTCGTTGCCTCATTTATTATGCTAATCGTCGGCTTACAAGTTTTAATTGCTTCTTTACAAGGACTATGGGAGCCATCTGGCACAACACCATCTTTGTTAACAGCATTTGTTGCAATGGGAAGTGCAGCCGTCATGTATGTTGTCTATCGTTATAATTTAGCACTGGCAAAAAAAATACGAAGTGCGGCTGTAAAAGCTGCTGCCTATGATAATCGCTCGGATGCGCTGGTCAGTATCGGTACAGCCATCGGGATATTCGGAGCAATTTTTGGCTTTCCAATTATTGATACATTAACAGCCCTTGTTGTAGCTTTTCTAATAATTAAAACTGCTGTAGAAATATTTTGGGAAGCAGTTCAAAGTCTTACAGATGCCTTCGATATTGATGAAGTCGAGACATTATCGGTATTAATTCGCAATGTTAGTGGTGTTATTGAGCTTTTAGATTTCAAAGGGCGTGCGCATGGGAATATGTACTTTATCGATGTAACAGTGACTGTCAATCCTTATTTAAATGTCTTTGAAAGTCATCGTATTACAGAGGAAATAGAACATACCATTATGCGCGAAAATCGCTTTTGTCAGGTGCTTGTGCATATTGAACCACATATCGAAGAACTACCTCCAACAAGCAAAAGCCAGTCACCTACCACTTGATTGTAGGTGCTGGCTTTTTTACATTATGACACCCGCGTTTTAACTAACAGTATTGTATTTACTTGATTGCAATATAAATATCCACCTGTGCCTCATTAGTTTGGGCACATCGTTCATCATACAATTCGAAGTCCCCACTATACGTTCGTTCTACTTCCGTAGTATTGGCAAACCAAGACCAAATATCTTGCCAAGCTTGGATTACAATATCCGGCATTAGCCCTTTTTCTGAAGTGAACACTAAATATTTTGATGCTGGGATTGTTTTAATGATCATTCCTGTTGGAACTTCTTCGTCAGCCGATACCTCCACTCCAAGTGTGAGTGTATATTCTCCGTTCACATCTGTTTCGTAATCTGAATACAGCCCATACATGACGGCATTGTTTTTTAGACTTGGTAATTGACCTGCAATATCTTGCTGGTAATAAGTGGTCCATAATTGTGGTATTTTCGCTTGTGCTGTGATTTCGTTCGCATTATTCGTTTTTGCTGAAATCCCAGCGATATGAAAGCTTTGTTTTTCTTTCATCACAGGTTGTTTTCCAGTATCTGTTCTCCATCTTTTTAAACGTGGTAAAAAGGAAGCTAACATTTGTCGTGCTTCTTCTTCTGCCATCCCTTCTTCCTTTAAATGAGGTACACATATGTCAATCATTTCATGGATCGTTACATTCGGCTGTTTAAACGCTCCTAATTCGTAACAATATGTGCAATAGTCCCGACAAACTTGCCCCTCTTTTTCTGTTCCAAATAATTTTTCATGCACTAATGGCATCCCACAGCTTTGGCAATAACTTTGCATAGTTTACGTCCACCCTTCGTTTAATTTGTTATTACTATAACAAAGCAAACTTGACATCTGTATGTCATCTATTGAATGGACAAAAATGATTTTACCTATTGTTTGCTTTATATATTTCGACGATTTCTTGTGCCCGTTTTTGCACGATATCAACTAAATAAGGTGGGTCAAGAAGCTTTATTCGATTACCAAAGCTCAGCAAAAAGCCATATAGCCATTCATCTTCCGGCAATGCAACTTGCACGATGGACCTCTCATAATCTATCTGTTCCACACCAAATGTTTCCTCCATTAATGTTAAAATCTGTGCATCAAATGACAGTGTGAGCTCTACTAAATTTTCTGGTTGTTGCCATGCTTTATCCCAAGGAAGATCAGATAAATGTACTTCCTTTCGTTCAAAACTGCGTTGCTCCTCTTTAATTTGCTTCATTCTTGATATTTTGAATAAGCGAAAACCGTTTCTTAATGTGCAATAGCCGTAGATATACCACATTTTGCCCTTTTGCACTAAAGTGTGCGGCTCTATTATTCGATTGGTCATCGTACCATGAGTAGTCGAATACAAGAAGCTTACACAATGCTCGCCCTCGATTGCTTTTTTCAATAATGTGATTTGTTCTTTTAATAGTACATTTTGTCCCCATGGACTAAGATCAATAAAAAAATGATCAATGGATTGTTTTACTTGCTCATCTGCTACACCAGTTAATTTTTCTAAAACAGCTTTGGCGTGGGCATCCTCATAGGAGGTTAAAGCACTTTTAAGGGCAATTGAAAGAGAGGTTAGCTCTTCTTTTGTTAATACTTGTTTATCCATTCGATAGCCATCCATTAAACTTATTCCGCCATTAACCCCTTGTTGGCTTAAGATTGGAACCCCCGCACAGCTCAGGGTTTCGACATCCCGATAAATGGTTCGAACAGATACGTCAAATAACTCGGCTAATTCCTGTGCTTTTACTTTTTTACGATTAATTAAAATCATTGTCATCGTGAGTAAACGATCTACTTTCATTTCTTCAATCCCTCAACTTTGTACATTTTTTTAAATCACACACTACTTTTCCACAACAAAGTAATTTTCAATTACTTATATCCTATTATTTTTAAGTATTTTTTAAGTACCTTTTGAGTTTTCTTTAAGTCAAATGTACTATAATAACGGCTATTACATAATACAAGCATTAAAAAGGTTTTATAAAATAAGAAAAAAAACAAACTTTAACCCTTCAATCAAATTTCTAGTTTAACTATTATATTTTTATTTTTTCAAAATAGTTTAATTATAAACGCTTATACAATTATTTCAATTCTCTTAACAGTACATAAAAAACTTCTATCCTCTATATAAGGGGAGACCTTTTCAAAAACAATGAACTAGAGTTTAATGGTTTTCAATTTAATTGTATAAAGGAGATTTTGATGTGATTCGAGCCGTTTTAATAGACAAAGAACCTCTAGCTTTACACTATTTTCAAAATAAGCTACAAAACTTTCAACAAATAGAGGTTACTAAAACCTTCACTAGTGTAAAGCTATTTTTAAATAGCCTTCCATCACTGGACTTTGAAGTCATATTTTTAGAAATAAAGCTTGATGAACTGAATGGGCTTGAAGTTGCTGATATTATCAAAAGCAATCGACCACATGTAATTGTTATCTTTATTACTTCGTATTCAGATTTTGCCATACAAGCATATGAAATTGGAGGACTTGATTATTTACTTAAACCGATTAGCCTAGCACGATTAGAAAAAACCGTATCACGTATTGAACATGAATTTTCTATGCAACAGTTGGTACATCAAACTTCTAATACTACGTTAAACGTCCAATGTTTTAATCAATTCGCTACCTATAGCAACAATAGTCTCGTTTCCTTCAAAACAGAAAAAACAAAGGAATTATTTGCTTATTTCATATTACATCCAAACATGCCCATTCATCGGGATGTTCTCATTGAAATTCTTTGGCCAAATTTAGATTATGTTCGCGCAAAATCGAATTTGCATACAGCCTTATCCTATTTAAGAAAAACGTTAAATAATTTGGGTTATTCCAATTGTATTATATTTTCAAATAAGTATTATGTTTTTGAAAAACCGAATATTATGTGTGATTTATATGACTTCCAAGATTATTTTAGTGATTTCAAGAAGTTAGATTGCCCCCCTCTGTCATTAATCAATCAATGCCTTACCATCTATAAAGATGGGCTACTCATTTTTGATGATTATGAATGGGCTACTGCAGACAGAGATAAGCTAACTAAATCCTACATAGAGTTATTGGAAAAAGGCTTTCAAATTAGCATAATGAACGAAACCGAAGTGGCCATAGATTATCTGAATCGCTTATTAGAGTTCGACCCTTATAATGATTATAAAATCGAACAATACTTACAACTGTTGATTGATGCAGGAATGCAAAAACAGGCTCACTCTGTTTTTTTAACCTACGAACAAAAATTAAATGAAGACTTGGCCCTTACACCTAGTACTACATTGCAAGAAATGTCGAACAAATTATTTAGTCATAATCAATAAACTTATATGAACGACATGGTGACTCTTTGCAAAATGCACATAGCAAAAAGTGTTAGATTGATTAACGGCAATCTAACACTTTTTCGCTTTTGTCCCATTTCTGGTTATTCTACTGACCACTGCCCTCTGTCAATCCATGCTTTACTGCATAAAGCGCAGCCTGCGTCCGATCTTGTACTTGTAGTTTTGTAAAAATATTTGAAATATGTGTTTTCACTGTTTTTTCCGTAACGAATAAAGATGATGCAATTTCTCGATTGCTTTTTCCCTTCGTCAGTTCAGCAAGTACATCTTGCTCACGCGGGGTTAGTGGATTTAAGACATGTAGTGCATTTTCTGATTGTTGTCGATCCATTTCAAGCGTCGATGTTGCTTCAGGGTGCAAAGTATGTTCCCCTTGCATAATGCGACGAATTGATAATACTAATTCATCGGGCTCAATATCCTTTAGCTGATAGCCTGCTGCTCCAGCTTCCATAGCTGGTACAACATGATCTCGGTCAGAAAAACTCGTCAACATTAAAATTTCGATTTGTGGAAACTTAGCTTTTATACGTTTCGTTGCTTGAATACCATCCATTTCTGGCATTACTAAATCCATTAAGATAATATCCGGCTGTATACTTTCAGCAAGTGCCACCGCTTCCACACCATTTTTCGCTTCCCCTACCACTTCAATATCTTTCTGTGTCTTTAAAAAAAATAATAATCCTCGTCGGACTACATGATGGTCATCTGCAATTAGTACACGAATCATTTTCGTTCCCCCCTCAATACGGTAAACGAATTAGCAGTTCCGTTCCCTTGCCAATTTCGCTTACCCAGTCAGCAGTACCTCCTACCGATTTAGCCCGATCCTTTATCGATTGTAAGCCCATGGATAGAAGCTTCGTATTATGATCAATCACAAAGCCTCGTCCCTCATCACGAATAACTAATAATATATCCGTAGCTGTGACAGTAATATAAAGTGCCACCTCAAGTACTCCAGCATGGCGACGGACATTATTAAGTGCCTCTTGTGCCACACGAAATAATGTTTCTTCAATACGAGATGGAAATTGCAGTACGCCTGATACGGTAACATGAAGCTTTAAGCCAAGCATTTCTGCATACACTTTTATCGCTTCTAGTAACCCATTTTCCAAGCCTTTTGGTCGTAGCTGCCATATTAGTGCACGCATTTCAGTTAAAGCATCTTGTGTTAAATGTTGAATTTCCTTAAACGTTTCCTTTACTTCACTATCGTTGCTCATTTCAATGCCAGCCCTCGCCGTTAATGTCACGGAAAATAATAGCTGGTTGACAGAATCATGTAAGTCACGTGCTAATCGGTTACGTTCTTTCACAAGTGCCATTTCCTGCTCCTGTTTGGTCAATAATATCCGTTTAATAGCCGAGCCCATTTGAAAGGCAACTGATTCAAGTAAAGCGAGCTCCTCCTCTGAAAAACGCACCGTATTTTTGGATGCTACATTCAAGACACCAAAACGTTCCTGCCCCGATTGAAGAGGTACTGTTGCATGATGTGTGATACCATCGTGATCGCCAACATTCGCAGCAATTGCACTTTCAATACGTTGACATTCAATAATGTTCGAAGCCTTTTTTAACTCTTCATTGCGATAGCGGGAGACACACCAACAACCACCCTTTTTTAAATAGTGACAATTTTTATATTCAAGTGCCTCGGGCAAATTTTCATGGACAACGAGCTCTGATCGTCCCTTTTCGTCAATAAAGAATATCCAGCCTGTTTCGAAATTGGTGCCATTTAAAAACTTCACTAGTGCGCCTTTTAGTGTTGTGACGATTTCTGTTTCTTCGTTCAATAATTCAGCAATTTCCTTTAAAATACTAATATTGGAGTGCTCGTTCTCTCTCACAAAAACACCTCTTTTTATTGGCATTACTTCTAATAATGATAACATTTCCAAGTCGCAGGTGTCTGCCTAAGCCATTCATACTTTAGACTGAATTTCCAACGGATTTCGGATTGATATGAGCGTTTTGGCTGGTTATAATTGAAACATTTTACTTCTAAATTCAAAACACATATAATCTTAACAAGTACAGCGTTATATTAAAGGGAGTTTTGATATGTCAAAAAAAGAGGAAAATAATTTATTATTTATTTGGATAGTGTCCGTCGTAGCAACGCTCGGTTCTTTATATTTTTCTGAAATCCGTCACTACGAGCCTTGTAAAATGTGTTGGATTCAACGTATATTTATGTATCCAATTGTAATCATGACTACTATAGCCCTTATTCAAAAAAATACACGTATTGCGGTAACAACAGCCGTCTTTGCTATGATGGGTGGTACAGTATCACTTTATCATTATGGTATTCAGAAACTAAGCTTTTTAGCTGAATCTGCCCCATCTTGTGGTGCTGTATCTTGTACAGGTCAATACATAAACTGGCTTGGGTTCATTACAATCCCGTTTTTGGCCCTAACTGCATTTATTTTAATTGCAGGAGCTAGCTTCTATTTACTAAAGGCTTCTAAAGCTGCAAAGTAATCCAACTTAATGCGTAAAGTTCTCTTTCATGTAAGTGTAATGTTTGAAAGACAGAATAACATAAGAAAATTCGCGCTATGCCTGCGGGACTGCGATTCAAGCTAGATTATCTAGCGGCTTTAACATTTGTTTCGTGTGAATCACCTGCGGAAATGGAGCGGATTTTTTTGTATCAAAAACAAGGGTATCTAAATAAACCCTATTCCACGGAGGAAAATCGATGTTTCAATATGAAATAAAAGACAGTAATATCACAGTTGAGGAGCTTTTGCGAAATCATTGGCGACTGGGAAAAAAGCTAGTACATGAATTACGTATGGCAAAGGCTGTCACAACAATAGATGGCGAGCCCTTACTTTGGAAGGAGCCACTTCCAGCAGGAACCATGCTAAAATTCACATTCCCAATCCCAGCTTCTAGCTATAAGCCAACACCTGTTTGTGCAATTGATGTTGTTTATGAAGATGATCACTGTTTAATTGTCTCTAAACCAAAGGGTATGTCTACCCATCCAAATGATGACCATGATACACATACTTGTATGAACCATGTAATGGCTCATATGAAAGAGCAAGGTCATCACTATGCAGAGCATGTGCATCGCCTAGATAAGGGCACTGAAGGTTTATTATTAGTTGCAAAACATCCTCTAGCCAAATCAATATTTGATCGGATGATTGAAGAAAAGACGATTATTCGTACTTATGCTGCAGAGGTACAAGGTAATCTTCGCTCCACATCTGGTACGATCGCAGAATCTATTGGGAAAGATCGTCACCACCCGACACGACGCGTCGTGTCAAATACAGGTCAACATGCCGTCACACACTATGAAGTTGTAGCACGCTATAAACATTCTTGTGTTGTCCATCTTGTCCTAGAAACAGGTCGTACACATCAAATTCGTGTACATTTGGCGCATATCGGTCATCCTATTATTGGCGATACAATGTACGGTGCACGTGAAACGGCAAGTGGTGACTATGAACTACATGCTATCCAATTAGAATTTGAACACCCATTTTTAAATAAGCTCATTTTAGTGAAAGACGAATCATAGCAACCTCATCGTAGTACAAACCTGCTCAAGGTTTGTGCTATTTTTTATGGAAAAGTTCCATAAAAAAATATCCATTTTTAATATTTGTTTCAAATTAGAATATGAATTTATGAATTAATAATTACTTCACCTATTTTTTACAATAATTTTAATATTGATTTTTCCAATATTGGTAATGACGATGGATTTCTTTCATGTTAGAATAGAGTAAATTGTCAGTCATCTGACATATACATGAGGGAGGAATTCATTATATGAAATGGGTTAAAAGTATTGCAGCAACAACTCTAGCTGCCAGTTTGCTAGCTTCACCAGGCTTTGCGGTACATGCAGCAGAAACAGCACCAGCTGCTACAAAGGAAGGCTTTAATTTAACAATTTTACATTCTAATGATACACATTCGCACGCTGAATATGCTCCGCAACGTACAACAAAAATTAAAGAGTTACGTGCAGCAAATCCAAATTCACTTCTATTAGATGCAGGTGACGCATTAACTGGTACGCTTTACTTCAACGAATTTACTGGAGAAGTAGAAATGAAGTTAATGAACCTAATGGGTTACGATGCGATGACTTTTGGTAACCATGAGTTCGATTTAGGGTCAAGCCCAGAAGGTCATGCTGCTCTTGCAAAATTTGTTAAAGGTGCTGAATTCCCATTACTTGGGGGCAACCTCGACTTCTCAAAAGACCCATTATTTGATGGCTTACAATTCCAAACAGTAACAAAAGACTTCCAAAACGGTAAAATCTATAACGGCATAATTAAAGATGTTGACGGTGAAAAAGTTGGTATTTTCGGTTTAACGACAGAGGAAACACCATCTATTTCAAGCGTAGCAAACGTACAATTTGCAAACTATATCGACTCTGCAAAAAAAGCAGTAGCTGAATTTGAAAAACAAGGTGTCAATAAAATTATTGCCCTTACTCATATAGGCTATGACGATTCTGCTGATTGGGATAATGATAAACTACTGGCATCAGCAGTAGAAGGTATCGACGTTATTGTAGGTGGACATACACATACAAAACTAGATAAAGCTGTGAAAGCAGATACTTCATTTAAAAATCCAACAATTATTGTACAAACAGGACAATATAGTGAAAACTTAGGTGAGCTAGATTTAACGTTTGACGATAACGGTGCTGTTGTTGAATACTTCGGCCAATTACATGCTTTAAATAATAAAGAAAATCCTGTAGCAGCAGATGCTGATGCAACGAAACTATTAGCGCCTTATAATGAAAAAATTGCAGCAGTTAAGCAACAATCAACAGGCAATACAGCTGTTTCAGTACTTGATGGTAAACGTGGACTTTGGGGCGTTCGTGCTGGTGAAACAAATCTAGGGAACGTTATTACGGATGGTATGCTAGCTGGCGCTAAAAAAATTGACCCAGAAGTACAATTCGCATTCCAAAATGGTGGCGGTATCCGTGCGAGCATTGACGCAGGAGATATCACTGTTGGGGAAGTAATGACGGTAATGCCTTTCGGTAATGCACTAGGTATCGTAAAATTAACAGGTGCTGAACTCTATGAAATTGCTGAACATAGCGTAAAAGAGTTCCCGAAAGAATCAGGTGGCTTCCTACACTTCTCTGGTCTACAAGTAGAATTTGATGGAAAGGCACCTGCTGGCAAACGTGTTCAATCCATTAAATTAAACGGTAAAGAACTTGATAAAGCAGCTTACTATAAAGGTGCTACAAATACGTTCACTGCTAAAGGTGGCGATGGCTACGAAACACTTGCAAAAGTTTATGCAGACGGCCGTGTAAGTGAACCTGGTACAGTAGACTTTGAAATGTTCATTGATCACTTAAATTCACTTAAAACAGTAGACGCTAAAGTGGAAGGACGCATTATCGCAACAATTCCATTTACGGATATTGCTAAAGGTTCTGAAACAGAAGGTTACGTGCGTGATCTTTACTATCGTGATTTAACACAAGGTACATCGGCAACAACATATTCGCCAAATGCTAACTTAACTCGTGCACAAGCTGCATCATTTATTGCGCGTGTCTTAAAACTAGAAGCAAAAGGTGCAACAACATTCTCTGATATTACTAGTTTAGAAGCAGCGACTCAAAAAGAGATTACAGCACTTGCAGAAGCTGGCATTGTACAAGGTCAAAATGGCAAGTTCAACCCTACTGCAAAAGTAACGCGCTCTCAACTTGCATTAATGTTTGCACGTGCCTATAACTTACAACATGATGCAAAAACTGGTTTAACTGCTGATTTCAGCGATATTTCTAAATACAATAAAGAAACACAAAATGCTATCGCACTTATGCAAGATTTAAAGATTGCTAGCGGTTCAAATGGCAAATTCATGCCAAGTAACAATGCGACACGTGCGCATATGGCAAAAATGCTATCAAACTACATCCCTTATGTAAAAGAATCGAAATAACATGAACAAAATCCCGCTTCAACTAGTTTGATAGCGGGATTTTCTATAGTTAAAAATTAAATTTGAAATTATCTGGATCTTGACCAAAACGATGATCACGATTTAATGTTGTCATTTGATCCATCTGAGCCTGCGTTAATTCAAAATCGTATATTTGTGCATTTTCCTCAATACGACTGGCTGTTACAGATTTCGGAATAATCAATGTATCTTTTTGCAAATGCCAACGAAGTACGACTTGAGCCGCTGTCTTCCCTATTTCTTGAGCGATTTCAAGAATAGTAGGATTATCAAGCACACACCCACGCCCTAGTGGTGACCATGCTGTGACTGCAATTCCATGCTCTGCACAAAATGCTTTTAATGCCTCTTGTTGTAAGTATGGGTGTAATTCAACCTGATTGACCATTGGCGCGATATTGGCTTTTGATAATAGTTTTTGTAAATGATGTTCATGGTGATTCGACACACCTGTTGCTCGTATTAACTTCTCATCATACAAACGCTCAATAGCTCTGTACGTTTCTTCAAATGTTTCAGGCACTGCCCAATGCGTTAAATATAAATCTAAATAATCCATATTTAATTTTTTTAGTGACACTTCAAAGGCACGCAGCGTTTCATCATAACCTTGGTCCGTATTCCAAACCTTTGTTGTGACAAAAATATCCTCGCGCTTAATGCCTGAGTAACGAATCGCCTCACCCACTTCCACCTCATTACCATATAACGAAGCAGTATCAATTGCACGATAACCCACTTTCAATGCCTTATCAATCGCCTGTAATGTTTCATCACGTTCCGTCATTTTGTATACGCCTAGACCAAAGCGAGGCATTTCAATACCATTTGTTAACGTTTTTGTTGATTGTATATTCAAAAACATCAGCCCCTTTCTTTTCCTAGTTTCATTATACAAAAAATTGGATTAAAAATAATACCATTCGTTTCTGTTGTAGAATTCTTCCTGCGTGCGCAACGATTATTCTCGTTCCGAGGGATTTACTCCTGCTTCGCGGGTATTTACCTCTGCTTCGCGGGTATTCTCTCTCATTCCGCGGGTATCTACCTCTATTTCGCGGGTATTCTCTCTCATTCCGCGGGTATCTCACCTCAATCGCGGGGCTTTACTTCTATCCCGCGGGTAACTCTCCTCACCCGCGGGTAAAGCCCCTACTCAAGCAGGTATTTCCTTTGATCTTCTACCTATTGTTTGTCTTCGGGTTCATCATCTACTTGAATTGGGTCTGCAATGCGTTCATCCTCGGCAAGTTCAAGACCATCTCGCAAATGCTCCATTTGTTTGCCTAGATCTTGCAATTCTTTAAAATTTCTAGCCATTGTCCCGTTTTCTATATTAGGAACCTTCTTTTCCATTTTTATCACCTCTGTTATAGTTTTCCCGAAATATTAAAGTCTGAACCATTTCTGACATATTTTATTCAGCAAGGTCGTTTCATTTTTATAATAGATAGGCTATACTAAAAAGAGATTGCTTATAAACATGAGGAGGGTTCTTCCATGAAGTTATTATTAATTATTGGTGTAACTGTTGCTTTCCTAGCTGCTATTTTCACTGCTGGGTACGAAGGCGACTACAAAGCGGACAAATAATACTCCAAGAAAATCACTAAGTATATTTTAATACTTAGTGATTTTCTTATTTTAAAGAAGTAGCCATTGCGGTTACTTCTTTTTTTCGATCAATTTAACTACTTGACTTCCATCACTTTATAAAATATACTTACTTACATTAAGTAACTTGATAATTAATAATAACTAAAATATTGGAGGAATACTATCATGCATTTTCATGAACAACCGAACACATATGTCACAAATGTTGAAGTTAAAGTAAGTGATTTACAACGTTCATTAACATACTATCAAGACATTATTGGCTTTAAAGTTTTACAGCAAGATGTGAATCGAGCTACATTAACTGCTGACGGTAAAACAGCATTGCTTACAATTGTTCAACTGGAAACAATTGAACAAAAAACGAGCTCAACAAGTGGACTTTATCACTTTGCATTATTATTACCCACACGCCGTGATTTAGCTAATATCATTACTCATTTCCGTCAATCAGGCGTTTACTTTGGTGCCTCTGATCACGATGTAAGTGAAGCACTTTATTTACGTGATCCAGATGAAAATGGTATTGAAATTTATGTAGATCGCCCTGAAAGTGACTGGACTTGGCGCTCAGACCAAGTGCATATGGTAACTGAGCCGCTTAATATTCCTTCTATATTGGTAGAAGCTGATGGACAATGGCATGGTTTACCTGCTAATACGGTTATGGGGCATATTCATTTATCGGTTTCAAGCTTAGTTGCAGCCGAAACGTTCTATACAAAGGGCTTAGGCTTTGACATTGTCACTCGTTATGGTGAGCAAGCATTATTTATTTCTACTGGCCGTTATCACCATCATATCGGTTTAAATACTTGGTATTCTGAAGGTGCACCAAAACTTGGGGAAAATCAAATTGGTCTAAAATCTTTTACACTGCGTCTAGATAATGAAGAGCAGGCAAATACATTAAAAGCAAACTTGCGACAATTAGGTGCACCTGTTACTGATATAGAGGGTGGTTTCCAAACAGAAGATCCTGCAGGGAGTGTTATTTTGCTGAAATTTTAAGGAGGCTATCTTATGGAATTTGGTATTTACACATTGGCAGATATCGGACAAAATCCGGTGAATGGCTATATGCCAACTGCTAAAGAACGCCTCGATGAAGTAATGCAATACGGGCAATTAGCGGATGAAGCTGGTCTTCAAGTATTTGGTGTTGGAGAACATCATCGTTTAGATTATGCTGTTTCAGCCGTACCATTGGTATTATCCGCACTTTCCCAGCGGACAAAAAACATTCAATTAATAAGTACGACGACTGTACTTAGCACGGTCGATCCAGTGCGCTTATACGAAGATTTCGCAACACTGGATTTACTGTCAAATGGTCGTGCAGAAATTGTTGCTGGACGAGGCGCATTTATCGAATCGTTCCCGTTGTTTGGTTATGATGTAGATGATTATGATGCACTATTTGAGGAACATTTAGCCTTACTGTTAAAGATAAATCGAGAAGAGCGTGTAACGTGGAGTGGCAGCTATCGTAAGCCGCTTCAACATGCTGACATTGCACCACGTGCTAGTCGTGAAATCCCCATTCATATCGGTGTGGGTGGAACGCCTGAAAGTGCTAGTCGAGCGGGTCGTTATGGCGTAGGTCTAAACTTAGCCATTTTAGGTGGGGATCCAAGACGTTTCAAACATTTGGTTGATATTTACCGCGAAGCATTACTCACAGCAGGACACGATGCGAAGAAAGCAAAAATCACTGTTTCAGGGCACGCATACTTTGCTGAAAATTTAGCGCAGGCTAAGGATGAATTTTATCCACATTACTCAAATTATTGGCACTATGTTAATGCACAACGTGGTATGCGCTATCATTTATCTAAAGAAGGCTTTGACAATATGACAGCTGGTCAAAATGCGCTATTTGTTGGTAGTCCAAATGAAATCATTGAAAAAATATTAATGCAGCATGAAATATTCGGTCATTCACGTTTTATGGCACAGCTTGATATTGGCGCAGTACCATTCAAGCAGGTGGCTAAATCTATTGAGCTGCTTGGCACTCATATTATGCCGGCAGTCAATAAAGCGCTAAAAGAATAAAAGTGGTGCCAGGCACTAACACAATTTCCATGCAAAACGGGCATCTGCGACATAACAAAAAGCGTTCGAAACAATCGAACGCTTTTTATTAGTGTAGCCCTGGGTAACCCTGTTGTCGTAAAGCCTCGTAAATAACTATTGCGGCTGTATTCGATAAATTTAGTGAACGCACATGTTCACTTTGTGGAATGCGTAAACACATTTCTTTACGCTCATAGGCAAAATCCTTTGGCAAGCCTGTCGTTTCTTTTCCAAACATAAAGTAAATATCCCGATCCTTATCACTAAAATCATGCGTAGTAAACGGTTCTTCACTATACGTTTCAATTAAATAGACATCCCCATTTTTTGATACTTCTAAAAAATCCTCAAGGGAATCGTGGTACACCACGTTAACACTATGCCAATAATCCAAGCCAGCACGTTTTAGCATTTTATCGTCGGTTGAAAAGCCAAGCGGCCGTATTAAATGGAGTGAGGTATTCGTACCAGCACAAGTACGTGCAATATTGCCTGTATTTGCTGGTATTTCTGGTTGATATAAAACGATATGCAATGGCATAACGAAACACTTCCTTAGCTAAAAAATTGTAAACCTTTGTTTATTTCCACGAGGACTTCCTCATCTTGTTCTTGATCCTGCGCAGCGAGTAAAGCATTTTCCGCCTGCTCTCCACCAATCTTCCCCAATGCCCACGCCGCTGTCCCTCGAATAACTGGTCGCTCATCTTTTTCGAGAAGCTCAATTAAATCAGGTACTGCTGCGTCCTCTTTAAAATGCGCTAGCGCTAATATAGCATTGCGTTGAATTGGTTTTTTTCCTCGCCATGAGCCTGAAACATGACCAAAATTTGCTTTAAATTCCCGATTAGAAATCGTTAAAAGTGGTGTTAGTAAGGGTTTTGCAAGCTCTGGATCGGGTTTAAATTCCTCATGTATCCAATTGATTTTGCCTTTATTTTTTGGACAGACTGTTTGACAAGTATCACAGCCATATAGCCGGTTTCCTATATGTGAGCGGAATTCATCCGGGAGGTAACCTTTCGTTTGCGTTAAAAAGGCGATACAACGCTGTGAATTAAGTTGTCCCCCTTCGATTAACGCACCTGTTGGACAAACATCCAAACATAAACGGCACTCGCCACACTCGTCCTCCATTGGCTTGTCCGGTGCAAATGGGATATTTGTCACTAACTCGCCCAAATAAACATATGAACCAAACTCTGGTGTTATAATCGAGCAGTTTTTCCCGCTCCAGCCAATACCTGCACGCTCCGCCACCGCCCTATCTACAAGCTCACCTGTATCAACCATTGATTCAATACGGACATTGCGCACTCGCTCTTCCAGCCAAGCTTTTAATAATGCTAAACGCTGTCGTAATGCTGTATGGTAATCGACGCCCCAAGAAGCTCTGCAAAATATCCCACGTCGAGCCCCCTTTTTACCAGTAGGTGCGTCCTTCATCTTTGAAGGGTATGCGACAGCTATAGCAACAATACTTTCTGCACCTTCTAATAATTGAAGTGGCTCCGTACGTTTTTCAATATCGCTCTCTTCAAAACCTGATTGGAAACCAAGCTCCTGCTGGCGACGCAATCTATTTTTCAATTCTGTAAAGGGAGCTGCCGTTGTGAAGCCAATCTTATCAACGCCAATGGACATTGCATACGCCACAAACTCTCGTTGTAGGTCATGTATGTTCATTTTATTTCCAACTCCTTACATGATATAATAATAGAAACAAATAAAGTAGGTGATTTTTTATGGAAGTCTCACTTAATCCATCGTTGTTAACGCAACTTCCAGAGCTGAAAATCGGCATTATTCATTATACCAAAATTGTCGTAGCAGAATCGCCCCAAATGATTAAAGGTCGCCTGCAATTATATCAGGAAAACCTCTATTTAGAAATGCAAGATCAACCTGTAACCGAACGTGAAGGTATTGCAGAATGGCGACAACTTTGGAAACAACTTGGCGCTGATCCGAACCGTTATCGTCACTCGGCAGAAAGCTTAATGCGTCGAGTAAGTAAGCAAAACTATTTAACACCGTTGCATTCTGGTGTCGATTTAAATAATTTTTTCTCCCTACAATACGAAATTCCAGTTGGTATTTATGATATAGCTCACCTAAAAGGAAACATCGAAATTGCACTTGGCAATGAGGAAACAGGCTATGAAGGTTTAAATGGGCGCTTCAATACGCTCAATCATATTCTGTTTAGTCGAGACGAGGAAGGGCCTTTTGGTTCACCATTCGTTGATTCACAACGTACCGCTGTCTCCGAAGCAACAACTGAAGCGCTCCATATTTTCTATCTTCGACCTTCCCTTGCAACTGTGGATGCGCAAAAGCTTCTTGCCTCTGCGGGAAAAATGTTCAACCAAATTCATGGTGGAGACTATCAAATTGCCCTTTTAACGAAAGCAACACCATCTACTACACTATAAAAGGAAGTGTTTTCATGATTAATCTTGCAGAAGCAGTTAAACTAAAAAGCATTTTAGCTAAGAAGGTTCAAGAACTTATTAATGAATTACATCGCAGTTCTTTTGTCACTGTTGAAAAAGGACAAGCTCCTAAAACGAGTAATCGCGCAATGACTGTTATTGAAAGTGAGCTAGCGCAAGTACGCCTTGATATACGCACATTAGATCGCCTTGTCTATGAGGCGAATATTCAGAACAAGGTAGACTTTAAAGGCGAGCAACTTGCACTTGTAGAGGCAATTGAACTGGCTTCACAACTTCGCGCTGAAGCTGAACTTTGTAAACACTTGGGCACACATGAAAAAGAAACTGTACGTATGGGCTATGGTGAAGGTACAATGTTATATGAAATTGCTATGTTCGAGCCAGATGCATACCGTGAACGTTCACTTCAACTAGAAAAGGACGCACATAAACTCTCTAATTTGATTAATGCCAAAAACTATAGCGTTGAAATACAATTTGACGATTCTCGCTATTTCTAAACTCGGGGCGGTGAGACTCCAAACCGAGTCGGATGTGCTGTTTTCAAAACTACTTTAATGTAGACTTAAAACTTAGATCAACCAATGACATGTGACCAGTTACTTTATGACCGATGACCTATCACCAACTATTGGCAATGGCATGAAAAAAACTCAATCAGATGAATTGGAAATCGCCATCCGAAACTCTCTTACACCTTGTGTGTAAGAGAGTTTTTTTTATGTCTATTATGCCAATTAATTGGACAAACTTTGTTTAGTACAATTGGAAGGAGCAATAGTCATGAACCATTCTCATGAAAATGATGATACATTAACCAATCGCCAAGGTCACCCAGTTACCAACAATCAAAATTTACGAACAGTCGGCAATCGAGGGCCAGCAACTCTTGAAAATTATGATTTCCTTGAAAAAATAAGCCACTTTGACCGAGAAAGAGTTCCTGAACGTGTTGTACATGCTCGTGGGGCTGGAGCACATGGCTACTTCGAAACATATGGAGTTGTTGGCGATGAGCCTATTTCTAACTATACAAGAGCAAAAGTATTTCAGGATAAAGGCAAACAAACACCTGTTTTCGTCCGCTTCTCTACGGTTATTCATGGTGGACATTCACCGGAAACATTACGTGATCCACGCGGCTTTGCTGTCAAGTTTTATACAGAAGACGGAAACTGGGATTTAGTTGGAAATAATCTAAAAATCTTCTTTATCCGTGATGCCATGAAATTTCCAGATATGATTCATGCTTTTAAGCCAGATCCTATTACAAATATTCAAGACGTCGAGCGCTTCTTTGATTTCTGTGCAAGTTCTCCAGAATCCTTCCATATGGTCACTTTTATTTATTCACCTTGGGGCATCCCTGCCAACTATCGCATGATGCAAGGTTCTGGTGTCAATACGTATAAATGGGTAAATAGTGAGGGCAAAGCAGTCCTTGTGAAGTACCATTGGGAGCCATTACAAGGCATTAAAAACTTAACACAAAAAGAAGCAGAAGAAATTCAACAAAAGAATTTCAACCATGCTACACAAGACTTATATGATGCTATTAAACGTGGAGATTATCCTGAATGGGAGTTAAATGTACAAATAATGGAGGATGGCCCTCATCCTGAGCTTGATTTTGACCCACTGGATGATACGAAGCTATGGCCGAATGACAAGTTCCCTTGGTATCCAGTCGGAAAAATGGTGTTAAATAAAAACCCTGAAGATTATTTTGCCGAGGTAGAACAAGCAACTTTCGGCACAGGTGTCCTCGTTGATGGATTGGATTTCTCAGACGATAAAATGCTCCAAGGGCGTACTTTCTCTTATTCTGATACGCAACGTCATCGAGTGGGCGCCAACTATTTACAATTACCAATCAATGCGCCGAAAAAACGAGTAGCGACCAACCAAAGCGGTGGGCAAATGATGTATAAACGAGATTTAGCACCAGGACAAAATCCACATATTAACTATGAGCCATCAATGTTAAATGGTTTAAAAGAAGCTACCCAAACGGCGAAAGAATACACACCATATATTGAAGGCAATTTAGTGCGCGAATCCATTGATCGCCAAAATAATACGAAGCAAGCTGGTGAAACTTATCGTAATTTTGAACAATGGGAACGTGACGAATTACTAGCAAATTTAATTCGGGATTTAACCGCATGTAATACAGCTATCCAAGAGGCGATGATCGCATTGGCTGCTGAAGCAGATGAGGAATATGGACGCTTACTAAAAGAAGGTTTACAAAAGGCACAGCAAAACGCTTCGTCTGCAAAGCCTCTTGGTAACATTAACGGTGATAATGCACCAAAAGACGCAGTCGATAAAGGCCACGATGCCGAACCTTACTAAGAAGTGCCAGTCACCCACACAATTTTACGCACAAAACAGTAGCCGCAACAAATCGCGTGTAGCGAGAGTTGCGGCTTTAATATTGCTCGAGTGCCAGTCACCCACACAATTCACATAATTCACACAATTCAAACACTTAATAGACGCCTGGTAAAATTCGAAGCACTTTTTCTTGTGCATCTAAAATGGCATCGACCCCTAATGGGATGGCAATATTCGTCGTTTCATGCCCTATTTTAAAACCAGCTACAACAGGTATTTCTAAATCACCAAAATATTCTTGCATTAACATTAGAAGAGCCTCATCACTTGCTCCTGTTTCTGTAAAGGAGCCAATTACTACCCCCGCTAATTGTTCCAGCTTTCTAGCTTGTTTTAACTGTTGCAACATCGAATCAATACGTGGAATTGTCTCTGCAATATCTTCTATTAATAATATTCTGCCTTCAGTCCGAACCTCAAATTTTGTGCCTAAAGTGCTGACTATTCGACGTAAATTACCACCAATAATTGGTCCACGTGCAAAGCCAGGGGTAACTACAGTTAATGGAGAAATAGCCTCTGTATACTGTATTTCAATCGGAGAAAACAGCTGTAAAAACATTTTTTTCGATAACTCATCCATGTTATTGGCAGCCATTAGCATCGGTCCATGAAACGTCACGATATTTGCATACTCATTAATAGCACAATGCAAATAGGTAAGATCAGAAAAGCCCCAGAAAATTTTTGGATTTTCCGCTAGCAACTCATAATCAATCTTTCCAGCAATACGAGCAGAGCCATAGCCACCCTTTACGCAAAAGATGGCCTTCACGTCAGGATCTTGAACCATAGCATGAAAGTCCCCAAGTCTTACGTCATCACTACCTGCTAAATAGTCATGTTTTGCCGTTATCGTATCCCCTATTTTATAGCGGAGACCCAGCTCATCTAAAAAGGCTAAAGCATTTCCTAATTTCTCTGGCTCAACAAGGCTGGACAAACATACAATGCCAACTGTATCCCCTTTTTTTAAATGCGCTACTGTACTTATCACTTTACTTCCTCCTATTCTTTCTCTCATTCTAGCATATGGATATATGTAGCATTGATTATTCACTCCCTTAATGCCTATAATTGACATTAGTATTTTAAATTAAAAGGAGTTATCGCTTCATGAAAATCCCACCATATGCGTTATTATTACTTGCTACCGTTCTATGGGGTGGTAATTTTGTCATTGGCCGAGCCGTGAGTGGCAATATCCCACCCTTTACATTGGCTTTTCTTCGTTGGTGTGTCGCCTTTATCGTATTTTTACCGATTGCTTATCGCAGCGTAAAACGTGAGTGGCACATGCTCAAAGAACATTGGAAAATTGTCCTTATACTAGCCTTTACTGGTGTGGCAGCTTTTAATACGCTCGTCTATATTGCTCTCCACTATACAACTTCGATCAATGCATCATTGATGAATTCTTCGACACCCATTATGATTTACATACTATCCTTTATATTTTTGAAGGAAAAACTCTCGTCATTCCAAATTCTTGGAACTGCACTATCACTTAGCGGTGTCCTTTTTATTATTTCAGGAGGTTCGTTTGCAAGCTTAGTCGATTTTACGTTCAATAAAGGGGACTTAATTGTTGTCGTCGCCGTTTTCTGTTGGAGTATTTATTCACTTCTTGTAAAACATTACGCGGGTCGTTTACCAGGACAGTCAACATTTCTTGTCACAATCTTTATTGGTGCTGTCATGCTCTTGCCATTTTACCTATACGAAATCACAACAATGACCAACGCTATACACTGGCACTGGTCAACGATTGCCGCTATTCTATATGTAGGTATTTTTGCTTCTATTGTAGCATTTCTATGCTGGAATCATGGGGTCGTACAACTTGGCGCGAATAAAGCAGGTATTTATTTAAACTTTATTCCGGTCTTTGCCTCTATTTTTGCCGTGCTTTTTTTAGATGAGCAACTACATATTTTTCAAATTATCGGAGGACTTGCCGTCGTAGCAGGTGTCCTATTATCAAGTAAAAAATAAAATAAGTGGCTGGGACATAAGAGAAAAAGTGTTAGATTGAACCCAATCAATCTAACACTTTTTTGCTGCGCCGTTGTTGTCCGCTACGACGGTGCTTTCCGCTCAGCACAGTAAGCCGTAACCCTCGCTACGCGCGGAATGCCCGCGTCTAACATTATGTGCTGTTCTGAGCCGGAGTCACCGCCTTCGCTACCAACAACTAGTGAACACTTCTAATTTTTTAAATTGCAAAAGCAAGAATAGCTAAGGTCTCCATATAGAAAAATTACGAACACCTTTCCTCTATTCCTTAAATTTTTCTAGTTATGTCCCAGCCTCTTGTTTCTTTTATTTTGTACCGCCATAAATAATCGTTACATTTGGATGATTTAATAATCTGCTAGCTGGAAAAGCTTCAGTCACTTCTCCACCTTTTAATTTTTCAATGGCTTCTAATTTTTTTTCACCAAATGCGATGAGCACAATCGCCCTTGCATTCATGATAGATTGAATACCCATTGTAATAGCATGAGTAGGCACAGCTTCTGGTTTGTCAAAATAAATAGCATTTTCAGTTCGTGTTGATTCTGTAAGCTCTACAATGTTTGTCAGTGAATTAAATGATGTACCAGGCTCATTAAAACCTATATGTCCATTTACCCCTATTCCAAGCAACTGTAAATCAATCCCACCTGCTTCGGCAATTTGCGCATCATATGCCACACACTCGGCTTCTAAATCAGTTGCCTTGCCATTTGGTAAATGTATCTTTTCTTCGTTAATATCCACATGATTAAATAAATTTTCATGCATGAACGTCCAGTAGCTTGCTGGGCTATTTTGTTCTAAGCCCACATATTCATCTAGATTAAATGTTGTAACTTCCTTGAAAGAAATATCACCAGCTTGTTGACGCTTAACTAATTCCTTATACATCCCAACTGGTGAACCCCCTGTTGCAAGCCCTAGTATGCTAGCTGGTTTTGCTTGTAGTTGCTCAGTAAAAATATGTGCAGCTACGTTACTCATTTCATCATATGAATTTACTTCAATCCATTTTATTTCATTCTTCATTTATATACCTACCTTTAGAAACGTTATTTTTAACTAAAAATGGGAAATTCATTACGAACTAGTAGTGAATATATTAATTTTACAAGTTATTTAGCTCTATTTCTATTATTTTCTTTCTCTATTTTTCACGTGTAATCTAGTGCTATTTCGGTTATGTTAATTAGTAAGGAAGTGAGGCGATTTTATGAATGCTCAAATTCAACAATATTTAAAATTCATTCAATTTCAAGGATCTTTAGAGCCGTCTATAAAGCTACTTGGTCAATTACAAACGAAACATCTACATACCATTCCCTATGAAAATTTAGATGTTGCTTTGAAACGTGACATTTCCTTTGCTATCCCAGATATTTTTCAAAAAATTATTGTTCAACAACGCGGAGGCAATTGCTTTGAACTTAACATTTTATATAGTTGGCTACTTCGAGAACTCGGTTTTTCTGTAACAAATCGCTATGCGCAATTTTGGCGTAATACGGATGATAGTACACCGATTGAAGAAGTTCCCATGCATCAGCTACTCCTCGTTCAATTTGACGGCATAGCTTATATCTCGGACGTAGGTGTAGGTGCTTTAGCTCCGTGTAAACCAGTGCCTTTAATTGCACATCACGAACATCGCGAAGGCAATGAGCTTTACAAAATTGAATGGCATGACACGTACGGTTGGATGCTGTATGAGCAAACATCACACAATTGGCGCCTACTGTACAATTTCACGGATAACGGGAATGATGCCAATTTTGCACCACGTCTTTCTCAACAAAAGAATAAAATCGCCATGATTCGCACCCCTACTGGTCGACATACGATGTTCAATAATGAATTTCGTATATACGAAGGGCAATCATTAACAACTTATACAACACATACCGATAAAGAATGGCTACAAGCGCTTAAACGTTTTTTTCATATATCGCTTACTTAAAAAAGGATGCATTTTTCAATGCATCCTTTTCAATCTTTAATTTGCTGTTCGTTTTAGTAACTCATAAACAACTTCCCCATTGTGAAGTTCCTTAACTAAGCCAATACCATCTACAAAATAATACGTCTTCACTACATCAATATATTTAAAACTTTCTTCTAATATCGCTACATTTTTATAGTTAACACCACCTGCTCGAACTGTTCCATCCGTCGTTTGGACGGTAATGCGATTGCCGTTTACAGGACGTTCATCGTCTTCATGAACTATCACGCCAATTCTTAGTGGTAGCCCTATATAAAAATCGTAATGTGAGCTATACTCTTGAGCGATTGCTTGCGCATATACTGAGCCATCATAATATAATAATTCATCATAAAACGGCTTATTATTAGTCATATTCGTAATTGTCCAAACATCATTTTTATTATCATTATGACTATATTGATAATTTAATGTATATCTTAGACCATCATCAGGTGAATAATAGGCATAAGTATAGGTATAGGCTGGGTCCTTTAATAAATTAGGATTTGAAAGAGTTAATGCACGAGCTACGAATGCTGAAAAATGAGCTCTTGTTAATGGCAATTTTGGTTTAAATGAGCCATCTTGATAACCGCTCGTAATATTATTGTTCGCTACCGCTAAAATTTCTTTATAACCCGGTGTCTTTTCTGTAACATCTGTAAAGTAATATGGGCTCGTCGTTCCCTTTAATTTAAAAGCTCGTTGCAAAACAATAGCCATATCTGCTCTCGTCAACGTACCGTTTGGATTAAACTTTTTGGTTGCATCAAATATTCCAGCATTTTGAGTCGCAGCAATCTCCTTATAGTAAATATGAGATGTCGGTACATCTTGATACTTCGGATTTTTTACATTCGTTGTTTTTAAGGCTAACGCACGTGTTATCATAACAGCTACCTGTGCCCTTGTGACATATTCATTTGGCTTAAAAGTACCATTAGGATACCCTTTAATAATCCCCCGCTCTACTAAATAATCTATTTCCGTACTTAACGTATTGTCCGATGATACATCTTTAAAACTAGCTGCATAAACAGGCTGAATCTGGAGTATCCCTAAAATTAAAACTACAATCAAAATCTTACTTATTTTTTTCATACTTTTCCCCCTATATTTACTTCCATCTTTGTTATCCTATTCATCAAGTAAAATAAATATTAACTAAAAACTGTTTTGAAGAGTTGCATTGCATTAGTGTCCATATACCCAAGTCATCTTATATTTACACTTCTAATTGCTTACATAGCTTTTCTAAAGCAAAATGCCCCTGCAATACGTTGCAAGGGGTGTTGATAGGTCTATTAAGTTTTGTAGTTTTTATATAAATCAAAGCCTAGCAAATTATCACTCTAGCTTCCCTTATTAGTAAGAGAGATTATTTACTTCATCAACGCCATTCCCCATTTGCCTTAGCAGAACTACTCTCACTACTTCCACAAGCAGTTAGTAGAAATACCCCTTTTTATACATAATATACCTAAATAACATTTAAAATATATTGTACCATAAAACTAAATTCTTGTTTTGGAGTAAAATGATAAAATATGGATTTGCAATATCCGCTAACTAGCTATGTTCTAGCTAGCTTTATGCACTTAGTAATTTCTTGTAATTTTTTATACCATTTCAATGTGAGTTGCGTTTAATTCTTATAATCCCCTTGATGTTTAACTACCTCTTGTAATAAGACGATTCCTTATAAAACTGGAATGGTAACACTTTTGGACAACTTTTTTAAGGGTTCCTTTAAAGCATAAGGGACGGACAGGTTGCTTGACATGGAGCCTCTATAGGCATGATTCATTGCGCCAAGAATCCAGCTAAATAGGGCTGGCTTAGCCAAACGAGGCTATCATGCCCATTGCTCCATATAAAGCTCTTCTTCGTTGAAGGGCTTAGTAATTGCACATTACCCTCTATAAAACTGTCCAACTAAGTGTAGCCTATCCAAACAAAAAAGAGTTCTCAAATTAATGAGAACCCTTAATACATATGCAACATAAGATAGAGCCACTACCTTCTACCACTCTTGCCTTTTATAAAACCGGTGGATGAATTGGAACAGATATAATTATTACTGCAGCACTCAGTATTAAGATTGATAATCCAACATTTTTCTTCATATTCACACTCTCCTTTAGATTTCAATAAATTGCATAGCTTTCTCAAACTGCTTTTCTTGTCGATAATACTCTCCCAATAAATTAGAAAATTGTTGGTGCATTTCTTTTAATTCTTCATTATCTGCTGTAAATGGAATTAACCTCCCTTCTAAAAAATCCATTGCTTTCTTTTTTTCTTCTCCTAGCAAATATAAATAAAAAGTAGCAAATAAATTAAAACTTAATTTTTTCTTATTTTTTGCTTCTTCCTTTAGAATAGTAAAGGTTTTTATACTTTTTTCTGTTTGTTCTAAGCGAAATTGTGTAACACCTAAATTATATAAGCAAAGCAGATAATGATCACAGTTCTTTGACATTAAAGAAGCGCTTTTTTCAAAGTAAATTAATGCATTTTCATATTCCCATCTCATTTGGTACAAATCCCCCAAATTGTGATATATAGCAGGTAATAGCTGCTGTTGCTGTAATAGCTCCGCATTTCTCACTAAATGTTCATAGATTTCGATTGCTTCGTGAAACACTTTTCCTCGAGAGTAATTGAGTGCCAGAGACATTAATGTAAAAACAATTCTCTTAAAATTAAATTGGTCCTTATAGAATTGAAGAGCTTTTTTCCCATAAATAATTGCTTGACTTGGTTCTTCTAACCGCCCTTTTATTAAAGCGAAATGATAGTAAAACTCTCCTTCTAGTGACCCTAGTTCTGGATGTATTTGAAGTATTTGAGTTAGTTCTTTAGCTGCTTCCTCATATTTACCTTTTGTAATTAAAACTAATGCATAATAATATGAATGTAAATACCTTTCATGTTGGGAAAAATTTTGTCGGTGGGCATTTAGCCATCTTAATTGATTGTCTGCTAATTTGTGCTCTTTAACAAACACATAATAACGTAACTTATAAAGTTCATATAAATAAATAGATTCTGTAAAACCTATTATTTCTTCATATTCTTTTAATCTGCTCATTGTCTCTTTTACTTTCTCATTCTCTAGGTAATTTATTTGTTTTTGTAAATCATTTAATAGGCAAATAATATTTTGTTCGTTATTCTCTACATCGTGAATACTAATATTTAATCGTTCTAGCAGTAGACGTATTGTCTCGCTATTTGCTTCTTTATTATTATTCTCAATTTTACTTAAATGAGGAATCGAGCAAATCCCCATCGCCACTGAATTCTGTGTCATTCCTAGCTTTGTACGATAGTACTTAATTAATGAACCTATCTTCATTTTCATAACCTCCCGTATAGAATGACTATATTTTACATTTATTATAATCATAATTTTCCCAATAATCAAAAAACCTAAATTATGGTAGATTCAAATTGTAGTACTATAACTTAAATTTGAAAAGGGGTTGGAATGAATGAAAAAAGTGAAAAGTACGTTGCTAAGTCTTTTGATTGCAGGATCAGTAATAAATCCGGTGTACGCAACAGCGATGGATAGCGAAGATAGCTCAGGAAACGACGGTGGTCAGGAGAAATTCCGTGTTTATGTTGAGACAAACAAAAAATCAGAAAAATCAACATTAAAAAATCAATATTCTGTTCGTTGGGAATTAACAGAGAATGGATTTTCAACTGATATGAATGAAAAACAATTCGAAGCATTACAGAAGAATAAAAATTACACAGTTACAAAAGTTCCTATCGTTACATTAGATACGATAGGTTTGGAAGACGATAGTATGGTAGAAAATGAAACCCTGGATTTGGTAACTTCTTTAAGAGCTTCTCAACAAATACCTTGGGGAATTAAAGCAATTTATAACAATGATACTTTAACATCGACAACTGGAGGAAGTGACATTAATATTGCTGTACTCGATACGGGTGTAAATACTTCTCATCCTGACCTTGTCAATAACGTAGAGCAATGTAAAGACTTTACAGGTGCGACAACACCCATTAACAACAGCTGTACAGACAGAAACGGACATGGTACACATGTTGCTGGTACGGCCTTAGCTGATGGTGGAAGCGATCAAGCAGGCGTTTACGGTGTAGCTCCAAATGCTGATCTTTGGGCTTACAAAGTGTTATTAGATAGCGGCTCTGGATACTCAGATGATATTGCTGCTGCTATTCGACATGCAGCAGATCAAGCAACAGCTACTGGTACCAAAACAATTATTAGTATGTCTCTAGGTTCTTCAGCGAATAATAGCCTCATTTCAAGTGCTGTCAATTACGCATACAGTAAAGGAGTTCTAATAGTAGCTGCAGCTGGTAATTCAGGCTATGCGCAAGGAACAATTGGTTATCCGGGGGCATTACCAAATGCAATCGCCGTTGCAGCTTTAGAAAATGTACAACAAAATGGGACTTATCGTGTAGCTGATTACTCTTCACGTGGTTATATATCTACAGCTGGAGATTATGTAATCCAGGAAGGTGATATTGAAATCTCAGCTCCTGGCTCATCCGTTTATTCTACATGGTATAATGGCGGTTATAATACAATTAGCGGCACATCAATGGCTACTCCTCATGTCTCTGGTTTAGCAGCGAAAATTTGGGCTGAAAATCCGTCATTGTCTAACACGCAACTACGTTCTAACTTACAAGCGAGAGCACAATCAGTAGATATTAAAGGTGGTTATGGAGCTGCTATAGGTGATGACTACGCTTCAGGATTTGGATTTGCTCGCGTTCAATAATTTTAAAAGGTGAAGCATACTAACATTAGTAATACAAACCATCGCTTTGGTTTGTATTACTATTTTCTTGGTTCTAAACGTATTCACCAGTACCCTTATACACAATGAATCTTTGTGATACTTATGACGACGTATCTCCCATGTCTCTTTGCGTCATTTGCGCTTACATTCCTTCGTTCGGTCTATTCATAAGGCAGAGGCATGCTATGCTGCCGAATCAAACATACAATTATCCTCTTTTATTAAATCCAATTAAAAAGCCCATGTTTATTTTTCAAACATGAGCTTTTTTAGTTTGCTCTCCTTTATCGATCACATTTTATCGGATTGCAGCTTGTGTAAAAACTTGTGTAAAATGAACCTGCCTGTGTGTAAAAAGATTTCGATTCTTATCGTTTCCTATTGTAACCCAAGAAATGTAAAAAGCTCACAAACCCTGTTCTGTCAAGGTTTGTGAGCTTTCTAATCTTACTAAACGTAACGTATATGTACGTGATGATACCGGTGGTCGGGGTCGAACCGACACTCCAAAGGAACACGATTTTGAGTCGTGCGCGTCTGCCAATTCCGCCACACCGGCATAATACTTTAGAGATAAAAAAAATCGGAGTATCCGATTAAGAAAAAAATATGGAGGCGGCAACCGGATTTGAACCGGTGATAAAGGTGTTGCAGACCTGTGCCTTACCACTTGGCTATGCCGCCATATTATTGGAGCGGAAGACGAGGTTCGAACTCGCGACCCCCACCTTGGCAAGGTGGTGTTCTACCACTGAACTACTTCCGCATAAATGGCTGGGGTACTAGGATTCGAACCTAGGCATGACGGAATCAAAATCCGTTGCCTTACCGCTTGGCTATACCCCAACAATGGGGCGACTGATGGGAATCGAACCCACGAATGCCGGAACCACAATCCGGTGCGTTAACCACTTCGCCACAATCGCCATAAAATTAATTGGCAGGGGCAGTAGGAATCGAACCCACACCAAAGGTTTTGGAGACCTCTATTCTACCGTTGAACTATGCCCCTATAAAAAAACTGGTGGAGGGGGACGGATTCGAACCGCCGAACCCTAAGGAGCGGATTTACAGTCCGCCGCGTTTAGCCACTTCGCTACCCCTCCGGGAAAACATGGTGCCGGCTATAGGAATCGAACCCACGACCTACTGATTACAAGTCAGTTGCTCTACCTGCTGAGCTAAACCGGCAAAAAAACATGATGGGTCAGGACGGAATCGAACCGCCGACACTTAGAGCTTCAATCTAATGCTCTACCAACTGAGCTACTGACCCATATTTATTATTTTAAAAATGGCGGTCCCGACCGGGATCGAACCGGCGATCTCCTGCGTGACAGGCAGGCATGTTAACCGCTACACCACGGGACCATTTTTGGTTGCGGAGACAGGATTTGAACCTGTGACCTTCGGGTTATGAGCCCGACGAGCTACCACTGCTCCACCCCGCGATAATGGTATTTTCATTTAAAAAAATGGTGGAGGATGACGGGCTCGAACCGCCGACCCTCTGCTTGTAAGGCAGATGCTCTCCCAGCTGAGCTAATCCTCCATCTGGGTATTCGTTATAAATGGTGACCCCTACGGGATTCGAACCCGTGTTACCGCCGTGAAAGGGCGGTGTCTTAACCGCTTGACCAAGGGGCCTTTAATGATTGGAATCCTAAAGTGCTGGCGGAGAGTAAGGGATTTGAACCCTTGAGACAGTGTTAACCGCCTACACGATTTCCAATCGTGCTCCTTCGGCCACTCGGACAACTCTCCAAGAATGGCTCCGAAGGCAGGACTCGAACCTGCGACAACCTGATTAACAGTCAGGTGCTACTACCAACTGAGCTACTTCGGAATAATTTTAGTATGTATAGCCTAGCGACGTCCTACTCTCACAGGGGGAAGCCCCCAACTACCATCGGCGCTAAAGAGCTTAACTTCCGTGTTCGGTATGGGAACGGGTGTGACCTCTTTGCCATCATCACTAGACTATTTGAAAGACATTACCTATTATAACATATATCATTATAATTACAAGTATTTAAGAAATACTTTTTCATTCTTTCAAAACTGGATAAACGGTGCATTGAAATGTTTCAAACTTTTTGGTT
>LAHS01000001.1_pt1 | contig 50381 bp, 45 predicted proteins | sample 329651 | NCBI WGS metagenome assembly LAHS01 (sample SAMN03275699, study PRJNA271635) | activated sludge metagenome | isolation source: sample C-1 Sludge from hydrolytic chamber (first chamber) of Anaerobic...
GTCGATCGCGCTGAGGGTCGGAAAACGATGACCCGTGGCATTGTCTTTCGTTGCTGACGTCGGCTGAGCCGATGAAAAAGAGGCGGACGCCGAGGGCGCAGTGAAAAGTGCTGGCGTAGAGGTCACATCCAGGTGATGTCTGGCCCGGGCCTTGGCCTGTTTCTTCTGTTCACTGCGGGAGAGGAACTTATCCCCGGGATCGCCGACGACCAAGGTCGTGGTGGTGGAACTGGAAAAAACGATGGCGACGGCCATCAGGATGAACAAAACACACAGAATGATGACATAGATCCGAATCGCCTCAAGGCTTGTCAGTGCCTCCAGGACCTGATCCGCAGGCAAGGTATCCAAGAAGGTCATTTGGTGGGTTCCTCCTTCAAAGCCTGTGCCGTGGCAGGAGAAGCCGCCGGCTCGGCTTTCGGATTCAGGGCATGGTGCAATGAAAGCAAGGTCTTTGAGAAATCGCCCTCGTCATGGAAAAGATCGAGGAAGGTGTTCTCGAGGGCCTGATTATGAGCTTTCTCCGGATAGGCTAAAACGAGATAGGTGAAAGGACCGCTGGCCAGATAGCTATCCATGGCCTCGGCCGGACTTTGACTGGAAAGAGCCAAGGCCAGATAGCCTTCGAGGCTGTCCTGGCTGTCGGTCGGAATCCGGGTGATCTGATTGTCGGAGAGCGTTGTAAGCAGGCTGTCACCTTTGCGGTAGAGCTCTTCGGAGAGAGCATTCTTATCCTTCATCGTCTCAGCAAAAGCCAGGAAGTCATCGGCAAAGATCGTGGTCGGCGTCAGCAGCTTGGTCACGCTGTCGCTCTTCTGAAGACCGGCATCGAAGCTTAGGGCAAACCGTAAGAGCTCCTTGGGGTAATCGGCTAAGGCATCCTGGGGATCCTCGAAAAGCAGGAGGACAGTGTTCGGAGTCAGGGAAACGTCCTTGATAGGGGTGGTATTGTTACGGTCCGCTAACGGTTCCCAGAGCCCGTCCAGCAGCTTCGGAAGGCCTTTGGCCCGGAAGGAGAGCGCGATGAAGCTGAAGGTCTCCGGATGGCCGGAGCCCTCTTTGAGAAGTGCCCGGAACGCCGGCTCCTCTTGGAGGGCCTTGCCGGTAAGAGAGCTGGCATCCAAGGAATGAGAAGTCCCGCCAAAGGTCAGGGACAGGGCTTTTAAGAAGATGGCTTTGCCATTGTCGTCCAGACCGGGAACCAGAAGAACCCGACTTGCCGCCAGACTGCTGAAAACAGCCAGACTGTCTTTGTTTTTCAGCTGGTAGCCCTGATCGGACAAGGCTTCCTGCAGCCGGTCACAGAGCAAGGCCGGCGAGAGTTCGGAAGGCAGAAGATGAGGAATGTCGGCACTCTTTTTAATAGCCTGTGCCTGTGGCTTATCGGCTAAAGGCATCGCCGGATCGGCGGTTTCCTTCGCCGCTGTTTTCTCCGGGGAAGGCTTGGCGGAAGGAATCACGGCCAGCTTGCCCTTGGGATGAACCAGGGAAGCGATGAAAAGCACCAGACAGATGGCACTGGAAACCATTAAGAAAATCAAGATAACCAAATTCATCGGCTCCGGATTGGGAAAGTAAGTTAAGAAGGCAAACAGGATGGCAATCACCAAAAGAATCAGGCAGCCTAAAAGGCCCAGCAGACTGAAAGAAAGCACGAGCGGCTTCGATGTTTTCTGTTGCTCCTGATGCAGCTTCTTGACGGCGGAAAGGTCGGCTTGGTAGCTCTCACTGTCCTCGGTCTGCGTCAGAACTTTGTTTTCTTTTTCCATGGGATTGCCTCTATGCTAACGACACGTCGGAGAAGGTCACGCTCACTGAGCTAGAACTCGGATGATAAAGCGAGAGGTAGAGGGGATGATCGGGATCGATGCCGGCCGAGACATAAGCCATCGTCTCGCTTTTGAAGCTGTCATGACCGAGGTTATTGCCGACCGTGCCATCGGCATTCCGGCGATAGAAACGGTACTGAGGTAAGGTCGATGTCGCCACGGCGGTCGAGGTGAAGGAAGCCTCGAACTGGGCTAAGAAGCTGACCACGGTAAAACGCTTGCTGGACAAGGTCAGGACCACGGAGGTCTCGGACGAAGAGGTCCAGCTCAGCGACTGACCCACCTCGGGGAAGAGCGTGGTCTGCTGGTCGCCGGAAAGCGAGATTTCGTTGGCGGGAATGGTCCGGGCCAGGTGATGGCTGACAAAGCTTTCCGTCTTACTGGTGGCGGCATTCATGCCGCGTAACTGTCCGGGCTGAGAAGCCGTGGCCTTTTTTGTCACCGTCACCTTCTCATAGCCAAGATCGAAGTCCTTCGTCCCATCCACCAGGCGGTACTGGTAAGGATTATGAAGTTCGCTGTCAGAAGTATAGGCAAAAATCGGTAAAGCATAGTTGGTATCGGACAAAAGACTCTCTCCCTTGTTGGAGGCATAGATGCGGGTCAGAGAGGTGTTTTCGAAACAGTCTTTGGCTAAGGTCGAAAGACAGCTTGGCAACGTCACCTCGGTCAGACCGGTGGCACGGAAGGCCTGAGACCCTAACGAGGTCACGCCTGAGAAATCATAATCCGTCAGGGCCTGACAGCCGGAGAAAGCCTGGGCAGAGATGACATAGGATCCCACCGAATGGAAGGTGACTTTGGCTAAGGCCGACGTATTGAGGAAGGCTTCCTTGTCAATGGAGCTGCCTTCGAAATAATCCGCTTCCAGGGAAGCTAAGGAATATCCCGTGGAGAAATGGGTCGGCAAAGACTTCAGATGGCCGACGTGCAGTGATAAAGGCACCTTGGTGCTCTGCTTTCCGAAAAGATCGCTTAAGGTCATATCATCCAGACTTTGAAGATAAAGATCCGCTAACATCGGACTGTCGGCAAAAAGGCCTTCCAAAGAATCACAGGGACCATAAAAACTAGCGGTCTGCAGATTCGGGCAATTTGCGAAAATATCCTTGCCGAGAGTAAGGGATGGATGATCCGGGCTCCCCAAGGTTACGCTGGCTAAGGCCGTGTCATCCTGGAAAGCGGCATCCTGAATGGTGGTCGCCTGAGCCAAGGTCAAGGAAGCCAGAGACGAACAGCCCTCAAAGGCATGCTCGCCGATGCTCGTGGCCGACCCCAGATCCACGCTCTGGAGGTTGCGGCATTTCTGGAAAGCATAGTTTCCGATGGCAATGCCCGGACCTTCCAAGGCAAAGCTCGTCATCGACTTGCCGCTGAAGGCATAGTCGCCGATGCTTTTGACGATATGGCCGCCGACCATGCTGGGCACGGAAACGGCGTAATCATCGCCTTTATAAAGAACCAGTTTGCAGTCGGTCGCATTCAGCAACTCATAATCGTAGCTATCCGTCGAGCCTTTGGTACCGGTGATTCCGGAGAAAGCATTTTCCTGACTGACAAAAGGAACGAGGAAGAAGACGATGCCGAGAAGACTCACGGCCATCGTCAGCCAGGATCCCCGGGCGCTCAGGCTTTGGGTCGCTAGGCTCTGTGAGACTGGCTGACTCGCCCACGGACTGGCCGTGGCCTTGGAAAGTCCCGGAATCTTCTTGGAATCCGTCGGGATAGTGATGACGTCATAAGTAAAGCCGACACTGCCCAGAGGCAGGATCAGCGGCTCTTCCAGCACCTGGGTCCGACCCGGACGCAGGGAAAGCTTCGGAAGAGTGACCGCACACTTGGCCAGGGTCTTCCGTCCGGCATCAAAGGCCGTGACGTTCAACGACAGCGAGGTCAGCTTCCTGTCCGTCGTATTCTGCAATGTCAGGAAAGCGTAAGCGCGGTTATCATCGGCATACAGGTCATAGGAAACGATGGCGCTGGGTTTCCCCGGACCCGTCACAAAGGTCACTGTCTTGACAAACTGGGGATTACTCATCGCTGTTTGCCTTCAGATAAGGCCGTTCCTTATAAGCAAAGAAACCAAAGACGATGGCGCCGTCCACGAAGGCCAGGAGGAGTCCTAACCCGAGTTCCCAGGCCCAGTTGGAAACAAAGACGGCATAGAAGAGAGCCTGTTTCAAGGTCAGCATCACGCCCATCAGAATAACCAAAGCCAAACCGAAGGTTATCAGTCCTAAGACCAGCGACAGCCGGATCAAGGAACCATAGTCCAAAGTGAGATAGCTTTCCTGGTCCTGAGCTTCCAGGGCTTTGACGGAGGCGCTATAGGCTTTCTTAGGAGCCGGCACATACGCTGAGGCCGCTAACGACGTATCGTCCACCAAAGCCTTGACCCAGTTTAGCGGATAGCCATGGGCATCATAGAAAAGAATCAGCAGGGTCACGTTCCTGTGGGCCTGACCATAGGTCAGTTCAAGATAAGGCCGGTGGTGCTTAGTATCCTTGACGAAACGGTAGCAGGAGACAACCTGACGGGTCAGCGGTTCCGGAAGGAAGACCTGCTTCAGCGGATCAAAACTGTCCCGGACGACAGGCTCCTGGGGTTTCAGCTTGAGAAAATGACCGGGGAAAAAGAAATGAGCCAGCAAGAGACTGGCTACGGCAAGAACGATAAGGACCACCCCGAGAAACCCATAGGCCATGCTGTTAATGCTGGGAAGCTGTTCCGTCGGACTCAGAATCCGTCTTGGCGCTGGGAGACGTCTGATAGAGGGAAGAATTGCCTGCATCCCGGAGAACCACGGTATTGGTTCCGGTAAGGGCGGTGTCATCCAGCAACAAATAGGCCGATGCCCGATGGGAAAGGAAATACCGTGGCGCCAGTAAGAGAACGCTGAGAATCAAGATGGCAAGGATGATGATGGCAATCAGCAGTCCCTGGAAATCGGTAAAGAAATAAGCCGGCAGTCCGTCAAAGGAAGCTAGCTTCATGCCAAAGACGATCGCTAATAAGACCGCTCCGAACAAAGCCACATACAGGACGGCACCTAAGAAATACAGCAGGTCGTTGAGGAAAAGGAAGCCGCCGATCTTCTTCAGCGTCGCCAAGGAATCGAATAAAAGATCTCCCAGTTTCAGTGCCGGATTCCGGCTGGCGACAAAGCCGCCGATTTCCAAAAGCATTAAACTGAAAGCTAACGCAATCACGGCAAAGACGATGGCCGGAATGAAGAAGGCATTGAACGGAGCCAGCTGAAGACTCTGCTGTCCGGTCGAATTGACATATTGGATGCCCACATAGAGCTCCTGGATGCCAAAGCAAAGCCCGATCACCAGGGCCGTGCTGACGAAGAAGCCGCCCAGGACCAGGAAATCAAACAAAGCCAACGTGAAATAGGACTGGCCGTCATCCACGCCGTCAAAGCTCTTGCTGAAGACGATGTCCTCAGCCGTTGCTAACATCCGGGTAGCCTGATAGCGCTGCTTCTGGTAAAGCGGAAGAAGAACTGGGAAAATCAGGGCCAGAACCCCGAGGATCTCCAGCGGCCACAGACGGAAACAGCGGAAGAAATTATGACGCCAGTACCGGCTAGCCAACGAAGACCCGTCACGGATTTTCAGTCGCCCTGCTGTGCTCATAAAGATACCTCTTGGTTCAAAGACGAAAACTTAACTATGAATATTATAAGTATTCTTTATCTTTAAACAAGGGACAATTGTTAGCACTCCAGGCCCCGGAAACCTCAGTTTTTTTTCTTACGCTGATAGCCAAGCACTCCCTGTTTCAGCCGGTTCAAGCCGTCTAGAAGTTCGGCCTTAGGACAGCCGATAGCCATCCGGAAGTAAGGTGCGCCAGATAACCCGTAGCTGCTGCCTTTGGAAACATAAAGTCCGGTCGTCTTCCTAAGGTAATCGACAAAGCCATCGGCATTGTCGCTCACCAGGGCAGAGCAGTCCACCCATAAAAGATAGGTGGCCTCGCCCGGAATCAGATGCAGCAGCGGAAGGTTGGCCTGAAAATAAGACTGAGCAAAACTGCGGTTAGCAAAAAGATACGTTCTCAGCTGATCCAGCCACTCCCGTCCCTGGGTCAGAGCGGTAGTGCTGGCCAGGCAGCTGAAGACGTTCGGTTCAGCGACTTCATCGGTATTGATCTGACGAACAACCTTCGCCCGTAATTCCGGATTGGGAATGATGATAGCACTCGTATGGATACCCGCTAAATTGAAAGCTTTGGTCGGTGAGACACAGGCAAAACCAATCTCCTGATTCAAGGAACTTGCAGCCAGGAAAGGAACATACTCCTTGCCTGGTGCGACCAGGTCGCAATGGATCTCATCGCTGAGAACGGTCACCCCATAACACTTGGCCAGTTTTCCGAGTCTTGTCAGCTCCTCCTTCGTCCAGATCCGACCTACCGGATTGGCCGGATTGCAGAAGATGCAGAAGGTCGTCTTGGGGTCACTGAACGCCTGCTCGATGCCAGAAAAATCAAGACGGAAGTCATCCCCGTCTCTTAGGAGCGGGATCTCGACCGGCTTCCGACCGTTATTGACAATGGAGTTATAGAAAATGTTGTAGACCGGCGGGAAGACGGCCACGTTGTCCCCTGGGGAGGTGAGCTTTCTTACCGACGAGGAAATCGTCGGAACCACGCCCAAGGAGAAGACCAGCCAGTCATGGCTGATTTCGAAATGATGGCGGTCAGCGTAAAAGGACTGATAGGCCTGATACCAGCTCTCGCCCGGCTCGGTATACCCGAAAACACCGTTTTCAACCCGGGCTTTCAGGGCAGCGATGATCTCCGGCGCGGTCCTGAAATCCATATCGGCAACCCACATCGGCAAGGTTTTCTCATCGACCGCCCACTTCAAGGAATCACTGTCCCGGCGGTTGATAAGGGTGTCAAAATCATAGGTCATGATAAAGGGCATCCTTTCCCAGCGCCTGAATCCGGGTCTTCGTCGGATCGACGTGCGGATCATCCCGGATCACCGTGGTGATGCCTTCCGCCTTGATGGAACCCGAGAGCGGGTTCTTCACGCTGTCAAAGGAGCTAAGAATCTCAGCTTGGATGTCCGTGCAGTATTCAAAGGCCAGATCCGTATCGAGGACCTGACAGTGAATCAAGGTGATCTTGGACATATAGCAGAAGCCCTGATGCGAGCGGATGGTGCAGTTGATCAAGGTGATGTTCGACGAGTTCCAGCCGAAGTATTCGCCTTCGATGACACTGTCTTTGATGGTGACATTGTCGCAGTTCCAGAAGGCATCCTTGGAGAGGAGATGGCTCTTCTCAATCGTGATGTCCTTGCCGCCGTCAAAAGGATAATTCCCATCGAGCGTCAGATTGGAGATGACCAGATGGGAGGAGCCCATCCCGAAATAGTTGCCTTTGGCTTTGACATCCTGTAACACGGCCCCGTCATTCCACCATAAGGTCTCTTCGGCCTGGGTGAAAGTGAGATTCGTCAAGGTCAGATTGTGGCATTTGCGGAATTCCTTCGGCGCCTCGATCACACAGTCGCTGAAACGCGATTGGTCGGTATACCAGATGCCGGCCCGGGCCATCTCCTTGAAATGGCAGTGGCTGACCTGAATGTTCTTGCCGTACCATAACGGATATTTCCAGCCGAATTCGGTGTTGGAGATCGTCAGATCGGACGACTCCTTCAGCGGGGATTCCCCGTCATCGAAGAGACAGCCGGTGATGGTCGCCCCCTGAGTCATAAACAGCGCCCGTTCGCCGGTGAAATGCTGGTTCAAGTATTCTTTCATAGATGCCTCACTTTAAGGTGTCTCTATTCTAGGGGGAGACGGCCTAAACGTCTACTAGTTTGCTCCTTAGAGCTACCTCCAAGTCAAGACACCGACTCAGAAATCCAGTTCCTTGAGAAGCGAACCATCGATCAGATCATAGAGCTTCAGGCCCTTGTCATCCAGCCAAAGATAGCTGTGATGGCTGTCCTTAGGAAGAGACAGGGAACCGGGATTGGCAACGATGAGATTCCCGCGGCGTTCCAAGACACTGACGTGGGTGTGACCTTGGATGAAGATGTCATAGTGACCCAAAGGAAGATTATCCATCGACGCATGATGGCCGTGGGCTAAGACGATCTCCTTGCCGAAAGCATAGAGATAGGCCATCTCCACGATGGGGAACTGGCTGACTGTCTGATCGACCTCGCTCTCGCAGTTGCCCTTGAGAGCAATCAGTCTCTCAGCATAGGAATTCAGCAGTGTAACGACGGCTTTGGGAGCATAGCCTTCCGGGGGATCATTCCGGGCACCGTTATAATAGTGATCGCCTAAAAGAACAATCTTGGATGGCTTTGTTTTCTCCGCAATATCAAAGAACATCTTGGCATAGGTCAACGAGCCGTGAATATCGGAACCAATAAGGAATGTCATGGATATCATCCTTTCCTGTAATCAAGGAAGTGGACCACTTCCCCGGTCTCAACGTCTTTGACTTTCAGGCCGGTCTCATCGAGGGCAAGATAGGAGTGGTTATAGTCCCTGGGGGAGGCTAGGCTTCCCGGGTTGGCGATGATCTTTCCGTCCTCCTTCTGGTAGATGCCGGAGAGGTGAGAATGGCCAGAGAGGAAGATCTGATAATCCTGATCATAGTCATAGGGCGTATAGAAATGGCCGTGGGTTAAGACGATCATCCGCCCGAAGTCATAGTCGAAGGTAATCAGCGGCAGCTGGAAACGGGCTTTGGCTTCCTCTTCCTCACCGTCGCAGTTGCCTTTGACGGCTAAGATCCGGGCATGGTAGGGATTCAAAAGCGAAATGGTCCTAAGGCCGATATCCCCTAAGACAAAAAGTTTGTCATAGGATTCCTCGGTAAAGACATCCAGCGCCAGCTGGGTATAGTAAGTATCGTTATGGGTATCGGCAATGGCCATGATTTTCATCGTCTACTATTATACTGGAAACAGAGCTTATCTACTATGTTTGACATACTTTTAAATGTCTATCAAAACAGCGTTTCCAACAAGAACAAAAAAGTGATTCTTTGTGCTGAATCGTATCAAAATCGTATCACGGGAACTAAAAAAGCCCTGTTTAAGGGCCTTTTTTAATCAATGGCGGAGCGAGAGAGATTTGAACTCTCGCACAGTGTTGCCTGTCTATGAGCTTTCCAAGCCCACCCCTTCAGCCTCTTGGGTATCGCTCCAGCTGAACTTTGGTAGAAACTTTACTTAGCTACGCTGATAAAATCAGCAAAATTGATTATATATGAAAACCTTTCAAAGTCAAGGAAAAGCCATTTTTCTTTGCCCGGGTCTCCTCGGCTTCCTCCGGAAAGCAAAAATCTTTTCTTCCCGGAGGTCATGAGTGACCCTTAGGAATGTTATAATTCTCTAGGTATGAATTATCAAATTACAGAAAATGAAGCCAATCAGCGGATTGATAAGTTTTTGAAACGGATGCTCAAGGATGCTCCGATTTCTTTTATTTATAAGATGTTCCGGCAGAAGGATGTCAAAGTCAACGGCACGAAAGTCGCCATCAGCTATATTCTGAAAGACGGCGACGACGTCGATATCTATCTGAAGCCTGCTCTTCTGGAGCAGTTCCACAAGGATGCTCTCTTGCGTCCGGTCAAGCCGGATTTCACCGTTCTTTACGAGGATGAGAACATCCTCGTTGCCGATAAGCCTAAGGGTTTACTGGTGCATGAGGACGAAGGCGAAAAAGCCATCACCCTGCAGAACATGGTTCTCAATTATCTGAAAGAGAAAGGCGAGTTTGACCCGACTAACGCCGCCGGCTTTGTTCCGGCTCCGGCCCACCGGCTGGACCGCAACACCTCCGGCATTGTCGTCTTCGGCAAGAACCTTCCTACCCTCCAGGAACTTTTGGATCTTTTCCGTGTCCGGGATCAGATTGAAAAGAAATATACTCTGCTGGTCCGGGGCAAAACCGATGAGGAAGGCAAGATCAACCTGCCTCTCATCAAGGATTCCCAGAAGAAGATGGTCCGGGTCGGACGGATTGAGCAAGGCGCCAAGCCGGCCTTAACTACCTATCACCGGCTGAAAGCCTATCCCTGCGGCTATAGTCTCGTGGAAGCAGAGCTGATGACGGGCAGAACCCATCAGCTCCGCGTCCATTTTGCCGCCATCGGCCATCCGATCGTCGGGGACAACAAATACGGTGATTTTGAAGTCAATGATGCTTTTGAAGCCATGTACCATTACTGGAACCAGTTCCTCCATGCGTCCTACTTCAAGTTCCTGGAACCCGGCGGCAGGCTGGCTTATCTTTCCGGCAAGGAGTTCATCTCCCCGCTGCCGGAAAAGGAAGCAGCGGTCTTAGAGAGTCTTGCGGGCATCCATTAATGACCCTGACGCTGTTTCTTTTCCTCCTCATCCCGATCTTCGTGTTACCGGCCATCTTTCTTCCTCTCAACCGTGTCCGGATGTTTCTTTATGGCACGGTCAGTGCCTTTGTGGTCGTCGGCATCTTCTATCTGCTCAATCTCTGGCTGACCCCGCTTTCTGTCAGCACTCAGCTCGGCCGGGCTTTCCGTCCGCTCTCGGCCTTTCTGGTCGACGGACACAGCGAACTGTCCTTAACGGAGAAGTACCATCTTAGCTTCACCTTCTTCCTGATGCTTCTTTACTTTCTGGTCTATCTTATCGTGTATTTGCTTTGCAAACTCTTCTTCATCGGCAGCAACCCTTCGTTCCATAAGCCGGTCAAGGCCATCCGCAAAGTCATCGATTCCAGTCTCTTCTTGGTATCCACCTATCTGGCCTTGGCGCTGTTCTTTATCAACATCCGGGAAATTCTCCCTTTCGGCGACGGCTTTCTCAGCTGGCTTTTTGCTTTGATCTATCCGCTGGAGGCCTAGGCCATGGAAAACAGCCTGAGATTTGCGCTTCTTAGCGAACTAAGCGGCAACCGGGAATACCTGGCCGTCAAGGATTACAGCAAGGTCTTAAAGGCCTCCAAGGCCTATCAGGTTTTAGGCTATAACGTGGAAGAGGCCAAGAAGCACCGCTCGGCCAAAGCCCAGGCGCTGGTTTACAGTTACCAGAAGATCTCCCTGGAACCCAACACGGTCAAGGATGCCTTCATCATGGAGACCGCCCTCAACTACCTTGCCCTCCATTCCTATCCGGAATATTATCTGAACCCCTTGGCCATCGATCCGACCTACCATGGGGAAATCAGCACCATCGGCGAACTGGTCATTGACTACAAAGGCAAGGAAGCCTCCCTCAACAGCATCATCCTGGACAGTCATGATTCCATGATGACCAAGGAGCTGGAGGTCGATGCCTATCTCAACGACTGCCTCAGCGACATGAACGGCATCGTCGGGGAGACCTTGACGAAGCTGCATAAGCGGGCCTTCCAGGAAGAACAGACCCACAAGGACATCGTCAGCATGGCCTTCTCCTCGCTGTTCTTCGTCTTGACCAACCTCGCTTTGCTTTTCCTGCTCTGCTATCCCTTCTCGCCTTTTTTGGCTCTCTTCCAGAGCCGGGATCCCGGCAAGGTCATGACCTATGTTGCCTATCTTTATCCGTTGATCACCTTGCTCTACGATTTCTTCTTTGTCTTCTACCACAGCTACAAGGCCAACCTCTCCGAGCCCTATAACTTTGCCCGCCGCTTCTCCAAGAAGAACTCCTCCTCCATTTATCAGGATGTCCTCTATGGCAAAGAACAGCTGAAAGCCTATCTCTTCACGGCCATCGAGACCCGGACTCCCTTAAGCAACGATCTCACGGAATTCTCAAAGCTCAGCAGCTCCTCCATCGACTTTGAAGCCATTCAGAAGGTCGAGGAGCAGAAGAAGAGCCGGCTGTTCCGTTTCCTGACCCAGATGTCCTTCTCCATGACCATTCTCGAGCTGACCATTGCCGTCGTCAGCTTCCTGGTTTATGTGCTCGGCCTGGTCTTCAAGGTGGCTTTCTAGAAACATATGTATCAATACCAAGGAAAAGACGTCAGCGACATCTTCGCTCTCAGCAAAGTCATGTACCTCGACAGCGACTACTTCGCCAAAGAGGTCCGGACTCTGGCTTTTCTGGAGTTCGTCCGTCAGGCCGATGTCAACAAGGCCGAACGGCTCAAGAAGCTCCTGCTTCTTTCCGTTCCCGATGACATCCTCGTCTTCCGGGCCAGCCTGATTCTCAATCCGTATCTTTCTTTCCGTTTCAAAGGCTATCTGTTCAACGACTATGCGGCTTTAGGCCGCCTCATGCTTTCCAGCGCCCCGGAAACCAATCCGGTGCTGATGGAAGTCGTCCGCTACTCGCTGGTGAGCCTTCATCTGCTCTTCTCCTCCTCCGGCACCCAGAAAGAGAAAGTCCAGGAGATCATGGCCATCGAGAAGGAAGGCGCCAATGATCTCAGCTATGCCTACTTCCTCTTAGCCTATGATCTCTCCAAGACGACCACCTTGATTTATCAGAAGAAGGAATACAGCGACATCTTCAATTTCGTCTATTATCTCCGTTCCTCCAAGACCGATCTTGCGGAACTGGGAAACTATCTGGCCGACTCCCCCCTGTTACGGGCCTACTCCCATTTCAGCAAGGACGGGAAACTCGTCGAAGAGTACCTGCACCTCAACCGCGAACTCGACCTCAGTGAGAAAGGATTCCTCGATGCCACGAAGAAGCGCGAGGAAGCCTTCCGTGGCCTGAAAAAGTAATCTCACGTCTTAAAGGCGGAATTCGGCGTCTTTTCTGTTGCCTCGAAAGCCGGCGAAATCTATAATAGAAGACGAATGGAGGAATGGATTTTATGGATTATCAGGTGAGGAAACAGGCTTGGCTGGATTCGTCCTGGGTCTCCAAAGAAGACAAGGACTACATCCAGAAACAGGATACGGATACGCTCGAGGAGATGTTCGGACAGAACCTCGCTTTCGGTACGGCCGGCATGCGGGCCTTATTGGGACCGGGCTGCGGCCGTCTTAATCTTTTGACCGTAAGACGGGCCACCATCGGCGTCGGTCTTTTCCTCATTTCCAAATACGGCGAAGCCGAAGCCAAGAAACGCGGCGTTGCCATCTCCTTCGATAACCGCCACTACTCCAAGGAATTTAGGGATATGGCCGGACAGGTCCTTACCGATATGGGCATCAAGGTCTATACCTTCAACGATCCGCATCCGACCCCGGAACTCAGTTTCACCGTCCGGAAGTTCGGCTGTGTCGGCGGCTTGATGATCACCGCCTCCCATAACCCCAAGCAGTACAACGGCTACAAGTTCTATGATGAGAAAGGCTGCCAGGGCGTCTATGACACCATCGACGGACTGATTGCCATCATCGATAAGCTTCCCGATGAGCTGACTGTCACCTACAGCAAGGTTCCGGAAGCCGAAAAAGGCACCATTACCTATCTGGATCAGGACAACAGCTATGATGAAGCCTATGTCGCCAAGGAAGTCACCACTTCGCTTTATAAGGATGTCTATCAGGGAGAGCGGCTCACCAAGATCGTCTTCACCCCGGAATGCGGCTGTGACTGCAAAGTCGGTCCGATGGCCTTACGCTCGGCCGGCTATACCGTGACCACCGTCCCCAATCAGGACTTCTTCGATCCGGACTTCAAAGGCACCGAAAACCCGAATCCGGAAACCGACGGCGCCTACAAAGGTGCTATCCAGACCCTCAAGGATCTCAACGCCAAAGGCGAGAAGTACAATCTGATCCTCGTCACCGATCCGGATGCGGACCGCTGCGGCATTGCCTTCATCGACAAGAACGGTCAGATCCGCCGCTATACCGGTAACCAGACCGGTGCTCTGCTCATCGACTATGTCTTGACGACTCTGAAGAAACGCAATCAGCTCCCGGCGACCGGCGTCATCTGCAATACTTTTGTCACCGGCGGCCAGGGTGCCAAAGTTGCCGAGCTCTTCAACGTCAAGGTAAGAACCACCGCCACCGGCTTCAAGTACATCGGCAACATGGCCGACAAGATCGAGTCCTTAGGCGAGAAGTATCTCTTCGGCTACGAAGAGAGCTACGGCTATCTCTTAGCGGACTTTGTCCGGGATAAGGATTCCCTGCAGTCGATCGTCGCCATCGCCGATATGACCGAATATTATCTCCGTCAGGGCAAGACCCTGGATGTCGCCTATGCCGAGCTTTCCAAGAAGACCGGCCGCTACTATAACGATCAGGTCTCCGTCGCCTTCGAAGGCGCCGGCAGCCTCGAGCGGATGAATGCCGAGCTCACCAAGCTTAGGAACAACCCTCCCAAAGCCATTGCCGGTGCGCCGGTCAAGACGCTTTATGATTATCAGTTGCGGAAGATCTCCCAGCTAGGCGACGGGACCAGCGAACCTCTTACCGATCCGGACATCGATACTACCAACTGCCTGCGCTTCAATCTCGATGACGGCTTCATCGCCATCCGTCCCAGCGGCACCGAACCAAAGGTCAAGTTCTACTTCGAGATCACCAATCTCGCCGATGAGGATGCCCATGCTTTGATGCTGAAACGGGCCGACTTCCTCAAGAAGCTGATGGGATTATAAACCTAAAAGGGTCTGCCGCAAGGCAGGCTCTTTTTATTTGATTTCAAAGCGTATCTAGCGATTGTCGTCTTTGCCAAAGAGCGAGAGGATGGCTTGCTGGATACCATCGTGGTTGTTGTCTTCCGGCGTGATATGGGAGGCGGCATTTTTAAGGAGGTCAGAGCCGTTAAGCATCCCGAAGGAGATGCCGGCGGACCGGATCATCTCGATGTCGTTGGGGGCATCGCCGAAAGCCACGATGTGGGCGCGGTCCAGACCGAAAGACTGGGCGACCTTCTCAATGGAGGTGGCCTTGTTGACGCTATGGTGATAGGCTTCCCCGAAGGTCGGGGCATCATACCAGAAGCGCAGCGAGAGATCCTTGTCGAGGCTCTCCAGATAGCTCTGCCACAGCGGATTCCTGCTGGTGTCCTTGCCTTGGACGACCATCGTCATGATGTTGCAGTCCAGCGAATCCACGATGCTGCCGGTATGGAGGTCCATCCCTTCCGGATGGAAGAAGAAGTCAAAGAGCTTATTGGGTTTCAGATAATACAGTTTGTCATCATTCTCGGCCATGACGTTGACAAAGGCATCCTCCCCGAAATGGCTTAAAAAGGCACGGATCGTCTCCGGGGATATTCCTAATTCCACGAGCGGTTTATGGGTGGGATTGTCATCCCGGACCAAGGCGCCGTTATAGCTGACAAAGGGTGCGGTCAGTCCCAGCTCATGGTAATACGGGAGAACGGCCCTCGGCGGACGGCCGCTGGCCAGGGTGACCTGGTTTCCTAAGGCCATCAGTTCCTTAAGTATCTCCTTGGTCGAAGGGACGATCTTTTTCTCATCATTCAAAAGTGTGCCGTCGAGATCGAAGACGAAAAGAAAGTGCTGATTGCTGAAAAGGTCATGATCTAATTGTTTCATACGGTTACCTAAGCCTCTTTATTTTACACGATATCCCTAAGGAGAAAAGATAAGAGCGGTATCTTCGTAAAAATTTCGGGAGGAAACCAAGCCTGAAATGATACAATTAAAGCATGAACAATCTTATGTTTATCTGGATTCCGTTGGTCCTCTCCTCGGCGCCGGTCGTCCGGCCCGCCACCAGTTTTGATGGCCGGGCTTATGCCACTTCCACCGCAATGGACTTCACGGACTCTTCGACGAGCGAAGTCGATAGCTATTATGGCGATATCGGAACGAAAACCGCCGGGAACCTGATGTCCTACCTCTACACCGTTGTTTCCAAAGATAACACGTATGTCGACTATTCTAGCGGCGTCACCAAATGGTATAAAATCACCGACCGCAATTGGGACTTAAGCCGAACCATCACCCCGGAGACCTACAAATTCAGCGGCGACAACGATGACAATTTCCGGGAGACCCTTCTTTATTTCAAGGACAACACGACCTTAGCCAAGGCCATCAATACCGATGTCAACGGCTATACCATCGACACCTCCCTCTCCGCGGTGGATTGGACTAATCATAAAAAGCCGAAGGAAGCCAACGCCATTCAGGTCGATAAGGAGCATGTCTGGGTCAAGAGCCACGGCTTTTCCCCGAGCGGCGATCCCGTGCCGGGAGCCGGCACCGATCTCCACCATCTGATTGCAGCCGACCATAACACCAATAACGTCCATAACAACCTCTACTATGGCCAAGTCGCCGATCATGCGACGGCCAGCGTCGTTTACTGCTACTATGCCGATGGCACCAAAGAGGTCAGCGGCTGGAAAGGGAAGACGGCCAAAGGCGAGGATGCCTTTGAACCGACGGATCAGTGGAAGGGCGATGTCGCCCGTGCTCTTTTCTATATGGGTACCCGCTTCAGCAAGGAGCTGACGACGAACACCGAAGCTGAACCGTATCTGAAGCTGACCGATGACAATTCCTTGACGGATGACAACACGAATTATCATGGCGTCTTCCATAACCTCTCCACCTTCCTCACGTGGAACGAGCTGGATCCGGTGGACAGCTATGAGACCCACCGCAACAACCTCATCTACAAGAACGTCCAGAATAACCGCAACCCTTACGTCGATCACCCCGAATGGGTAAGACGGGTCTATGACAGTGCCTATGTCCTGGATGACGGGGGCGGCGACTTCTCCAAATTAGCCAAAGGGTACAATTGCCATGTTGACGACACCGTCAAGCTTCCGGTGACTCTGCCTACGGATTCCACACGCCTGAAATCGATTGTTTTCGATGACACCATCCTTACTAAGAGCGATGACAATGTCACCTTCACGGCCAAGAAGGCTGGCACCAGCGACATCACCTACACCCTCACGGATAAGGCCGGCACGGAAACGACGTATACGACCTTGGTCACCGTCAAGGACAAGGTGCTCCTCTCCTATCAGGGACAGGGAACGACCCTGACGCTGAAAGAGGGCGACAGCTATGATCTGAAGCCGACTTTTACCAACGCCTTCACGGACGAGATCCTGACCTACAAGGTCAGCGACTCCGCGCTGCTCTCCGTCTCCGCCACCGGTGTGGTCACGGCTAAGAAAGCCGGCTCCGCCAGCGTCACGATCCAGCTGAAATCCACCGACAAGACCGCGGATCTTGAGACCGTTGCCGTTACCGTCACGGTGGATCAGAAACGACTTTATCTGACGATCATCATCATTGCGGCGGTCGTTTTAATCGCTATTATCCTATTATTAGTGATCATCACGCATTCGCATAAGAAAGGATCGGGAAAATCCCGTTCCAGAAGCTACACAAAGGACTACAATAGAAAAGGCCGCAAAGGCGGCCCTCGGAGGTAATGGCACTATGGCAGATGAAAAAGAAAAAGAAAAGAAGCCAGGATTCTGGTCGAAGCTGAAGAAGGACATCTCGGATTCCAACCGGGAGTCGAACATTGAGCACGCCTATAACGACAAGGCCACGGAAGTCGAAGTCTATGTCGGCAATCAGGTGTTCAACGAAAAGACGTATCATGGCACGTTCGATGCGGAGAAGAAGACCATCACCGTCTTCGGCGTGGTCGACATTCCGTATTCGTCGGTGCTGGTGAAGCGTCCGGCCAATCCGGATAAGGAGCTGCCGGTCTTCTATTATGTCGTCGGCTGCAAGCATGATGACAGCATCAAGGTGAAGGCCACCATCACCGAAAACGACAAGCCGGTGGATTATGAGCGTCCGGCCACGCTTCTGACGCTGGATCCGCAGGTCGAGGAGATCAAGGTCGTCAAGGTCAAGGATACGTTCTTCCGGCTGAAGGAAGAGCCGAAGAAGGCCGAGGCCCCGAAGGCTGAGAAAAAACCGGCTGACAAAGCCGCCGAAAAGCCTGCCGAAGCCAAGACGGACGAGAAGAAAGCCTAAATCTTGTAGACTTGCTGAATCGCTGAAATCAGATCATATGCCGGCTGGTAGCCTCGCTTCAGAAGCACGCCATGTTCGATAAAGAAGGTGCGCTTGAAGCTGGGATGCTGGCCGTTTTTGATGGCTTCCAGCAAATACGTTGCCGGACAGAGATAGGCCTCCGCATACTTCTTGAAGGAGACTAGGAAAAAGCCGATGCCGCCCATCTTAATGATGGTATCGAGATGGCGGAACTGCTGCTCCCTTATCATCGCATAAGGGATCTCGTCGTGGATGGTCTCCTTGCATTCGAAATCAATGTATTTTCCATGGTAGATGCCGACATAATCGGTGGTGGATTTCTCCTGGAAGTAGGCTTCCGAGATCATGCCCGGATGCTCTTTGGACATCTTCACGACTTTGATCGGGGTCGGTCTTTTATAGATGTCGGCAATGCCTTTCTCCCTAAAATAGTCGCAGGAGGAGGAGACTTCCGCCTCAAACTCCATGCCCATGTTGGCTTTCAGGTATTTGTCCCGGGCGGCATCGGCCTCGGTGCGGTTGGCTTTGAGGCGGTGATCCGTCGAGGTGTCTTTTCGGACGATCTCGGCCTTGCGGCCATCGGGGTAGTTGATCATAGGCTCTCCTTCAGAAACGTCAGCAGATCCTGCGTCGTGGCTTTGCCGGTAGTCAGCACCTTCCGGGCCAGTTTGCGGTTGACGTCTTCCAGGCTATGGTTGAACTCATAGCAGTTAAGGATATCCTTGGCCGTCTGCTCCTCATGGGCGATGAAACGGGAGAAGATCTCAAAGAGAGCCTCGGCATCAAAGAGCGAGTCATGTTCTTTGCCGTCCAGCCGGATCTGATAGTGATCCAGCAGTTTATGGATGGATAGGGCCTGGCCATGATTATCGACCAGATAGCGGCGGAGATAGTCATAGAAATCAAAATAATGTTTCTCGAAAGTCCTTAAAAGGTCGCTCTCAAAGGCCAGATGGGAGTCGACCGTGTTGCGGAAGATGGTGATGTCGCCCGGACCATAGCTGATAAAGGATTTCTCATGGTAAGGACGCAAGAGGTTCCGGACTTCCTTGACGACGGTGGCAAACGGTTTGCCGGAATCCGAAAGACCCTTGCGGGTCAGCCCAGTCATCTGAGTCACCACATGGCCGATGTTGTCTTCCGTCAGGATCAGGGTCTGGTAGGTAAGAGGCTTTCCGAAGCTCTTCAATGTCAGCGGACCCGGCTTCCGGGGAACCAGAACGATTCCCAACGAGATGGCTTTATGGGAAAACTGGGTGGCTTCGAAATCGAAGAAGACCAACGCATCGCTGGCGCCTAACGCGTCATTCAATAAGGGGAAGCTCATTTAATCACCGAAGCTGAAGTTCTTGAGGTTGTCCGTCATCAGTTCCGGACGGCAGGACTTATCCAGAATGGTGAAGAGATGTTCAACTTCGTTGGGGCCGAGAATAGCAAACCAACCTGAAAAGAGATAGGCAAGCTGTTTCTGGCAGACTTCATAATAGGTACGGCCTTTATCAGTCAGGTTGACATAGACCTGACGGCGGTTCTTCTCATCGATGAGACGCTCTAAGAAATCCTTGGATTCCAGCACGCGGAGATTGGCCGCGATGTTGGGACGGGTGACCTTCAGAAAGTCGGCCATCTCACTGGGATGCGCGTTGGGATGATTATACAGATAGCCGATGATCTCATAGTCCAAGGTAAACAGCGACGAGAAAATCTGCAGTTCGCCATTGTCCTTGGCCTTGGAGAGATAGCCCATCAGCCGTTGGATCTTTTCATTCAGTTCCGGAGAAATATCAAAGGGTGTTTGTTCCATAATTGAAAACCTCAGTCCCTTGATTATAGCAAAGTGGACTGAGGTTCGCTCAAACTATTTTGAAAGCAAACAGTTTTGAAGACGAGAAGCTACTTGGCTTTGGCCTTGATGTAGCTGTCGATGGCAGCGGCGGCTTTCTTACCGGCTCCCATTGCCAGAATCACGGTCGCAGCGCCGGTCACGGCATCACCGCCGGCAAAGACGCCGTCCTTGGTGGTTTCGTTGTTGGCCTCGTTGACGACCAGACAGCCATGCGGGTTGGTCTCAATGCCAGGGGTCGTATCCTTGATGAGCGGATTCGGGCTGGTGCCTAAGGCCATGATGACGCAATCGACATCGAGGACGCTTTCGGAGTTGGGCTTTTCAATCGGCTTGCGACGGCCGGAAGCATCCGGTTCGCCTAAGGTCATCTCGACGATCTTGATGCCCTTGACAAAGCCGAAGTTCGGATTGGTCTTCGGGGTGCCTTCCTTATCTTCCAGGATCTCAACCGGATTATGGAGCAGATAGAAGGTGACGCCTTCCTCTTGCGCATGCTCGACTTCCTCCCGACGGGCCGGAAGCTCCGCCATGCTGCGACGGTAGACGCAATAGACCTTCTCGGCTCCTAAACGTAACGCACTGCGGCAGGCATCCATCGCGACATTGCCGCCGCCGACCACCGCCACCTTATGCGGATGTTCGATCGGGGTATCGCTATCGGCCTTATAGGACTTCATCAGATTCATACGGGTCAGGAATTCGTTGGCGGAATAGACGCCCTTGGCATTCTCGCCCGGGATGCCCATGAATTTAGGCAGACCTGCTCCAGTGCCGACAAAGACGGCCTCGAAGCCCTGTTCGCCTAACAACTCATCGACGGAAAGGACCCGGCCGATGACCATATCGGTCATGATGGTCACGCCCTGCTTCTTCAGATTCTCGACCTCGGCCTGAACGATGGCCTTGGGGAGACGGAACTCCGGAATGCCATACATCAGAACACCGCCGGCCACATGCAGGGCCTCAAAGACGGTGACGTCATAGCCCAGTCTCCGTAAGTCGCCGGCACAGGTCAAAGACGAAGGGCCGGAACCGACCACGGCCACTTTGTGACCATTGGAAGGAACGATAGCCGTGGCAGCGGTCGCATGCTGACGATGATAATCGGCAACAAAGCGCTCCAGACGGCCGATGGCCACTGGATCCTGATGCTTGGGCTGACCATTGGCATCCAAAACCGGCTTGCCGTTTTCCAAGAGCGGCATCAGACCGCGGGTGCACTTGCCTTCGCACTGGGTCTCCTGCGGGCAGACACGGCCGCAGACCGCCGGCAGAGAGGACGTTAACGAGATGATCTGATAGGCTTCCTCGAATTTGCCTTCGGCAACCTTGGCAATGAAATCCGGAATATGGATGGAGACGGGGCAGCCCGTGACGCAGGGCTGATTCTTGCAGTGCAGGCAGCGCTGGGCTTCATTGACAGCCATCTCGGCGGTATAGCCGAGGGTTACTTCCTCGAAATTATGGGCGCGGACGCTGGCTTCCTGAGTCGGCATTGCCGTCTTCTTAGGACTCTTGTTGTAAGCCATGATTAGCAGACCTCCTTCTTGAAGAGATTGCAGGTCTCATCATACTTCTTCTTCTCGAACTCCCGGTACATGCCGTTGCGGAGCATCGCCGAATCGAAGTCGACCTGATGGGCATCGAAATCCGGTCCATCGACGCAGGCAAACTTCATCTGACCGCCCACGACAATACGGCAGCCGCCGCACATACCCGTGCCATCGATCATGATCGGGTTCATCGAGCAGACCGTCTTGACGTTGTACTTCTGGGTCAGCTGCGAGACGAACTTCATCATGATGATAGGTCCGATGGTGATGACTTCATCGTACTTCTCTCCGGCCAGGATTTCTCTTTCCAGAGCCGCGGTCACGAGGCCTTTTTCGCCCCAGGTGCCATCATCGCTCATGCGGATGAACTTGTTGGAGCAGGCGGTGAATTCCTTTTCAAGAATCACCAGATCCTTCGTACGGAAGCCGACAATCGAGGTGACGTCGGTCTTGTTGGCATGAAGCTTCTCGGCGACCGGCAAGGCAATGGCGCAGCCCACGCCGCCGCCGACCACGGCCACCTTCTTCAGACCATCCAAAGCGCTCGGACGGCCTAACGGACCGACAAAATCGGCCACAGCCTCGCCTTCCTTAAGATGATTGAGCTTGGCCGTCGAGGCACCGACGACCTGGAAGATGATGGTGACGGTTCCCTTGACCGGATCCGTCGCAGCTACGGTGAACGGAATCCGTTCGCCGTCCGCATCGGGACGGATGATGACGAACTGGCCGGGCAACGCTTTCTTAGCGACATAAGGCGCTAAGATCACGAGGCGGGTCACGGTCGGATTGAGACATTCCTTCTTGAGAATGGTAAACATTTTTATATCCTCGTTTTTCCTGGCTCTTATTCTACCATTTCATTACCCCTAAAGCTAAGGAAAAGCATTCTTTCGGTTTTCTGACTTTGCAGAGATGTTCTTTAAGCAGTACCTTAGAATCAATTTATTTTATCTTTGCTGTTCTCTTGCTTTTCGTTAAGCGATATAATTAACGGGTAGGAGAAAATGCAATGGCTACGGTAAAGCTCGTTCTGGATTCAAACAAAATCCTGCACAAGGAATTTGAAGGAACCAAGCCTGGGTATGATGCCCTGCAGGTCGACTCGTTTTTGGATATCGTCATCAAGGATTACGAAGCCTTCGAGGCTTATACCAGCGATGTCGATGAAGAAACCGCCCTGCTCAACAGCAAAATCAAGCTTCTCAATGAACAGCTCTCGGCCGTCGAAGCCGAGAACGTATCGCTGAAAAGCCGCTTAAGCGGCATTACCAACAACTCAGAAGCGTCCTTAAACAACCTCGAACTCTTAAAGCGCATCTCTGCCTTGGAAAAAGCGTTAGCCAAAGCCGGCATCAATCCGAATACGGTCGAATAGTCTAGTCTCCGGCCTCGATGACTGCAGGCAGGTAGCGATACCTGTTTGAGGAAAGTCCATGCTCGCGCCAGCTGCGATGCTGACAGTGTTTGCTGCCAAAGGAAATACATGACTTTGGGTAGGGAGGAGTCCCTAACGGCAGAGAAGAATCTAAATCTTCGGACAGGATGTCTTCTCTTGAAAGCTCCACAGTGACGAACCTTAGGGAAACCTGAGGAATGCAACGATGGAAAGCCCCACAAGCGAGAAACCTAAATTTTGGTAAGGGAAGTCAGAAGGGAGAAACGAATCCCGACTGGCGTGCAGAAGCAATTCTGCTCAGATAAATTGTCATCCTCGACATAACATGGCTTACAGGGCCGGAACTCACTTTGAAAGGAACAGGTTCATGGGAAAACTGAATGCGCCGAATAAAATCACGCTGATACGGTTTTTCATGACGCTGTTAGTCATTCTCGTCTTCTGCCTCTCCTATCTGCCCCAGGCCAAGGACTTTGCTCCGCAACTGGGGACGTCGGGATTTACCTGGATTGATCTGGTCTGTGCGGTGCTCTTCATCATCGGCTCCATCACTGACGCCGTCGACGGCCATCTGGCCAGAAGCCACAACCTCATCACCGATCTGGGCAAGTTCATGGATCCGTTAGCCGACAAGTTCCTCGTCGATTCCTCCTTCATCCTCTTGACGACAAGGCTCGATGCCAACGGCCATTTCTACCTCTTCCCGGTCATCACCGTCTTCATCGTCGGACGGGACTTGGCCATGGACGGGCTACGGATGCTTGCCAATTCCAAAGGCCGGGTCTTAGCCGCCAATATCTACGGCAAGATCAAGACCGTGATGGAGATGATCGTCGTGCCGGTGCTCTTCCTTAACGGCTTCCCCTTCTCTTATTTCTCCCTCAGTGCGGCCGGTCACTGGGAATACACCTACATCGTCACCAACTGCCTCTGTCTGGTGACGCTGGTGATGTCGTTGGTCTCGTGCTTCATCTACTTTTATCAGAATAGCGATGTCTTCGAAGGAAAAAAATAAATCATGGAAAAGAAAGAATTACTCGATGAGCTGGTAAGCCGGAAGCTGACTTTGGCCTGCATGGAATCCCTGACGGGCGGTCTTTTTGCCGCTACCTTCACCGCCATCCCGGGAGCCAGTAAGGCTTTCAAGGGCGGCTATGTCACCTATTCCAACGATGCCAAGATCAAAGCCGGCGTCCGCAAGGAGACCCTGGACACCTATGGCGCCATTTCCAAGGAATGTGCCGAAGAGATGGCCTTAGCCTGCAGCCGGACCTTGGGAACGGATGTCAGCGTTTCCTTCACCGGCAATGCCGGACCGGAAGCTCAGGAAGATAAGCCGGTCGGCGATGTCTATCTTGCCATCCGGGTTCTGACCAAGCTTTATGCCATCAAAGCTCACTTCTCCGGTGACCGTGCCGAAGTGCGGAACCAGTGCGTGGAATTGGCCTTCCTGACCCTGCTGGACAAGGTCAAAGCCCTGCCGAAGCCGGAAGAAGAAACACCGGCTGAGAAGAAATAGTTGGACAAAAGTCTTCGAATCTGCCAATAGACTATGAAAGGACTGGATCACATGGACAAGACCACAGTTAAGAAGAAAGACGAGGCGAAAGCGCCGGTCGATGAGAAAGACGAGGCGCTGGAAGCGACGCTGAAGGACATCCGCAGTTATTTCAACGATAAGGGCATCATCATGAAGATGAGCGATCAGCCGGCCGTCGATGTCGGCGTGATTCCTTCGGGTTCTTTGCTTTTGGATGCTGCGTTAGGTGTCGGAGGTTATCCGAAAGGCAGAATCGTGGAGATCTACGGCCCGGAAAGTGCCGGCAAGACCACCTTTGCCCTGGAAGCCATCGCCGAAGTTCAGAAGATGGGCGGCCGGGCAGCCTTCATCGATGCCGAGCACGCCATCGATCCGGATTATGCCAAGACCTTGGGCGTCAATGTCGATGACCTGGTGCTCTCGCAGCCGGATTACGGCGAACAGGCTTTGGAAATCGTCGATATGCTGGCGAAATCCAATGCCATTGATCTGATTGTCGTCGATTCCGTCGCCGCTCTGGTTCCTAAGGCCGAGCTCGAGGGAACCTTTGAAGATTCCTCGGTCGGCCTGCAGGCGCGGCTGATGTCGAAAGCCTTACGTAAACTGGCAGGCATCCTAGCCAAGAGCAACTGCACCGTCATCTTCATCAACCAGCTCCGTGAGAAGGTCGGCGTCATGTATGGCAACCCTGAGACCACGACCGGCGGCCGGGCCTTGAAGTTCTATGCCACCATCCGGATCGAAATCCGCCGGGCGGATCAGATCAAGGAAGGCGATCAGTACATCGGCAACGTCATCAACGTCAAGGTCGTCAAGAACAAGGTTGCCCCGCCGTACCGTTCCTGCAAGATCGACCTGATCTTCGGAAAAGGCATCTCCCAGGAGCATGAACTGGCGCAGCTGGCCATTGACTACAACGTCATCGAGAAGAGCGGAAGCTGGTTCTCCTACAAAGGTGAGAGAATCGGTCAGGGCATCGTCTCCATCTACAGTTGGCTCAATGACAACCCCACGCTTCATGATGAGATTGAGGCTAAGGTCAAAGCCGCTTTGCATCCCACCAGTGGGACCGCAAGTGAGCCGAGTGCCCCGGTGGAAGTGACGCCAGATACGACCGAAGAGAACTAAACGAAGGGAGGGCTTACAAGCCCTCCTTTTTGTTTTTCTTGGCAAATGTTTAATAAATCTCTATCCAAGGGGATTTATTTTTTATATAATAATCTTGGACTTAGATAACCTTATCTGAGTCTTCTCTATAAAAAGATTGTTGGAATAATTGTCGGTGTATAGACGTGCGGAGGGTTGTGATCTTTTTCGAGAGAAAGGTTCTAAGGCATAGGGAACCAAAATTTTAGACTATGCCGGAAAGAAAGGCCACCCATGTTAGATACAACTTCTGTAATTTTGATTGCCTTCGGTTGCGCGGCTGCCGGAGCGTTGATTGCCAGCCTTATTTTCATCCTGATTCCTTCGTTGAAGAAGAATCGGGCCAACAAGGCCAGCGCGAAGATCATCGACGAAGCCAATGTCAAAGCCGAGAAGATCCTTGCCAATGCGAAATTCGAAGGCAAATCCACCGTCGACGAGATGAAGGCCGCTGCCGAGAAGGACATCACCGAGCGCAAAGCCGGTGTCGTCGCCAGCGAAACCAAGCTCGATCAGCGGGAAGCCGCTCTCGATAAGAGAGAGGATGCCATCATCACCCGTGAGGATGCTCTGGATCAGAAGAAGGATGAGTTGGAACAGCAGTCGCAGGCCTTGATCGTCAAGGATAAGGATCTGCAGGCGAAGATCGACTCCATCATCGTGGAATTGCAGAAGGTTGCCAAAATGACCACCGATGATGCCAAGGCCGAGCTGATGAAGCGTGTCGAAGAGAAGGAAATGAAGCGGATTGCTCTCTACAAGGAGCAGGCCGAAGAAGAAGCGCAGTCGCAGGCTGAAGATAAGGCCAAGTCCTTAATGTGCTTAGCCATGGAGAAGTATGCTCAGGATGTTACGACCGAGCATGCCACCTCGACCGTTGCCCTGCCTTCGGATGAGATGAAGGGCCGCATCATCGGCCGTGAAGGTCGGAACATCAAGTCGATGGAAGCGCTGTTCGGTGTCTCTTTGATCATTGATGATACGCCGGAAGCCATCACCGTTTCCTGCTTTGATCCGATCCGCCGTGAAAAGGCCAAGCTGACCTTGGAGACGCTGATCAAGGATGGCCGTATTCAGCCGGGCCGTATCGAAGATCTTTACAATAAGATTTCTGCCGAATTCGATGATTCCTTACGCCGTATCGGCGAACAGACCGTCTTCAAGCTCGGTCTGCCGCGCATCAATGCCGGACTTTATCCGTACATCGGCCGTCTGAAGTACCGTACGTCGTTTGGTCAGAATGTCCTGGATCACTCGATTCAGGTCGCTTACTTAGCTTCCGTCATGGCCAGTGAGCTGGGCTTAGATACCCTGATGGCCAAGCGGGCCGGTCTGCTTCATGATATCGGCAAATCCATTGATGCCGAACAGGAAGGAAGCCATGTCCAGCTGGGCAGTGAGTTAGCCAAGAAGTTCAATGAGCCGGCGCAGGTCATCAATGCCATTGAGTCGCATCATGGCGATGTCCCCAAGACGTTCCTCATCTCCGAGCTGGTCACTGCTGCCGATACCTTGTCGGCTGCCCGTCCGGGTGCCCGCAGCGAAACCTTGGAAACTTACATCAAGCGTCTGGAGCAGTTAGAGACCATCTGCAAGTCCTTCAGTGGCGTGCAGTCGAGTTATGCCTTACAGTCGGGCCGGGATGTCCGGGTCATGGTCGTTCCGGAGAAGGTCAGCGACGAGGATGCCAAAGTCCTGGCTGTCCAGATCCGTGAGAAGATCGAGACCGATATGCAGTTCCCGGGTCAGATCAAGGTTTCGGTCATCCGTGAGACTCGAGCCGTTGAGATTGCCAAGTAATCAACGATGCTTAGGATTCTTTTCTTAGGTGATATTGTCGGACCTTTAGGCCGGGAAGGCGTGAAAGCCTACCTAGCCAAGTCGTCCTTTGATTTCGTAATTGCCAACGGCGAGAATGCCACCCATGGACACGGTTTAAGCCATGCCCATTATGAGGAGCTTCTTGCAGAAGGCGTCGATGTCGTGACGTCGGGAAACCACTTTTACAACTGCAAGGATCCGCTGACGCCGGGGTTTGATTTCTCCCGGCAGCTCCGTCCTTACAATTTCGATCCCAGCTGTCCGGGAATCGGCACAGGCTTATTTCCTGTCAAGGGTCAGCAACTGTCCCTCCGGGTCACGAACCTTTTAGGACGGGTCTTTACCGGCTCCTTAGCCCAGAGCAACCCGTTTACGGACTTGGACACGATTGTTGCCTTGGATAAGACCCCGGTGATCCACATCGTGGATTTCCATGCCGAGGCCACCGCTGAGAAGCGCTGTCTGGCCGAATATGCGGATGGCCGCATCACGGCGTTAGTCGGTACCCATACCCATGTGCAGACCAACGACGCAAAGCTCCTTGACAAAGGTACATTTTTCTTAACCGATGTCGGCATGAACGGCGCGTATGACTCGTGTCTGGGCGACAGCAAGGAAGGCGCCATCGGCCGGACCAGAACCGGCATGCCTTTCGATATGGATGTCCCCCGCACAGGCAAAACCTTGATTAACGGCGTCATCCTCACGGTAGACACGACTACCTGCAAGACGGTCAGCTTTGAAATCGTCAATGAGACTTTTTGAGACTTTCGGTGTCCTTTTTGAAAGAAACCCTTATCATTTCTTCTTGAAAACACTCGGACACACGCTATAATATATACAAGGAAAAGAGGTTTACCAATTATGACTACATTAAAAGCCAGTGGAAACACGCAAATTCAGAAGTTAGCAGGTGCTATTGCCGGGAACATCCGTCAGGAGGGTGAGGTTCAGATCTCGCTCGTCGGCGCCAGTGCTCTCAATCAGGCTGTCAAGGCCTGCATTGTTGCCCGCCGCTTCCTTAAAGATGATGAGACTCCGAGCGATATCACCGTTCAGCCGGAATTCCTGATGCAGAACTTCTCTGAGCCGTCTTCCACGGAAACCCGTGAAGTCACGACCATCATGCTTCACATCAAGAAGACTGCTTTCGATCCTGCTCACGCTGTCTCGTCCGACTTCCCGAAGCATGATGCTCCGGCTGCCGGTTCGACTCCTGCTCCGACCACTCCTACGACTCCGACTCAGGAATAGTTAACGCATGAAACACCGCCTTGTCTCGCTTCCCTCGCTGAGGGAAGCGGCTCAGCGGAGTCCGGTAGGCGAGATTCATTACGAGAAGACAGCATCGCTGTCTTCATCTTTCCTTAGGTCTTGGGGCCAGGGAAAGATTTTTTGTATCCGCACCTATGGCTGTCAGGCCAATGTCCGCGACTCCGAAATCCTCCGGGGCTATCTCCTCTCCTTCGGTCTGAAGGAAAGCGAGTCTTTTGATGATGCTGACTTGATTTTATTCAATACCTGTGCCATCCGTGAGAATGCCGAGAACCACCTCTACGGAGAGCTGGGCATGGCCAAGACCCGCTTTGAGGAAGATCCGGCACTCGTCGTTGCGGTCTGCGGCTGTGTGATGCAGGAAGAAGGACCGGTCAGATACGTCCTTAGCCACTACCCGTTCGTGTCCCTGATCTTCGGCACCAACAACCTGACGGCTTTCCCGTCCTTGCTGGAAGATTCCCTCAAGCATCATCAGGGCATTGTCGATGTCCGTCCGAAAGGCGATGCCGTGACGGCCGAGCCGTTGGATCTCGAGGGTTCCCGTGTCTCGTCGGTCAGTGCCAGCGTCAACATCATGTACGGCTGCAACAAGTTCTGCACCTATTGCATCGTCCCCTATACCCGGGGCCAGGAACGCAGCCGGAAAGAGGAGGATATCCTCAACGAAGTCCGCTGTCTGAAGGAAAAAGGCTATCGGGAGGTTGTTCTGCTGGGTCAGAATGTCGATGCCTATGGCAAAGACTTCTCCGACAAGTATGCTTTCAGCGGTCTTCTGGAGAAGGTCGCCCAGACCGGGATTGACCGGATCCGTTTTGTGACTCCCTATCCCAGCGATTTCAACCCAACGGTCTTCGATGTGATGGCCAAATACCCCAACATCATGCCTTACCTTCATCTGCCGGTGCAGTCGGGCTCCGATGCCGTCTTAAAGGCGATGAACCGGCATTACACCAGAGCGCAGTATATGGAGATTGTCCATCAGCTCCGCAGTCGGCTTCCGGATGTCTTCTTAACGACGGATATCATCGTCGGCTTCCCCAGTGAGACGGAGGCGGATTTTGAAGAGACGTTATCGCTGGTCAAGGAGGCCGGCTTTGATGCGGCCTATACCTTCATCTTCTCGGCCCGTCCGGGAACGCCGGCCAGTCAGATGAGACCTGTCAGCAGTGAAAAGGAGATTCATGACCGCTTTGATCGGCTGCATCAGCTTTTGGAAGAGCAGACCCAGGCCAGAGCCGAGACATTCTTGAATAAGACGGTCAAAGTGCTTTTTGAAAGTGTATCGAAGAAAGACGATGGAATGATTACCGGACTGGATCCCCATGGCAAGCTTGTCCATGTGAAAGGCGACGCGTCGCTCATTGGTCAGATCCGCTTCGTGAAGATCCTGGAATCCCATACGTATTCCTTGATCGGGGAGGTAGTCGATGACTGAGAAAGAAAGTCTGGAACAGCAAGCCAATACGCTGATCAAGGATTTCCATTCCTTGCCTCTTTACCAGCGCTATCTCACCCTCGGGAAGACCATTCAGGAAGACAAGCATCTCCAGGATATCCAGACGCAGGAAGAACTGCTGAAGAAGAGTCTGAAGTTCCTTTCCGCCAAGGAAAAAGAGGAAACTCTGAAGCAAGCCCAGCGTCTTTATGAAAGCTATCAGAGCGATCCGTTGGTGGTAACGTATCATCAGGTCCAAGACGAACTGAAGGAGCTAACGAAAGAGCTGGCTCAGGCCAGTCTCTGAAGACGTCTTTCTTTCGGTAAGACAAGCCCGTTGGTGGTGGTATAATAAGACGGTATTTTTTATGATCAATTCCAACAAAAAGGAGTCGTCTGATTCCAATTTCACCCCGATGGTCGAACAGTACCTCGAGGTCAAGAAAAAATACGGCGACATCATCATTTTCTTCCGCATAGGCGATTTCTATGAAATGTTTTTGGATGACGCCGAGCTGGCCAGCCATGAACTGCAGCTATTCCTCACCCACAAAGCCTGCGGCAACGGCAAGACCATTCCGATGTGCGGCATTCCTCATCATGCCTATCTCAGCTATGCCCAGAAGCTGGTCGACAACGGCCACAAGGTCGCTATCTGCGAACAGGTCGAAGACCCGAAGCTGACCAAGAAGCTGGTCAAGCGGGATGTCATTCAGATCATCACCCCTGGCGCCAACCTCGATATTGAGACGACCGACAACAACTTCATCGCTTCCTTAGGACTGTACGGGAACATGGCGGTCATCACCATCGCCGATCTTTCCACCGGCGAGATGAAATGCGTCAATCTGGCGAACAGCAAGGAAGAGATTCTGGAGAAGCTGCTCTCCTTTGATGTCCGGGAGCTGATTGTCCCGACAAGCATCGATGCCCCGACCATTCTTTTCGTGAAGAACAACTCCACGATGGTGATTTCCTATTCCAACGATGCCTCGACTTCCTTGGAGATGGAGCCGTTATTTGCCAATCTCAAGGATGACCGGCAGGTCGACTGTGCCGCCCGTCTTTACAATTATCTCGTCACCATGGAACGGCGTCCGTTAAGCTACTTCAAGCCGGTCAAGAACCTGATGGCCTTAAAGACCATGACCATCGATTATTCCGCCCAGACCAACATGGAGCTGATCCGTTCTTTGGATGGCAAGACCTTCGGAACCCTCTACTGGCTTCTGAATCAGACCAAGACCCCGATGGGATCCCGTTATCTGAAAGCCCAGATCCTGGAACCCAGTGCCAGTCAGGAAGAGATTGAACGCCGTCTGAATCTGACGGAGGCTTTCGTCACCCATTATCTGGAACGGGAAACCCTGCGGAACGACCTTTCCAGCTGTTTCGACATGGAGCGTCTCATCGCCCGAATGGGCTATGAGAACTGCAACGGTCATGACCTGCTGCAGCTGAAGAAATCCCTGGCCCTGGTTCCGACCTTACGGAAGACCTTGGATACCCTGACGAATATACCTGAACTGGCTCCGATCGTCCGTGGCTTAGGCGACTATTCCGACTTGGTGGCTCTCTTAGAGAAAGCCATCTCCGAAGACTGCCCTCTGACTATCACCGAAGGCGAAATCTTCAAGAAGGGCTATGATCCGGCGCTGGATGAGCTGATCGACCTGACCAGCGATGCCAAGACCTGGATCTGCAACCTCGAGATCAAGGAAAAGGAACGCACCGGCATTCACAATCTGAAGGTCGGCTTCAATACCGTCTTCGGCTACTACATCGAAGTCAGTGCCGGACAGGTAGGGCTGGTGAAGCCGGAATTCGGCTACATCCGCAAGCAGACCATCAAGACCGGCGAACGTTACATCACCGAAGAGCTCAAGGAGAAGGAAGACCGGATCCTCAGAGCCAAGGATGAACGGATGTCGTTAGAGTACAAGCTCTTCAAGGACCTCCGTCAGAAGGTTTCTTTGGAGACCCAGAAGATACAGCAAACTTCTTTTGCCATCAGCGAATTGGATTATTATTTAACCTTAGCATCCGTCGCCAGCGATAACCATTATATCCGCCCGACGTTCAATGCCGAAAAAGCCATTCACATCAAGGATGCCCGCCACCCGATCATCGAAAAGGCTGCCCCGGATGTCCTCTTTGTCGCCAATGATTATGAGATGGACACCGACACGGATGTCCTCATCATCACCGGTCCCAACATGGGTGGCAAATCCACCTATATGAAGGAGTTCGGTCTGATCGCCATTCTGGCGCAGATCGGCAGCTTTGTTCCGGCCTCGTCCTGCTCGCTTCCCGTCTTTGATGCCCTCTATACCCGCATCGGCGCCAGCGACAACCTGATCAAAGGCCAGTCCACCTTCATGACCGAGATGAGCGAAGTCGCCGAAGCCTTAAGCCGGGCGACCTCCGATTCACTGTTCCTCTTCGATGAGATCGGCCGGGGAACGGCCACCTACGATGGCATGGCCATTGCCCAGAGCATCATCGAATATCTGGTGAGCCACGTCCGCTGCAAGACGTTCTTCTCCACCCACTACCATGAGATCACCCACCTCAGCGAGAAGATTTCCGCCGTGAAGAATCTCCACTGCGATGTCAGTGAAGATAGCGGCAAAGTCACCTTCCTCTACAAGATGAAGCCGGGCTCGATGGATAAGTCGTATGGCGTCAATGTCGCTAAGTTAGCCGGCCTTCCCAGTGAGATCACCACAAGGGCCAGTGAGCTCTTGTCGTCGTTAGAGAGTCAAAGCAAGATCCAGGAGTCACAGATTCGGGAGATCAAGCCGGCCCCCATCAGCGTCGATCCCATCCGCAATGAACTGAAAGCCCTCGATCCGATGACCTTGTCGCCCTTAGAAGCCCTCAATTACCTGATCAATCTCAAAAAGAAGGTGAACTGACATGTCTGTCATCAGTCTCATGAAGCCGGAGCTGGCCAACCTCATCGCGGCCGGCGAAGTCATCGAACGTCCCAGTTCCGTCATCAAGGAGCTGGTCGAGAATTCCCTGGATGCCAAAAGCCAGAACATTTATGTCGGCGTCACCGATGCCGGCAAAGGCTCGATCCTGGTCAAGGATGACGGCACCGGCATGGACAGAGACGATGCCCAGGCCTGCTTTTTAAGGCATGCCTCCAGCAAGATCCATTCCGAATTCGATCTGGCCCGCATCCGGACGTTAGGTTTCCGTGGGGAAGCCATCCCGTCGATTGCTTCCGTCAGCCATATGACTTTGACGACCTCGACCGGCGAAACCACCGGTACCAAAGTCGAAAGCAAACCCAACGAACCCTTGGTCGTCACCCAGGCGCCGTCCCGCAAAGGCACCATCTTTGAAGTCAAGGACCTTTTCTACAACACTCCCGCTCGGCTGAAGTATCTCAAGTCCAATCAGGTCGAAACCTATAGCATCGTCGAGACCGTCGAGCATCTGGCCTTAGGCTTCCCGGAAGTCTCCATCACCCTGGCCATCGACGGCAAGGAAATCTTCCGCACCAGCGGCCGCGGGGATCTTAATGAGACCATTCAGAAGATCTATGGCAATACCCTGGCCCTCTCGCTTTATCCGATTCACCAGGAGGAGTATGGCTTCAGCTATACCGGATTCGTCTCCAAGCCGGAAGTCAGTTATTCCAAGCGCTACAACATGCTGACCTTCCTCAATCAGCGTTATATTTATGATTACAAGCTGAACAAGGCGGTTGAGGATGCTTATCGGGATTATCTCCCGCCGCTCCGCTATCCCTTTACCATCATCTGCCTGACCATTGATCCGTCCTTGGTGGATGTCAACGTCCATCCGACCAAGAAGGAAGTCCGGATCTCGGCCGAGGAAGACATCGCCCGCTCGTTGCAGGCCTCCATTTTGGAGATCCTGACAGCCAAGAAGCCGATTTATGCGGCCAGCGAAGACCAGAAGACCACCAAGGACCTCTCCTTGGAGGAGCCTTTCGATGTCGCCGACCTGAAGAGTGAGGAAGCTCAGAAGCTTCAGGAAAGCACCCCGGATAATGTGACGGCTCAGGCCTCGCCGGAAAAGCAGGTCACCTTCCAGGATTCCCTGCCCTTTGACAAGACCTACGAAGCCGAAAGCGTTCAGGACTTTGCAAGAAAGCCGGAAGCCTCATCGGCCCAGCAGCCTAGCGAAGACTACCCTAAGAAGGATCTCTCTCAGATGGCTTCTTCGACTGGTCCCGTCTCAGAGGATTCTGCCTTCTATTCTGAGGCCTTCCAGAACCTGAACAGTACCGGCAAGCTTCCGGAGATGCATCCCTTAGGTCAGATTCTCCATACCTATATCGTCTGTGACAGCACCGACTGCTTCTATCTCATCGATCAGCATGCCGCCGCGGAGCGCATCAACTATGAGAAGACCGAAGCCCTGTTCCGCTCGGTCCGTAGCCGTGTCGTTCCTTTGGTTCCGATTACCTTGGAGCTCTCCTTCAAGGAACAGCAGAACTATGACAGCGAGCACCAGTCCCGGCTTTTAAGCCTGGGGATTGTCACCGAGCCTTTCGGCGACAAGACCCTGAAAGTCACCGAGATTCCCTCCTTCCTTTCCACCCTGGATGATGAGGCCCTCATCCGGGATATGGTCAGTTCCTGTCTGAACGACGAAAAGACTGATGCCATTGAGCTGCTGCATCTGACGATTGCCAATATCGCCTGCAAGAAATCCATCAAGGCCAACCACCCGATGTCCTTGGAGGAGATGGAAGGCCTGCTAAGGGATCTGTCCAAATGTCAGAATCCGGCCAACTGCCCGCATGGCCGTCCGACCTTGATCAAGATTACCAAAGACGATATCGAAAAGATTTTCCGGAGGAGCGGTTTCTAGTGATTTATGTGATTCTCGGTCAGACGGCCAGCGGCAAGACGAGAATCGCGCTGAAACTGGCGCGGGAGTTTTCGTTGCCGGTGATTTCCGCCGATGCCTACCAGTGCTATAAGACGATGGCAATCGGCACCGATAAGCCCACCCGGGAAGAGACCCAGGGTCTTACCTATCTTTATTATGACCAGTACCAGCCTGATGAGGCCACCGATGTCGCCTCCTTCCAGAAGACGATGCGTCCCCTCCTGGACGGCTTTGTTGCCCAGGGTCAGGATGTGCTGGTGGTCGGCGGGACGTTCCTTTATATCAAAGCGCTGCTCTTCAATTACGTCTTCCCGGAAGAAAGCCCGGAAGCCACCGAGAAATATGAGAATCTTAGCCTGCAGGAACAGGCTGAACTCCTTTTGAAACGGAGTCCGGAGACCTATCAGAGCATCGACCATCAGAATCCCCGCCGGGTGCTTTCCGCCTTGCGGCAGCTCGACGGCGGCCTTTCGCGGAAGGAAATCCTGGCCAAGAATTCACCCAAGCCTCTTTATCCGGTCACTTTCCTGCGGATCGATATCGACAAAGACGAAGGCAATCAGAAGATCGATGCCCGGATCGACAGCATGTTTGGAAAAGGCATCGTCAGCGAAGTCGAAGGCCTGGTGAGTCAGTATCCGAAGACCTGCCGTTCCTTTTTGGCTATCGGCTATAAGGAGATCATCCAGGGCCTGGAAGAAAAGAAGACCTCAGCAAGCATGGCTGACCTCATCAAGATCCACACCCATCAGTATGCCAAGAAGCAACGGACCTTCTTACGGAATCAGTTCCCCGAAGCCATCGGGGGTTCACCGGCCCGGATTGAGGCCTTGATCCGCAACGATATTGCCTTTCATCAGCGGAGCCGGATTGTCTTAGCTCCATCGATTCTTAACCGCATTGAGACCTGTTCCATTCTTTTCGTCGGTTTGGGAGGTGTCGGCGGTCAGGCCTTGCTGGCTTTGGCCCGGCTGGGCGTGACCCGTTTCTGTCTGATGGACGGAGACAAGGTCGAAGCCAGTAACCTCAACCGCCAGTCGCTCTATGACGCGTCGGACATCGGCAAAGACAAAGCCGAGGTAGCCAGGAAGAAGATCCTGGCCATCAACCCCTTGATTCAGGTGACCCGCATCGTCAAACAGATTGCGGTCAAAGAAGATATCCCTTCAGAGTCCTATGATGTCATCGTCGACTGCATCGACGACTGTCCTGCCAAAGGGCTGCTCTATGAAAAAGCCCTCCAGGAGAAGTCGGTCTATGTGACTTCCTTAGGCATGGGATTCCACTGGGATTCCACCAAAGTCCGCTATGGGAAAATGAAGGAAAGCCTCGACCCGCTCAGCAAGGCTTTTCGTCAGACGCTCACGCAAATGGGCTATAATAAAACTCAGATTGATGACATCGACTGCGTCTACGCCAGCGATGGCCGGATGAAGGCCAAAGCCAACAGTCCGACGATCGGATCGTTAGCTACCGTTCCGGAAAGCGCAGGGTTAGCCTTAGTCAGTCTCTTGCTACGTCGTCTTGAGGAGGAAAACGAAAATGGAAAACGAGTATGAAGTCAAGTCGATTGCCGATAAGCTGCATTTAGGGGAAGACGAGATTCTTCCTTTCGGCTATGACAAGGCCAAGATCATCACCGATCACGTCAACGAAGCCCGGACCGGCAAAGGCAAGATCATTCTTTGCACGGCCATGACGCCGACCAAGGCCGGCGAGGGCAAGACCACAACCGCCATCGGCATCGCCGATGGGCTGGCATTGCTGGGTGCCAACAGCTGCGCCTGTCTCCGCGAACCTTCCTTAGGTCCGGTTTTCGGCGTCAAAGGCGGCGGTGCCGGCGGCGGCGAAGAGATCTTGGTTCCGGAAGAAGACGTGAACCTTCATTTCAATGGCGATATCCACGCCCTCTCCAGCGTCAACAACCTGATTGTGGCGATGATCGATAACGAACTCTACCAGCATTCCCTGCTGAGAGTCGATCCGGAGCGGATCGTCTTACCGCGCTGTCTGGATATGAATGACCGTTCCTTACGAAGCATCACGGTCGCCGAAGATGATTCCCATACGGTCGCCCATCACTCTTCCTTTGTGATCACGGCCGCCAGTGAGGTCATGGCCATTTTCTGCTTGGCCAAGAACGAAGAGGATTTCCTGGACCGCATTGATTCCATGACCGTGGCCTATAACACCAACGGCGATCCCATCTATGTCCGGGATCTGGAAGTCCGCGATGCTGTCCGCAAGCTGATCCATGTGGCGCTCTATCCGAACCTCGTCCAGACCAAAGCCCATACCCCGGCCATCGTCCATGGCGGTCCGTTTGCCAATATCGCCCATGGCTGCAACTCCATCATCGCCACCGACCTGGCCATGAAGCTCAGTGATTATGTCGTCACCGAAGCAGGCTTCGGCAGCGATCTCGGCATGGAAAAGTTCCTGGATATCGTGGCTCCGTTAGGCGGATTCCATCCGTCGCTGATTGTGATGGTTGCCACCATCCGTTCCTTGAAGATTCATGGCGGTGTCAAGTTCGAGAATCTTGCCATTAACAATCCGGTTGCCGTCAAGATCGGTCTTGACAACCTGCGCAAGCATATTGAAAACGTGGGTCTCTACAATCTGCCAGTCATCGTCAGCATCAACCGCTTCGCCGATGATACGGATGAGGAGATGAAGGTCCTGACGGACTTCTTGGATTCCGAGCATTACGACTATGCCATTAACACCTCCTACAAGGATGGCCCGGCCGGTGCCTATGATCTGGCCAGCAAGGTCAAGCAGTTGGTCGATGGCGGCTATGATGCCGGCTTCGCTCCGATCATCACCAGTGCCATGCCGGTCAAGGACAAGATCTTCAAGATCGCCCGCGACATCTATGGTGCCAGCGACGTCGTCTATTCCGATCTGGCATTGCAGCAGCTGGAAGACATCAATCTCCGGGGCTACAGCAACTTCTCCGTCTGCATCTCCAAGACCCCGAACTCCTTAAGCGATGATCCGAAGCTTCTCAATGTCCCTAAGCATACGCTTCATGTCCGTTCCATCCGTCTCTTCACCGGTGCCCGCTTCATTGTTCCACTGACGGGCGATGTCTTTACGATGCCTGGCCTTCCGGCCGTTCCGGCGGCGAAGAATATGAAGAGCACCGAACGATGATCACCCTTTCCGGCAGTGCTCTCAAAGAGCAGCTTTTAGCCAGTCTGAAGTCGGATCCGGACCTTTCCCGTCTCTCCTTCTATCTTTTCTCGGACAGCCATAATCAGGCCGGCTTCTATTATCTGAAAGGCATCAAAAAGGTGCTGGACAGCTTAGCCATTCCCTATACGGAGGCGTTTATGGATCCGGCGCTTTCGGAAGCCGACAATCTTGTCCGCTTCCAAAAGGGCATCTCCTCGCATCAGGTGATCTTAGCCCGTCCTTTAGGCGTCAAGAACGAAGAAGCCTTCGTGAAAAGCATTCCGGCCGGTCAGGATCCGGACGGCATGAGCGACGTTAACCGTGGCAGGCTCTATTCCGGAAACCTCGACTATCTTCCCGCAACCGCCCAGAGCGTCCGTTATCTTTTGGATACCTATCAGATTTCCCTGGCCGGCCGGAAATGTCTGGTCGTCGGCCGCAGTCTGACGGTAGGTCTCCCCTTAGCCGAACTCGTCAACCGCAAAGACGGCTTACTGACCTTAGCCCATTCCAAGGTTGCTCCGGAGCTGTTAGCCAAGGAAGCCAAGGAAAGTTCCGTCATCTTCTTAGCCAGCGGCCATCCGGGCCTGATTCCTCGGAGTGCCTTGACTCCGGAGACGACCGTCTTGGACTGTGGTTTCTCCGCCGGTGGCGGGGATCTCGGTTTCATTCCGAATCCCGATGAACTGAAAGCCTATACGCCGGTGCCGGGAGGCGTCGGTGCTTTGACCTCGCTTTTCTTAGTGAAGAACGCTCTGACCTTAGTCAAGCTTTCTTAATTTTTCCGTTCTGTTGGACAGCCGGGCCTCTTTCACCCAATATCAGGTGAGAGGAGTCTTACCGGTGCCGTCCATAAAAAGCCTTGAGAAACCGTGTCCGAAGAATGTAGCCTTAAACAATATCAGTTTCAGTTACGACGGTAAGACGCCTCTCTTTTCCGGTCTCACCCTGATGCTCCCAAGTCAGGGCTTTATTGTGATTCTGGGCCGTTCCGGCAGTGGGAAGACTACCCTGCTTTCCTTGATCGAAGGGCAGCTGAAACCCACCTCCGGAACGATTGATTTCCCGAGCGGTCCTTTGCCGGCACCGGTCTTTCAGTCGGCCTTGCTTCTTGATTATCTTTCCGTGGAGGACAATGTCCTTTTAGGGCGTTGGCTGAGAGGCGAAAAGGAGGACCGGGCCCGGGCCAAGGCTGTCTTAAAGGAAGTCGGGCTGAAGGATGTAACAACACCGGCCGGAAAATTAAGCGGCGGGGAGAAGATGCGGGTTGCCATCGCCCGGGCGCTGCTTTTGGATTCCTCGGTGCTGATTCTGGATGAACCGACCGGTCAACTGGATGAGGAAAACGCCTTAGGCATCTATCAGCTTCTGCAGGACCTGGGCCGAAAGAAGCTGGTAATCTTAGTCACCCATGATGAGGTCAATGCCCGGAAGTTCGGGGACCAGCTCTATCAGCTCAAGGACCAGAAACTGGTGCTGATCCAGACAAACTGTGAGCCTTCTCAAACGGCGGTTACGTCTTCGGAAGACAAGGCAAACGACAAAGTCAGTCTGTCCAAGTCTCTCTTTATCAATCGGGCTTATCTTAAAAAGCATCCTTTCCGTCTTTTCTTAGCAACCTTCCTGCTGGCGCTGGCCTTGACCATCGGTGCCGTAGGCCTATCCTTTGTTCAGCAGCTGGATGACACTCTGGACAGCCTGGTGGAGCAGTACTATGCCAGCGATGTCGCGACCTTAAGCCACAAGGAGACTATCTCCCAGTCCGGCAAGCTGACTTTGGAACGCTACTCCCTGCCTTCGGCCAAGGAGCTTTCCCAGTTAGGCATTACGACGGCCTGTCCGTGCCTCGATTACTTTCTGCCGGCTTATAACGACATCACCCTCAAAGACCAGGTCGCCTCCATCCGTTTCCTGCCGGTATTGAAAGAGGATCCGGATAAGCTGGCGGCCGGCCAGGGCTTAGCCAAGGCCGGAAGCCTGGTCGTCAATCCATCCTTCCTCAAGCAGTTTTCTCTCTCGGAAAGTCAGGCCCTGGGACAGGAGCTTTTCTTTTCCCATGCCGCATATCTGGCACCGCAAAGCCTGACCAGCAAGGACGTGGTGCCGGTAAGCTGGAATTTCACCATCACCGGCATCTCCAAGGAGAAGACAGCCCTCAATGAGGCCATCGGCTATTATTCCTATGACGATGCCTATGAGACCCTGAGAGGCCTCTCCCCAACCAACATCTCCCAGGAGATGGGTCAGGCCATTCCCTTAACTTACCTGTTGGAGGACAAGGAGTTCCAGACGGATGACTTCACCTCCCATAAGAAGGTCTTCACTCATCCGGATATGGAAGCTCTCCAGACAAGAAGCCAGGCCCTTTTCGGTGAGAGCATGGCGTTAGAGAGCAAGACGCTGGAGGTCAAGGACAGCACCGAAGAGATCGTTTCGTCGCTGACCAAGGTGGTGCTGGTTTTCCTCTTCCTGGCCTTGGTCTCCGCCTTTCTGTTGGAGTTTCTTTCTCTCTACTCCCTGTTTAGCGATAACCTCCGTCTCTTTGCCTTAGCCAAGGCCTTCACCAGGCAGCCTAAGAACCAAGTAAGGCTGGCCTTGTCGCAAGGGCTGCTTTTCTTTGGCCGGACCGTCCTGTTCCTGGTGCTTCTGACGGTGGCGTCCTGTGGTCTCATCAACGGCTATGCGAAGGCCTTAGCCTTTCCGGCCTTGGTGGAACTCTTTCCGTTGGGGCCTTTAATGCTGGTCATTCTCGTGGCTTTCCTGATCTCCCTGCCAGCCAGCTTTCTGGCCATCCATCAGATTCAGAATCCCCGGATCAACCGGGAATTGGAAGGAGAAGACTGATGCTAAGTTTCGTCAACCTGACCAAGAGATACCCTGGCATGGGCAAGGATGTCTTTACCCGTCTTTCCCGGACCTATCCCGATACCGGTCTTTTCTATCTGGTCGGGAAATCCGGCTGCGGGAAGTCCACGCTGTTGGAGATCCTCGGCGGGATGGATTTTGACTATGAGGGAGACGTTCTCTATAACGGCAAGAACCTGAAAAGCCTGACTCCTGACGAACAGGCCAATTTCCGTTTTGCGGCCGTCTCCTTCTCCTTTCAGGATTATCAGGTCGATGACAAGGACAGCGTCGAACAGAACCTCTTAGCCACTTTGGCCATCAGCAGTCTCAGCGAAAAGGAGAAGAAGGACCGGGTGGAAACCTACCTGAAACGGGTGGGGCTTCTTAGCAAGAAGAAGGCGGTTTTTGCCTCCTTGAGCGGCGGAGAGAAGAAGCGGGTCAGTCTCGTCCGGGCCCTGATTCGGGATACGCCGCTCTTGTTTGCCGATGAGCCCCTCTCCTCCTTAAACGGTTCCCTGCGGCAGGAGATCACAGCCTTGCTGCTGGAAGAGAGTCAGCGCCGGCTGGTGCTGGTCATCACCCATGAACGGCAGGAAATCCCGCCGCAGGCAACCGTCGAAGAGCTGAGCCAGGGAAAACTGCGGCTCTTGCAGGATGGGAATCCTTCTAAGAAGCCGGCGTTAACCTGCCATTATCAGCGGAAACGATACCAGGGCTGGCCCCTGATCAAAGACGTGGTGCGGGCCTTGCTGCTGAAAAAAGATTTTCTGGTCATCACCTTAGTCTCGATGGCCGTGGCTCTTTTTTCCGTGTCGTTCTCCCTTCTGCTCTCCCATGGAGTCAACGGCTCCTTATCCGCTTCCTTCAGCCAGTATATGTCTCAGGATTCCTTGGTGGTGACACCCGCGGAAGAGGGACCTTTACAAGAGGACTATCAGACCAGCGATGTCGGGTTCCTGGACCGGCTTAAGGCCCGCTATCCGGAAGAGATCCTGGCTACCGGACCATTCTATCTGTCGTCCTTGGATGCCGTCTTCGGCAAGAACCAGACCGTGTCCGTTCTTTATCGGGACCGGTCCTTGCCGTTGAATAAGCTGTCGATGGATTCGTTTCTGACCTTTGAATGCCCGGAAGAATTAGGGCTGAGTCAAGCGCCGCTGAAAGACGATGAGATCATTTTGGGTGCCAGCGAAGAGACTTTGGGACTGCTTTACCATCTCTTCTTCGGTCCGCCGCCCGGGGTTCTCTCAGATGAGGATGTCCGGATGCTTTCGTCCTTCTGTCAGGGGATTGCCCTGCCACTACGTTTTCAGGTCTCCAAATCAGCCTGGGGCTATTCCTTGGATGAGTCCTTGACCCTGAAGGCCATCGAACGGACCTCCCGGGATGTGCTGATCCATACCAATCCGGAGTTTGGAGAACTTTTTTTGAAGAACGTTCTCCATTTCAAGGACTGCCTGGCCGAGGAGACCATCCCGGAAAAAGAGCCTTGGACTCTTAAGAAGGGCTATGGCATCCGGCTTTATCCGGAAGCCATAGCCTCATTCATTCCTCATTTCCTGACGGATGAGGAGGCCAACGCCTTCTCCTTAAGGCCCTTAGAGCAGACCGGGCATTACTGGAAAGAGGAGACCAAGACCCACAACCGGTTTCTGGTGGAGCGGGACATCCTCAGCAAAATCTCTCCGGCTCAGATCAATGCCTTTATAAAGGCCCAGCAAGGCCGGGTGAGGTCGGTGTGTTATTCCAGTCCGATCTTCACCTTTACGGCCAGCGGCTACATCAGCGGGTTCAGCAAGCCTTTCTTCTTCTCCAAATACAAGGACCGGCTCAATCAGATTGAGGATGAGGCTCAGTATTCCAGCGAGAATCTCGGTCAGTTCCAGTCGACCTTGATCACGGTGCCTGACGGAGTTCTCAAAGGTGATCTCCTGTCTTCCACCAAGGAGGACGGACTCACCTTTGATCTGACCCGGGATGTCCAAGGCAAGGAAATCCTGGGAAAGCTTCCTACGGATTATCAGAGCATTGCTGTCTCCTCCGGGCTGGCCACGGCTCTTTACGGATCCCCGGAAAAGGCCTTAGGCAATAGCCTTTTTGTCCTGACCCTGACGGATACCGTCTCCGAGGCCACTCAGCGTTACCGCAATGACTTTGCTTCCGGAGTCCTCACTATCAGCGGGGTAGTCACGGAGGAGAGCGAGATTCTTTATCAGGATTCGTTTTTCCCGTTAGCCTACAGTGCCCAGTATCTGCCGCTGACGCTTGGGGACATCCGTCTGACGGATGCCGTCCTCAAGGTCGATCTCGACAGCAAGGACAGCAATTATTACTGTGAGGAAATCCGCAAGTACGGCGATTACCGAGGCAGTTTTCCGATGCTGACCTTGGTGGCAGAGCTCTCCAAGACCATGACTCGGCTCAGTCAGCTCTTTCTCGGCTTCAGTCTGTTATCCTTGCTGTTAGCCAGTGCCTTGATGGGATTAGCTCTCTACCTGATCCTGGAAAAGGACCGGAAAGAAATCGGCATCCGCTTGGCCTTAGGGTTTCGGAAAGAGGAAATCATCGGATATTATCTGATATTTTCCTTAACGGTAGGACTGAGCAGTTTCTTACTTTCCTATGGCATCACCCTCTTTGCGGAGAAGATCCTGGCAGAGACTCTTAAGGACATCCTTTCGGTCTATTCCGCAAGCCTTCTGCCCTATCTGATTTCGTTCGGATGCTGTCTTCTTCTCAGTGGGTTCTTGGGTCTTTTCATGGCTCGTCGGATTGCGTCTTTTTCGCCAAAAGAGGCGTTCCAAGCCTGATTTTATAACCGCTTACATAATAAAAAATGCGTTTTTTCTCCTTGTCAAACCAAAAGTATGATATATTTTTACTAGCGCTGATTCAGGCGCAAAAGAAAGGGTCTTATACAATGAAGGGTACTGTCAAGAAGTTCGACAAAGAGAAGGGCTATGGATTCATCACCGGAGAAGATGGCAAGGATTATTTCTTCCATTATTCTCAGCTTATGATGGATGGATTCAAGACTGCCGAAGTCGGTCAGGCTGTTGAGTATGATGCAGCCACTACCGAAAAGGGTCTCAGAGCCAACAACATTCACCTTGTTGCCTAATAGCAACAACTGAAATGGCTCTTAGCTACGTATCTTCGTGATATAGTTAAGAGAATCTCAAAAAAGCCGCCTCTCAGCAAGGCGGCTTTTTTAATGCTTTTTATTGGAACTAACGGGCGTCTTTGAAGGAAGTGCCGCCCACGAATTCCCGCATCAGGGAGTTGCAGGGGATATCTTCGATCGGAATCGGCAAGAAGTAACGGACCATCTGCATCAGCCGGCGGGCCGTCTGATATTCCGGTTCTTCCGGAGCCACCTTCTCTAACAGAGGAAGGACGATGTTCCGTAAGGCGGAAAGCTCGTAATGCATGAAGGAATCGAAGACGTAATCGGCGTTTTCCTGGGTCGGATAGATGTATTTGAATTCACCGCCCCGGACATTGGGCCACATGCGGATGGTATCGCTGGCCGAGCTGTTGCGGGTACGGCTGTCCCGGGCAATCCGGCGCAAGAGCCGCATATCGGTCATGCTCATCGGGGTATGGTAATCGAGGTTGACCTGCGGCTGCGGGGCAATATAGATGCGGTATTTCTGTACGGTCGGGATGGCTTCCGTCAAGAGCGGATTGAGGGCATGGATGCCTTCGATGATCATCGGCTGGCTGTCTTCCAGACGGATAGGCTTCTGGAAGAGACGGTTGCCGCTCTTGAAATCATAGGTCGGCAGGCTGACTTCCTCGCCGCTGACCAGATCGGTGATGACTTTATTGAAGAAAGGAACATCCAAGGCATCCACGGATTCCAGATCGGTGCCCGGTTTCAGGATATCCCGGGGAATATAGAAATCATCGATGGAAATCCGGATCGGCCTTAGGCCTTTGGACATCAGTTCAAAAAGCAGACGGTTGGCAAAGGAGGTCTTGCCGCTGGAGGAAGGACCGGCCACCAAAACGCAGCGGACCGGCTCCACTGAGGTGACGATCCGGTTGCCCAGATCGCCTAAGAGGTCGTTGATTCTTGTCTCAGAGACATTGATCAGAGCCAACGGACCGTATTCCTTGATGAAACGGTTGATGTTGGAGACGGTATCGAGGGAGTTGTCTTCCGCCCACTTCGAGGTGGTGGCTAAGGTGAGGGCGAACTTGATTTCATCGCTGAATTCAGGGATTTTCCCTTGGCAGTCCGACCGGGGCACCTGTAAGATCATGCCCGGAGCATAGAAGCGCAGCCCAAACTGCGTCAAAAAGCCCGACGAGGGCACCATCTGACCATAGAAGTAGTCATAGTATTCCGAGCCGGAATAGCAGGCTTTATAGACATGGACGAAGTTCTCTTTGCGATAGCGGAGGACGGAAATCTTATCCGTCAGGCCTTCCTTGCGGTAGGTGGCTAAGGCATCTTCCTTAGCGATCTTGACCCGCTGGAAGGGAATATCGGCCTGGACGATATCTTCCATCTCTTCCTCGACGGTCTTGACGAAGTCCGGCGTGACATGGAAATTCTTGCCGCCGGTGACCCGGACGAAGATCGACCGGGAGATGTTGCAGAAGAAACGGACCTGCAGCTTGGGGTCGATGTTGTAGATGGCTAAACACGTCAGATACCGTAAGCTGGCGGAATAGAGACGGGCGGCATCGAGATTGGTCAGATCCAGGAATTCGATCTTGGCCTGAGTATCCTCAGGGAAGACATACGAAAGCTCACGGATAATGCCGTTGACACGGGCACAGACATAGACTTTCCTGTCGGCCTCGGAGACCAGGTCGAGAAGACAGGAACCTTTCATCATCTTTTTTTCAATCATGGGGGTAAAAACTCCTTCCTAAGACTCCTCAGTTGGAGCTGAGGAGTTTATATTATAGCGCTTACATAGAATTATAAAAGGTTTTTTGATTGAATTTACACTCTTTTTACACGCGTGAATAAAAAAGGTAAAACCGGGAAGGTTTATGCTATAATCTAAAAGCTTATAGAGAAGGAGATAAAGTAAACTCATGGCTGAAAATGAAATTCTGACGAAACAAGGAAAGATCGATCTGGAAAAGAAGCTTCAGAATCTGGTCAATGTTGAGAAGCCGAAGGCCTTAGCCGATCTCAATCTTGCCCGTTCTCAAGGCGATTTAAGCGAAAATGCGGATTATGATGCTGCCCGTGAAAAGACGCAGGAGATTGAATCCGAGATCAATCAGATTCAGTACACCCTGGATCATGCCACCGTCATCGAAAACGAAAACAAGGATGGCAGCAAGAGCGCCAAGCTCGGTGGCGATAAGATTTATGCCACCGATGTCGAAAACGGAAAGAAATTCGAGTTCTTCATTGTCGGCAGTGCCGAAGCCGATCCTGCCAATGGCAAGATTTCCAACACCTGCCCGGTCGCATTAGCCATTCTTGGCCATGCCGTCGGCGATGTCGTCACCGTAGCCGTCAAGAAACCGTATCAGCTGAAGATCAATAAGATCGGCGACTAATCGCTGTTTCGTCTCCGTTAAGAAAAAAATAGGCCGTTGATTGTTCGGCGAGACTCCTTTTACCCAATATTAGGTGAAGGGAGGTAATAGCATGCTAAAAACTATTATCATTGGTCTCGTCGTGACGATCATCGGTCTTTTTGCTTTGTCGGCGGTTGATAAGGTGACGTCAGACTGGAAGAGCAGTTCCTCCGTCAATGGGTACTCTACCTCGGAAGTGGATGATGCCAACACCCTGAAAGTGGCCATTTCCGGGGAAATCAACCATCCCGGGGATTACTATGTCGTGGCCAGCGATACCTTAGGAAGCCTCATCATCCAGGCCGGCGGAGTCACCTCGAAAGCCGACACCAAAGCCTATAACGAGGGGCTTGTCATCAACACTCACACCTCGTTCTACATTCCGCCGGTCAGTGAAACGCCCTCGACTTGCATCGAGACCGAAATCAGCAAGACCAACATCAACACCGCCGATGCCACCTCTTTGAAGACGACCGGTTTTACGGATTCACAGGCCACCAATCTGGTCGATTACCGCAATACCAACGGCAATTTCGAGGCACTGGAAGACATCATGAACGTCAAAGGCATCGGCCTGGCGACGTTCAACAAAGTCAAGAACAAGATCACCTTAGACTGATATGACGGTCTTTGCCGTCTTGGTCTTTGCCCTGATCGGTCTTTTAGGAGGCCTGGAAAGCTATTACCTGCTGTTTCTGGTGCTCCTGCCCTTAGGGTTCTGCTGTTACCGGGAAAAAAGTGCCCGGCCCTGTCTCTATCTGCTGGCTACCCTGGCCGGGGTGCTGTTCGTCTTAGGCTATCCCAAAGGAAACGCTGAGCTGACCTCCGTCACGGGGCTGGTGATTTTCCGCCGGGAAAACTACTATCTGCTCTGGTCCTGGTCCGGGAAATACTATGTCTACGACAAAGGAGGAAGCCTCGGTCTCTTTTCCTTGGTCCGGCTTACCGGCTATGTCTCCCAACTCAGTTTCACCCATTATGAGTCCCAGTTCTCGTTTGAGGACTATCTGAAGACCCAAGGGGTATTTAAGCAGTTCTTTGTCAAAGACCAGGCCGCTCTTTTCTCTTCGCCTCTGACACTGGATTGGCTGAAAACCTATGTTTTCTCCTTTTTGGATACGACCAGTCAGTCTTTGGTGGGCTCCCTGATTTTCGGGGATTCTTTGGATCCGGATACCTTCGGTTATCTTGCCGACCTGGGCCTGACCTCCTTGCTCTCGCTTTCCGGATTCCACCTCAGTTTTCTTCTGGCAGTCATCGAGCACTGGATTCCGAAACTGGGCGATCAACAGAAACGGGTCTTGACGCTAGGGATTCTTTCCGTGTTCCTGGTGCTGTCTTCCTTCCGCTACTCGTTACGCCGGCTTTTCCTTTTGGCCTTATTGCGGGTCATCAATCCGCACCTCAAGAACCGTCTCAGTTCCTTGGAGCAGCTTAGCATCAGTGCCCTGATCATGCTTCTGGCAGAACCTTATTCGCTCTTGTCTCCGGCCTTCTATGCCAGCTATCCGCTGCTTATCTTCTTAGCTCTTTTCCGTTCCGGAAAGGAGCAGTCCAAGGGCAAAATAGCCCTGTTGCTCTTACTTTTCTTCCTGCCAATCCGTCTTTTCAGTCAAAGCGGCATCTATCCGCTGGGCATGCTTTTCCAGATTCTCCTCATTCCCTATTCCCATCTGATCTTCTTAGGTTCATTGCTGCTTTTCCTGGTGCCGCAAAGCGGCATCGCCCTGGGTGGACTGATCAAAGGCTTCTTAGGCCTGGCCAGCTGGATCAATCAGGTCGATCTCTTCCTTCCGACCGGAAAGCCCGGCTGGGTCTGGGTTCTTCTTTTCTATGGCCTGTTGCTTCTAGCAGCCATTGTCCGGACGTATGGCTTCAAACGGTATTATGGCTATGCCATCGCCGCCCTCTCCTTAACCGTATTGGTATCGCTGGTTCCGGATTATCTTCCCAAGACCGAACTGGATTTCATCGATGTCGGTCAAGGCTCTTCCACCTTAGTGAGAACCGGGCGGGAGAACATCCTGATCGATACCGGCGGGAACATCAGAATCGATCTGGCTACCGAGACTTTGATTCCTTATTTCCGGGCACGGAAGATACGGAAGTTGGATGCTGTCATCATCACGCATCTGGATTATGACCATTACGGTGCCTTGAAAAGCCTTTGTTCCTCTTTTCCGGTAGCCCAGGTCTGCTATGCGGAGGATTTTCTGAAAACCGCGGATCATTCCTTGACTTTTCAGTCCCTGAAAGTAACCAATCTCAACGATTTTGAGATCACGACCGACACCAACTCCCAAAGCGGGGTCTACTCCTTCTCAACAGGAAAAGCCAAAGTCCTGATTACCGGCGATGCTCCCATCGTCATCGAGAAGAAGCTGATTCAGTCGGGGCAGGACATCGATGCCGATATCCTGGTGCTGGGCCATCATGGCTCCAAGACATCCAGCTGCCTGGAGTTCCTCAAAGCCGTCTCCCCGCGGCTGGCCATCATCTCCTGCGGGGAAGGCAACAGCTATGGTTTCCCTCATCAGGAGGTCCTGAACAATCTCAGCTATTGTTCCATTCCTTATCGGCGCACGGATCAGGAAGGAACCATCCGTCTTAGCCTGAACGACGGCTTGTTCTGACGTATAATAAAGAGGTTATGAATAAACCAAGAACATTCCTGATGCTAGCGCTGGTCGGCGGGCTTGTTTCCGGCTGTCAGAAGACAGCCAGTCTTGCCTCGGGAACGTATACAAAAGCCCCAAGCACCGATCAGGCCGATGCCACATATCAAAGCTGTGATTCCTCCGTCATCATCGGGAAAATCAGCAGTGAAGTCTACGACAACAGCCATACCGTCAACGTCTTTGAATACCCGTTAGGATCGAAGGCTTACTATTCCGTGCAGGTCTTCTTCTGTCTTCCCTGGCAAAGTGAAAGTGCCTTGCTCTATCTCAAAGAGACCGACACGTCCGTCACCAACCTCTATCAGTTCTCAACCTATCTTCCCATCTCCAGCTATTCCTCAACAACCCTCCTTTGCACGGCCAGCCTGGATGTCGGAGCAACGGACTCCTTCGCAGCCGTCGTCAAGGATCTGAAGGCAGAGCATGCCCTGGCATTCTCTTTGAAAAGCACGGCTACCGGCTCGTCAGTCGTCTATATCAACAGCTTTTATACCCTTTGACCTTGCTTTGTTTGCAAGCATCCCTGTTACCCTTTATAATGGTGGAGCATGACCCAGAAAAACTATTTTCTTTTCGTGGATATCGGCAATACGGCCTGCGATTTCCTCGCAACGGATTTTCAGGCGCTGAAGAAGCGTTATAAGATTGCCGTCACCGATTTCCCGCTGATCTCGAAAACCATGGTCGCCCTCTTCAAGAAATACCAAAACACCATGGTCTATATCAGCAGCGTCAACAAGCCGCTGCAGCAGAATCTTTTCAAGCTGCTCAACAGCCGGCATGTGGACTACCATCTTCTAGACAGCAGCGTCATGAGTGCGTTCTGCAAAAAGAATCATTACACGATTCCCAATATCAGCATTCTCGGTGCCGATCTTTTCTGCGATATCATCGCCAAAGAAAGCCCCAAGGGCCGGATTGTGGTGGATTTAGGGACAGCGACCAAGATTCTTTATCTCACCCAGGACCAGGTCTTCCAAGGCGGACAGATCCTGCCAGGGCTTTATGCCTTCCCGGAGATTCTTTATCAGAACACGTCCCTCTTAGGGAAGAATCCGCTGATGGAACGTCCGCATCTTGTCTCCTTGGATACCCGAGAAGCCATCTCGTCGGGTGCCATCAACGGCCAGGCCGCTTTGATCAGCAAGACCGTCGAGGTGCTCCGTGAGAAAGCCGGTCTGCTCTCCTTACCGGTCACCTTCACCGGCGGCAATACGCCGCTGATCTGGGAAGCCTTGAAGACGTTCGGTCTTCCCGATGCCGGTTATGACCGTAACCTGGTGCTGGAAGGCTTAGCCCGGGCCTATGACTTTGCTGGTTATGCGTCGTTAGCCGATACCCATCTGTCCTAAACGATACGCATCAAAACAAGAAAGGCAAATCCTATGAAAGAGAATTATCAGCCGATAACAATGAAAGAGACCGATTACAAGGCTTTAGTCAAGCCGTACTATGAGAAGGCCTATCAGGCCCTGTGTGAGGATGTGGCCATCAATTCCGTCTACGATGAGACCACCCGCAGTGAGAC